>Ga0302326_10013559_pt1 | contig 17270 bp, 14 predicted proteins | sample Palsa_T0_3_FD_202264 | JGI IMG/M metagenome (GOLD analysis project Ga0302326, IMG submission 202264) | Peat permafrost microbial communities from Stordalen Mire near Abisko, Sweden - Palsa_T0_3 | ecosystem: Environmental > Terrestrial > Soil > Palsa > Peat permafrost | place: Sweden: Abisko... | reverse complement strand
AAGCTCTCGAGCACCTCGATCACGGCCGAGGAGTGGAAGGTCGGCGAGGACTCGAGCAGCGTGCACGGAAACGGCGCGGCGGCGGCGTACGGCGCCTGGCGGCTGAGAATGAAATGAATCGCCGCATCGCTCCAGCGCCGGGTCACGGCCAGGGCGATCGCCGCGCAGCGCGCGTACTCGCCCATGCCGTATTTTCCAGACACCGGGACGAATACCAGCCTGGGCGCCGTGCGCGGCGCATCGCTGATGCGGTCAGTCAAAGGCGGTGAACCAACGATCCAGCACCAACAGGTACCAGGCTCGACGAAATTCACTGCCCACCGCGCGCTTCAGCACGCCCCGCTCCATGAGGCGCCGCACCGCCTGCTTGAGCAGTTCCGGACGCGCCTTGAGCCAGCTATGCACCGGCAGGCCGAAGCCGGACTTGGGACGGTTCAGGTAGCCGGGCGGCAATCGCGGCTCCATCAAGCTGCGGACCAATAGCTTGCCGCGGCGCCGGCGCTCATCGACCAGCAGCTTGGGGTCGACGCTCAGCATGAATTCCACCAGGCGATGATCGAGCAATGGCGGCCGCACTTCGAGCGAATGCGCCATGCTGGTCCGATCCACCTTGGTGAGCAGCCCTTCCGCAAGATCGGTATTCAGATCGAGCCAGCGCAACTGCGCCAAGGGCGTCAAATCGTCGCGCCAAAATTGCCGATAGAACCACAGGTAGTCATAACCGGATTGCCGCCATTCATCGGATAACAGCGCATCGATTTGCAGCGCCGTGAGGCCGCCGAGCGCGGCCGCGTACGCGGGCAGGCCGGCATACGATTGCCGCTGAATCGAGGAGGCCAGGCGCGAGAGCGGCGGCAGATGTCGCGCCAGAAAGCGATTCCACGGCGTCGAGCGCGCGCCGACGCGGGCCCAATAGCGTGGATAGCCGCAAAAAATCTCGTCGCCGCCCTCGCCGCTCAGTGCCACCTTCACCTCGCGCTGCGCGCATTGCGCGATGAGGCTGTTCGACCACGCGGCGCTGTCGCCGAAGGGCTCATCAAAGAGCTGCGGGATCGCATCCAGGGCGTCGGCAAAATTCGCCGCCTGCGCATTCATCTCCGTGTGCACGGTGTTCAAGTGCGTGGCCGCGCGGCGCGCCGCAGGCAGTTCCGAACGCGCGCCGGCGAAGCCTAAGCTGTAGCTATGCGGTCGATCCAAGTAGTAAGCGGTCAGCGCGGAATCGATGCCACCGCTCAAGAATACCCCCACCGGCACGTCGGACACCGTCTGTGCGGGCACAACCTGCCGCAAAATCTCATCGAGCTGCTCGAGGGTCTGTGCGGCGCTGCGCGGCGTGATCGCCGCCGACGGGTGCCAGAAGCGCTGCAGAGTAATGCGTCCCTCGGCCCAGGTAAGCGCATGGCCGGCGGGCAGCTTGGCGATACCCAGGTAAATGCTCTTGGGCGCGGGAATATAGCCGTGGAATAGATAGTCCCGCAGCGCGCTGCGATCGATCGCCGGCTTGCCCAGCACCAACAGCGCCTTGAGCTCGGAAGCGAAGGCAATGCCGTCGGGCAGCAGCCGATAATACAGCGGCTTGATGCCGAGACGGTCGCGAACCAATAACAAGCGCCGCCGCTGCTGATCCCAACTGGCGAAGGCGAACATGCCCACCAGCCGCTCGAGGCAGGCAGGACCCTCGCTCGCCAGTAAATGCAGCACCACCTCGGTATCGCCGGTGGATCGCCACGGGCCCGGCAGAGTGGCGCGCAGCCGTTCGTGGTTGTACAGCTCGCCGTTGTAGCTGAGGACATGCGAACCCAGCACCATGGGTTGATGTCCGGCCTCGGACAAATCCTGGATGGCCAGCCGGCGGTGCGCCAGCACCGCGCCCTCGCCGCTCCAGACCCCCTCGCCGTCCGGGCCGCGGTGCCGCAAAATCTGCGACATGCGACTGGCGGTGTCGACACTTGCCCGCGAACCGATGATTCCCGCTATGCCGCACATGGGCGCCAGTCTAACGCGCCGTTAACGATGTGGCGCTAGCCAATGGGCGGCGGTTCGTTTAGGGTGCCGCCTAGCGAGTAAACACATGGAAACGCCTGCCGACCAACGCCTGCTGGAAATGCTGGATAAATGGCTGAAGAGCCTAGATCTGCATATCAAGTACGCATCGCTCGATGATGCGAGTTATTGGAAGGTGCAGCCGTGGGTCGAGCATCAGCGGCCGAACCTATGGATCATCAATCTCGCCAAGCAAAAGGCCGTCGCGCTGCGAAAGCAGGTGCAGGAACGCATCAAGGCGGGCGACGCGCAGTTTTCCGACGCGCTCGAGCAGATGATCTTTCTCGCCAACCTGGTGGGTTCCGAGCATATCGAGCGCTTCATTCCAATGGCCGAGGTGGAGCGCGAAATTGCGCTGGCGCGCGCGTCTCAGGCGCCGCGATCCGCCTCTGCGGAGCGGGCGCCCGGGGTGGGCGATACGGCCACGCTGGAAATGCCCAAACTGCTCGCCACCCGGGCGATGGCGGCGCCACCGCCAACACCGGCGACTGTCGCCCGCACCGAGCGCAAGAGCGCCGCGCCAAAGCCCGCGCCACCCGCAAAACCCGCGCCGAAGGCAGCCGCGAAACCCGCGGCGACGCTCAAGCCGGGCGCGAAGCCGGTGTCGGACGAGGCCCGCGATCAGGTCATCGACGATGCCGCGCGCTTGATGAAATGGGGACGCAAATGGTATGAGATCGCCGAACTCATCGCGCGCATGGCGGACCGCCCGTCGCTGCCCGATGTGCGCCGTATAATCAAGGACAATAAAGCAGCCATCGATAAAATGGCGGGACGCGACTGACTCAAGGTCCGCGAGCAGGCCTCGCGATAAAAAAATTTTGGGAACCTCCAACCTCAAGGACGCTCAAAGGCGCTCATGATTATCACGAAGAATTTATCGAAACGCTACGGCCGCAATGTCGCGGTCGACGCCCTCAGCTTTTCGGTGCAGCCGGGCGAAGTGCTCGGCTTTCTCGGCGCCAACGGCGCCGGCAAGACCACCACCATGCGCATGATTGCCGGGTTCATCGCACCCACCTCGGGCCAGGCCTCGGTGTGCGGCCACGACATCGAGACTGCGCCCGTGGCGGCCAAGTCCTGCTTGGGCTACCTGCCGGAGGGGGCGCCCAGCTACGGGGAGATGACCGTGGCCGAGTTCCTGGACTTCATCGCGGACATTCGCGGCCTGCGCGGCGAACGGCGCCGCCAAAGGCGCGACATCGTGGTCGAGCGGCTGCAATTGGCGCCGGTCATCAACCAGGTGGTCGAAACCCTGTCCAAGGGCTTTCGGCGCCGGGTCGGCCTGGCGCAGGCGTTGATCCACGACCCGCAGGTGCTGATTCTCGACGAGCCGACCGACGGCCTCGATCCGAATCAAAAGCACGAGGTGCGCCGGCTGATCAACGAGCTCAGCAAGGACAAGCTGGTGATCGTCTCCACGCATATCTTGGAGGAGGTGCACGAGGTCTGCACCCGCGCCATCGTCATTGCCAACGGCCGCATCGTCGCCGACGACACGCCCAGCGCGCTCGAATCGCGCTCGCGCTATCACAATGCGGTCAGCCTGCGCTTCGAGAAGCCCGAGGAGCTTGAGCTGGCGGTGCGCGAACTGGGCGCCTTGCCGGAGGTCGAAGCCGTGGAATCGGACGCGCGCGAACTCAAGGTGACGGCCATCCCCAAGGCGGGCGCGGCGGCGCTGCCCGCGGTCAGCGCGCTGATCGCCAGAAACAATTGGGACGTGCCCGAGCTGCATCTCGAAGCGGGACGCCTCGATGAGGTGTTCCGCACCCTGACGCGGCCCGCGGCGGACTCCATGGGAGGCGTGTCCCGTGAGTAAAATAGCCATCGTCTTCAGGCGCGAACTGCGCAGTTACTTCGCGACGCCGCTCGCGTACGTATTCATCGTGATCTTTCTGGTGCTGGCGGGCGTGTTCACTTTCCAGGTCGGGGGTTTCTTCGAGCGCGGCCAGGCGGATCTGCAATCCTTCTTTCGCTGGCATCCGTGGCTGTATCTGGTGCTGATTCCGGCGATCTCGATGCGTCTTTGGGCCGAGGAGCGCAACAGCGGCAGCATCGAATTGCTCATGACGCTGCCCATCACCCTGTGGCAGGCCGTGGCCGGCAAATATCTCGCGGCCTGGTGCTTCGCAGGGATTGCGTTGTTGCTCACCTTCCCCATCTGGATCACGGTGAACTACCTTGGGCACCCGGATAACGGTGCCATCATCGCCGGCTACGTCGGCAGCTTGCTGATGGCCGGCGGCTTCCTGGCGATCGGGATGTGCATGTCGGCGGCGACCCGCAATCAAGTAGTGGCGTTCATCACCGCGGCGCTGGTGGGATTTTTGTTCCTGCTCGCCGGCTTTCCCCTGGTGCTCGACTTCGTGCGCGGCATCCTGCCGCAGGCCATCGTCGATGCGGTCGCCTCGTTGAGTTTTTTCACCCACTTCGAGGCGATTTCCAAGGGCGTCATCGATGTGCGCGACCTGGTCTACTTCGGGTCTTTGATCGTTTTTTGGCTGGCCGCGACGGCCATGGTGCTCGACATGAAGAAGGCGGAATAGGTGAACGCGAGTCGTTGGCGAAAAACCGGCTATGGCGTGGGTGCGTTGATCGCGCTCGCCATTCTGTTCCTGGGCGTGGTCATGCTGTCGAATGTGGGGCTGCGCGGCATGCGCCTGGATCTCACTCAAAACCGGCTATACACCTTGAGTTCCGGCACCCAGCAGGTACTCGGCGAGATCAAGGAACCGGTCAATCTGTACTATTACTTCTCGCGCGACGCCGCAGCAAAGGCCGCGCCGCTGGCCATGCCCTATGCCGCGCGAGTGCGTGAGTTTCTCGAGGAGGTGGCGGCGCGTTCCGGCGGCATGGTGCGCCTGCACGTCATCGATCCGCAGCCCTTCTCCGAAGACGAGGACCGCGCCTCGGAATTCGGCCTGCAGGCGCTGCAGACCGGCAACGGCGCCGAGTCCTTGTACTTCGGCCTGGCGGGCACCAACTCGACCGACGGCCGCTCCGTGATCCCCGCGTTCCAGGCCGACCGCGAGGAATTTCTGGAGTACGACGTCGCCAAGCTCATTCACGAGCTGGCGGTGCCGAAGAAGCCGGTGATCGGCCTGATGAGTTCTCTGCCGATGCAGGGCCGGTTCGATCCGATGACGGGGCAGATGGGCGAGGAATGGCCCGTGTTGAGCCAGATCGAACAGATCTTCGCGCTGCGTAACCTGACCGCCGACGTCGATCACATCGACAAGGACGTCGACGTGCTGATGATCGTGCACCCGAAACAGCTTCAGCCCAAGACTCTGTATGCCATCGATCAGTTCGTCATGCGCGGCGGCCGCGTGCTGCTGTTCGTCGACCCCACTTCGGGCGCCGACACCAGCGGGGCCGACCCGTCGAATCCGATGGCCGCCATGACGGCGAATCACTCCTCGGACTTGGAACCGCTGCTCGCATCCTGGGGCATCGCCTACGATCCGACCAAGGTGGTTGGCGACATGGGTCGCGGCCTGGAAGTGCGTGCCTCCATGCAGTCGCAGCCCATATTGCACATCGGCGTGCTCGGCCTGCATCGCTCGGATTTGAATCCGAACGATGTGGTGACCGCCTCCCTCGATTCGATCAACATGGCCAGCAGCGGCTGGCTGGCGGCGCGGCAGGGCGCGAAGACCAGCTTCGAGCCGCTGATCTGGAGCTCGGCGGAGGCCGGGCCGATTCCTGCGGCGCGTTTCGTGATGCTGCAGGATCCCTCCGTGCTGCGCGATGGATTCAAGCCCACCGGCACTCGCTACGTACTCGCCGCCAGAATCACCGGGCCCGTGGAGTCGGCCTATCCCCAGGGGCCGAGCGCGGATCAGAAGGCCGCGGCCGGCCCACCGCTCGCGCACCTGGCGAAGACTACGGTGCCCGCCAATATCGTGGTGATAGCGGATACGGACATGCTGCTCGACTACATGTGGGTGCAAACGCGCGAGATGCTCGGGCAAAGGGTCGCCCAGGTCTTTGCCAACAACGGGGATCTGGTCGCAAACATTCTCGACAACTTGAGCGGCAGCAGCGCGCTGATCAGCATCCGTGGCCGCGCCACCTTCTCCCGCCCGTTCGAGAAGGTCGAAGCGCTGAAGCGCCAGGCGGATGACCGCTTGCGCGCCAAGGCTCAGGAGCTGGAGGCGGAGCTGCGCCAGACGCAGGCGAAATTGACGGAGCTGCAGACCAAGCGAACCGACCAGGCATCGCTCATGCTCACGCCGGAACAGGAGCAGGAAATCAAGAAGTTCACGGATGAGAAGACGCGCGTGCGCAAGGAGTTGCGCGAAACCCAGCGCAGTCTCGACGTGGATATCGACCGCTTAAATTCCTGGCTCAAGGTCATCAATATCGGCTTGGCGCCGCTCGCCGTCGCGATCGCCGGCATCGTCGTGCTCGCGGTACGCCGGCGCCGCAGAGCGCAGCAATCGAGCGCAGCATGAGCCGGCGTCGATTCGTATGGCTGTTGGCGGCGGCGCTGGTGGCGATTTCCGGCGCGATCTACCTGAGCTCTCAGCGCAATCTGCCGCGCGACACGCAGGATGCGCCGCTGCTGCCTGAGCTTGCGAAGGATTTGAACTCCGTGACCAGTCTAAGCGTGCGCAAGGGCAGCGCCGCGAATGCCGTGACCCTGCACCAGATTGCCGGGCAGTGGAGCGTGGCGGAGCGCGGCGATTATCCCGCCGACACCTTGAAGCTGCGCAAGCTCCTGCTGGACATGGCGGATTTGAAAATTCTCGAGGTGAAGACCTCGAATCCGGCGAGCTTCTCCGTGATCGGGGTCGAGGATCCTGCCACGGCCGGAGCCGACGGCACCGAGGTGACGGTCACCGCGCCGCGGGCCAAGTATGTGCTGATCGTGGGCAAGCCGGTCGGTCAGGGCAGCTTTGCGCGGCGCGGCGGCGAGAATCAAAGCTACATTGTGCAGCCGGCGCTCTCCATCGCGCCTGAGCCGCGCTCCTGGATCGATTCGCGGCTGATTGACATCGCGTCGAGCGCCATTCAGAGCGTCGCGGTGAAGCCTGCCAGCGGGCCGGGATATACGCTGCATCGGCTGACTCCGGCCGAGCCAGGCTTCAGCCTCGAGGGGGTGCCCGCGGGCCGCAAGCCTTTGGATGCGAAAGACCTCGAGCCCTCCCCCGGCCTGCTCAGCAACCTCAATGCCGAGGATGTCGCCAAGGCCGGCGACGTCGATTTCAGCAACGGGACGCAGGCGGTAATCACACAGGCCGATGGCAACGTGCTGACGCTGAGCGGCGCAACGGTGGGCGACAAGCGCTGGGTCCAGGTCAGCGCCACCAAGGATTCCGCCTTGAACGCCAAGTCACAGGGACGCGCCTTCGAAGTGGCGGGCTACCGATACGACGCGGTATTCAGACCGGTGGAGCAGTTGCTGGTGCCGAAACCGTCGGTGCCGGCGCCCGCGTCCGCGCCCAAGGCCAAATCGACACCGCCGCCCGCTCCACGGCCGTGATCAGCGGCCAGAGCGCCGGCTTCGGGCGGCGCGCGGCGGCGTTGATCTACGACAGCCTCCTGCTGGCGGCATTGCTCATGGTGTACACCGTGGCGGCGCTGTTCTTCACTCACGGCCAGGCGCTGCTGTACGAAACTGCCGGAGCGTGGGTGTACCTGTATCGGGCCGGGCTCGTGGCGGTGGTAAGCGCGTACTACCTGATCAACTGGATGCGCAGCGGCCAGACCTTGGGGATGCGCGCCTGGCACCTGCGCACGGTCAGCGATCTGGGCCGGCCGCTGTCGTTGAAAGCCGCGCTGCTGCGATTGGTGTGCGGATTTCTCGCCTGGGCACCGGCGGCGTTGGGCGTGCTGTGGCTGTATCTCGATCCGGATCACTTGGCGATTCACGATCGCCTGTCAGGCACCCGCATGGTTCGCTTAACGCGTTCTTGAGATGGCGACCACGGTCAAGAAAGCGACCACCGCCGTCGGCAGCCAGCCGATCAGCGCCGGATTCAGGCCGAACAATTGACCGCCATTCTCGACGGTGCGCGTGACCAAGAAGAAAACCACTCCCAGCAGCACGCCGACCACCGTCCGGGTGCCCGCGCCGGTGGTGCGCAGCGGCCCGAATACGAACGGCAACGCCAGCAGAGTGACCACAATGACGGCGAACAGCCGCGCTATGCGCGACCAGAAGCCGATCTCGTAAGACGCAGTGCCCAAATGGTTGCGGCGCAAATGATCGATGTACGCGGCCAGCCCGCGCAAGGTCAGCAAGTCCGGATCGGTTGCCGCCAGCCCCAAGAAATCCGGGTTCACCTTGGAGCGCATGGTGACTTCGTTGACGATGGAGGCATCGATGTGATCGTTGCCGAAGCTCGAGGTGGCGACATTGTGCAGATGCCAGCGGCCCGGATCGGCGACCGAAACCGAGTCGGCCCGCTGGATCGAGCGCAGCCGAGTCGCGCCGTCCAACTGGAACAGCGACAGCCCGCCGAATGCCAGGCCGACCTCGCCGGTCTGCACCCGGATGATGAGGCCGCCGTCCTTGACCCATGCGCCGCTCGATCCCGCGAAGCTCACATCCGCCAGCTTGTCGGAGGTCTTCTCGCGTTTGGCGAATTGCGCCAGCGGCGGGGCCACGTACTCGCCGAGTGCGTACATGGCCAGGGCGAGCGTCAAGCCGGCAAGCCCCACCGGCCACGCGACCCGCCATACCGACACTCCCGATGCCCGGGTCACCACCAGTTCACTGCCCGATGCCAGATTGCCCAAGCCCATGAGGGCGCCCATCATGGCGCCGATCGGCAGCAGTTCGAATGCGAGCTGCGGAAGATTGAGCAGCGTGAACACCAGCGCGTCGCCTGCATTGTAATTTCCCACGCCGATGTCGCCCTGCTCACTGATGAACAGAAACAATGCGCCGAGAACCAACAGCACCGCCATCGACATGCCGGCATACAGCATGACGGTGCGGAACAGGTAGCGATCGAGCGTGTTCATGCGATTCTCGATTCGCGCCGGTACAGATATAGGGCCAGGGCCAGGGCGCTGGCATGCACCCACCAGACGCCGATCTCGGGCGACAGATCGCCCTTCTCCAACCATACCTTGGCTGCCGACAGCAGGCTCGAATACGCGAAATACACCAGGATGGCGAAGCCAACGCGCCCGTAGCGCCCCTGGCGCGGGCGCAGACGGCTCAAGGGCACTGCGATCAGCACCAGGAGCATCGCCATGATGGGCGAGGAGGCTCTGAATTCCAGCTGTGCGATGTCGGCGGCGGCATGCGATCCGATCAGGTCGCGGGTGGGTTTGGTGTCCGGATCCTTGGTGCCGAGAATGCTCGGCGGCGGCGCGATGGGGATGCCGTGCTCGCGAAACTCGATGACGCGAAAGTCGGCACGCCCCGGCACGCCTTCGTAACGCCGGCCGTTGTACAGCGTCACCAGCCGCATGCCATTGTCCGTTGCCTTGGTGTAAGTGGCCGTATCGGCGAGCGCCACTTCGATCCGCCCCGCCGCCTCGCGCTGCACGAACACATTGTGCAGCACGCCCTCGGCGTCGACCCGCTCGGCATAGAACACAGCCTCACCGCCGCTGAAGGAGCGGAAGCGGCCGGCATCCAAGCGGCCGAATTGCGCCTCTTTGACCGCCGACTGGCGCAGCAATTGCGCCTCCCGGTCGGCCAGCGGCACCTGGAAAAACGACAGCCAGCCCAATCCTAAGGCAATCACTGCGGCAAAGCACAACAGCGGCGCCAGCAGCCGCTGCGGCCCGAATCCGCAGGCTTGCAGGGCCGCCATCTCGCTGTCGTGATACATGCGGCCGAGGGTCAGCACCACGGCCAGCAACAGGCCGACCGGCACGATTACGGACAGATTCATCACCGCGCCGAGCGCAATCAGGTCGAATACCAAGTGCCGGCCGTACTGATTCCCGGCCGCTTGACCGAGAACCCGCGACAATTGGTTGGAGACCAGAATGGCGACCAAGACACCGGTCACCGCCAGCCAGGTCTGCACCACCTCGCGAAGCACGTAGCGTTGCACCGTCCATTTCATGGCGTCGAGCTTAGAGCCTTCGCAATAATCTAGTAAACTATTTGCAGACCGATTAATCACCCTTGCGGGAAGGATGGATCAGCGACATGGAATTCAACGCCATAATCGATGCCAAGGCCCGGAGCGCAGCAGGCTGCGCCGTGCTCGGCATCTACGAAGAAGGCGACCTTGGCGTTGCCGCGCGTCATGTGGATGCGCAAATGGGCGGCCAATTGGCCAAGCTGCATTCCGCTGGGGACTTCTCCGGCAAATTGACCGACACGCTGCTGCTGCCCGCGCCGAGCGGCGCGCTGGCCGCGCGCGTGCTGCTGATCGGCTTGGGGCCGCGCAGCGGCTTTGGGCGCAAGCAATATCGCAAGTCGCTGCAAGCGAGCGCCCAGGCCTTGGCGAAGACCGGCGTCAAGGATGCAGTGGTGTACTTGTCGCTGGAACAAGTGGCGGATCTCGACGTGCACTATCGCGCGCGTGCCGTGGCCGAGATCTTCCGCGCGCAGTTCTACAAGGTGCCGGATCGCAAGACCAGCCCCAAACCCAAGGCGCCGCGGCTCTCGAGCATCGGCGTGGCGGTGGAGAATGCGCGCGCCTCGAAGGCGGCAGCGAAGGGCATCAGCGTCGGCAACGCGATCGGCAGCGGCATGACGCTGACGCGCGATCTGGCCAACCTGCCCGCCAACGTCTGCACCCCGACCTATATGGGAACGCGCGCCCAAGCCCTGGCGAAGGAGTGGCCGAGCATCAAGACCAAGGTGCTGGAGGAGCCCGCTATCAGGGCGCTGAAGATGGGAGCGTTCCTGGCGGTCGCCCAAGGCTCCGAGCAGCCGCCCCGGCTGATCGTGTGCGAATATCGCGGCGGCAAGAAGGACGCCGCGCCGATTTGCCTGATCGGCAAGGGCATCACCTTCGATTCGGGCGGCATCTCGCTGAAGGATCCGCTGGCGATGGATGAGATGAAATTCGACATGAGCGGCGCTGCGGCGGTATTAGGGGCCCTGCGGGCGATCGCGGAGCTCGAACTGCCCATCAATGTCGTGGTGATTGTCCCGACCTGCGAGAACTTGCCGAGCGGCAAGGCGGTGAAACCCTCCGATATCGTCGCGACCATGTCCGGCCAGACGGTGGAAATTCTCAATACCGATGCGGAAGGCCGCCTGATTCTGTGCGATGCCATCACGTACAGCCGTCGCTTCAATCCAGCTGCCGTGGTGGACGTGGCGACACTGACCGGCGCCTGCGTAATCGCGCTGGGCAATCACTACAGCGGCTTGATGAGCAACAACGAAGCGCTCGCCGAGTCACTGGAGTCGGCGGGAATTCGCGCCGACGATCGAGCCTGGCGCATGCCGGTCGGCGAGGAGTACGCCGAGCAGCTGAAGAGCAATTTCGCGGACATCGCCAACATCGGCGGGCGCGAGGGCGGCGCCTGCACCGCGGCCTCGTACCTGTGGAAATTCGCCAAGGATCTGCGCTGGGCCCACCTGGACGTGGCGGGCACGGCATGGCTGGGCGGCTCGCAGAAAGGCGGCACCGGCCGTCCCGTGCCGCTGCTGGTCGATTTTCTGATCCATCGCGCTCACGCGAAATGACCGAGCGCGTCGATTTCTACATTCTAAAGAGCACCAATCCAAGAGACCGGCGGATGGTCGCCTGCCGCGTGACCGAAAAGGCCTATCTGCAGGACCATCGCGTGCTGATCCTGAACGACGATATGGCCGACGCGCAGGCGCTCGACGATCTGCTGTGGACCTTTAACGAGCGCGCATTCGTGCCGCATCAGCTGTGCGTGGAGTGCGGATCCGCCGATTCCGCGACTCCGGTGCACCTGGTGCTGGATCTGGAGGCTGCGCCCGACACCGATGTGCTGGTGAACATGTCCTCGCGGCTGCCCGCGAATCTGCAGCGGTTTGCGCGGATCGCGGAGATCGTGGATGGCGATGAGGAGCGCCGCCGCCTCGGCCGCGAGCGCTTTAAAGCCTACCGCGACCTGCGCTTGAGTTTGGAGACGCATCAGCTGGACGACGGCGGACTCGCCTGAATGGAGATCCAATCGCTCGACCCGCGCGACATTCCCGTGCTCACCGATGCGGTCGAGCCGGGCCCCATAACGCCGCCCATCGACATCAAGGCCATTCACGCCGCGCTCGTGACCGAGACTCTGGAATTGGCCGATAGCCTGCTGCATCAGGCCATCAAGGACATCGAGGCCACCTTGTTCGAACGCGTGGTCGATCGCCTGCGCGCGCAGCTTCCGGAACTGGTGGATCGCGTGCTGCGCGAGCACGCCGGGGTGCCGGCGCTCGAGCCGGAAAAAGGCGATGGATAAGGCCTTTTCGCCGGCCAACATCGAATCGCGGATTTATGCGCACTGGGAAGCCAGCGGATACTTCGCTCCCAGCGGCCAGGGTCCTGCCTATTCGATCGCGATTCCGCCGCCCAATGTCACCGGCACCTTGCACATGGGCCATGCGTTCCAGGACACCATCATGGACGCGCTCATCCGCTACAAGCGCATGCGCGGCTTCGATACGCTGTGGCAGCCGGGCACCGATCATGCGGGCATCGCCACGCAAATGGTGGTGGAGCGCCAGCTCAATGCCGCCGGCAAGAGCCGTGCACAGCTCGGGCGCGAGGCCTTCGTCGAGCGGGTCTGGCAATGGAAGGAAGAATCCGGCGGCCTGATCGCGAAGCAGCTGCGCAGGCTGGGGGCCTCGGTCGACTGGCAACGCGATAAATTCACCATGGACCCCGAGCTGTCGCGCGCGGTGACCGAGGTGTTCGTGCGCCTGCATGCGGAAGGCTTGATTTACCGTGGCAAGCGCCTGGTGAATTGGGATCCGGTGCTGAAAACCGCGCTCTCCGACCTGGAGGTGGTCGCCGAGGAGGAATCGGGCAGCCTGTGGCATCTGCGCTATCCGTTGAGCGACGGCAGCGGATTTCTGATCGTCGCGACCACGCGGCCCGAGACCCTGCTGGGCGACACCGCCGTTGCGGTCCACCCGGAGGATGCGCGCTACCGGCATCTGATCGGACGCAGCGTCGCGCTGCCGCTCACCGGGCGTGAAATACCCATTATCGGCGATGAGTATGTCGACCCGGCCTTCGGCAGCGGCGTGGTCAAGATCACGCCGGCGCATGATTTCAACGATTACGAAGTTGCCCAGCGCCATGGCTTGCCGCTGATCAACATCATGACGCCGGAGGCGGCGCTCAATGACAATGTGCCGGCGCCATATCGCGGCCTGGACCGGCGCTTCGCGCGCGAGCGGGTGCTGGCGGACTTAAGAAAGCTCGAGCTCATCGATCTGATCGAGCCGCACAAGCTGGTGGTGCCGCGCGGCGATCGCAGCCAGGCCATCCTGGAGCCGCTGCTCACCGACCAATGGTTCGTGAAGATCCAGCCGCTGGCGGAGCCCGCCATTCACGCGGTCGAAGCCGGGCACATTCGCTTCGTTCCCGAGAACTGGACCGGCGTGTACTTCGATTGGATGCACAAGATCAAGGACTGGTGCATCAGCCGGCAGCTGTGGTGGGGTCACCGCATTCCCGCCTGGTACGACCCCGAGGGCCGCTGGTACGTCGCGCGCAGCGAGGCGGAGGCACGCGCGCTGCACGGCATCCCAAGCGGCACGGCGCTGCGCCAGGACGAGGATGTGCTGGACACCTGGTTCTCCTCGGCGCTCTGGCCGTTTTCCACCCAGGGCTGGCCCGAGGACAGCCGCGCGCTGCGCACCTACTATCCCACCTCGGTGCTGGTGACCGGCTTCGACATCATCTTCTTCTGGGTCGCGCGCATGATCATGATGGGCCTGAAATTCACCGGCCAGGTGCCGTTCCGCGAGGTCTATGTGCACGGCTTGATCCGCGATCACGACGGCCAGAAGATGTCCAAGTCGAAGGGCAATGTCATCGATCCCTTGGACATCGTCGACGGCATCGCCCTCGACGCCCTGCTCGCCAAGCGCACCACCGGCCTGATGCAGCCGCAGATGAAGCCCGCGATCGAGAAGGCCACCCGCAAGCAGTTCCCGCAGGGAATCCCGGCGTTCGGCACCGATGCGCTGCGCCTGTGCTTCGCCTCGATGGCGACGCAGAGCCGCGATCTGCGCTTCGACATGTCCAAGGTGGAGAACTGCCGCAACTTCTGCAACAAGCTGTGGAACGCGGCGCGCTATGTGCTCATGAACGTCGAGACGCAGGCGCTGCGCGCCGAGGGGGCGAGCTTCAGCCTCGCCGATCGCTGGATCCGCTCGCGGCTCGCCGCGGCGCTCACGCGCGTCGAGTCCGGATTCGCGGAATACCGCCTGGATGTCGCAGCCAACGCGCTGTACGAATTCACCTGGCACGAATTCTGCGATTGGTATCTCGAGTTATCCAAAGCGGTGCTGCAATCGGATGCGGCGAGCGATGCCGAGAAGCGCGGCACCCGCTTCACCTTGATCGATACGCTGGAAGTGCTGCTGCGCGCGCTGCACCCGCTCACGCCCTTCATTAGCGAGGAGATCTGGCAGCGAGTCCGCGTCACGACCGGCGCCGCCGGCGACACCATCATGCGCAGCGCCTACCCCACCGCGGAGGCTCTGCGCGCGGACAGCCAGGCCGAGCCGGAGATGCGCTGGGTCATGGACTTCATTCTCGGCGTGCGGCAGATTCGCGGCGAGATGGATATCGCACCGAACCGCAAGCTCGATGTGCTGCTGCAGAATGCCGGCGCCACCGACCTGGAATACCTGGGACGGAATTTGGGCTATCTCACGCGCCTCGCCGGGATTGCGCCGCCGGCCTGTGTGGCTGCCGGAGCGGCCGTGCCGATCTGCGCGGTCGCCCTGCTTGGCAAGCTGGAAATCCTGGTGCCGATGGCCGGGCTCATCGACCCGGCGGCCGAGCTCGATCGGCTGGCGAAACGCCTGCGCAAGTCGGAGATCGACTTCGGCAAGCTTGGAGCAAAGCTCGCCAATGCCGAATTCGCCGCCAACGCGCCCGCGGAGGTGGTCGCTAAGGATCGGCTGCGGCTCGACGAGCTGCGCACCGAGATCAGCCAGCTGAGCGCGCAAATCGCGCGCGTCAACGCGCTGCACGTCCAATGAGCCAGCCCCGGCCGGAGATCGCGGCCGCTCTGGGCCAGCTCAACCAGGTGATTCTGGGCAAGGATGCGCAGATTCGCCTGTGCCTCGCCTGCATCCTGGCGCGCGGCCACCTATTGATCGAGGATATTCCGGGAGTCGGCAAGACCACCCTCGCTCACGCGATTGCCAGGACCCTCGATCTGAGCTTCCAGCGCGTGCAGTTCACCAGCGACCTGTTGCCCGCCGACATCCTGGGCGTGTCCATCTTCGAGCGCGAGACCGGCAAGTTCCGCTTTCAGCGCGGGCCGATTTTTGCGCAGCTGGTGCTCGCGGACGAGATCAATCGCGCCTCGCCAAAATCGCAAAGCGCGCTGCTGGAGGCCATGGAAGAGCATCAGGTGACGCTCGACGGCCAGTGCATGGTGCTGCCCGAACCCTTCTTCGTGATCGCCACGCAAAATCCGCAGGACCAGGCCGGGACCTTTCCGCTGCCGGAGTCCCAGCTCGATCGGTTCTTGATGCGGGTGGATCTCGGCTACCCCTCGCCCGCCGCCGAGCGCGAATTGCTATGCGGAGTCGATCGCCACGAAATGGTCAAGACGCTCGGCGCCGCCATCACGGTGGACACGCTGCACGAGCTGCAGCGCCGCGTACTCGAGGTGCATGTCGCGCCGGCGCTGCTCGACTATGTGCAAGCCCTGGTCGCCCACACCCGCAGCGCACCCGGCCTCTCCATCGGCCTGTCGCCGCGCGCGGCCATCGGCCTGCTGCGCGCCGCGCGCGCCTGGGCCTTGATCGATGGCCGCCAGGCCGTGATCCCGGAACATGTGCAGGCGGTGTTTGCGGCGGTGGTCGAGCACCGCATCCGGCGGCGGGAGGACGGACTCGCGGCGGCCACGCGCATGCTCGGGGCCGTACCCATCCCTTGAGCGGGCCGGCGACTTGAAATCCCTGCGCCAGGCGGCGGTCGATCGATTGCGCGCCTGGTCCGCGCGGCGTCACGGGCGCGACACGCTCCCCATTACGATTCACCGGCGGCGGATCTACATCCTGCCGACGCGCTTCGGGCTCATGCTGGCGGCGCTGCTCGTCGCCATGCTGATCGCCAGCTTGAATTACAACAGCAATCTGGCACTGGCGTTCGCATTCCTCATGGTCGCTCTGGCGCTCGTCGCCATGCATCACTGCCATCGCAATCTTCTGGCCTTGAGCGTCGATGTGCACGCCGAAACCGATGCCTTTGCCGGCGGCGAGGCCTGTTTCGAATTCGTTCTGCGCAACGAATCGCGTATCGAGCGCAGCGACATTCAGCTGCGATTCGCCAAGGATGCGCAATCGATCGGCAGCGTGGCCGGCAACACCCACGGCCGGGTCACCGTGTGTGTCCCGGTAGCAAGGCGCGGCGTGAGCCTGTTCAAGCAGTTCGAGTTGCGCACCGACCATCCCTTCGGCTGGTTTCGCGCATGGACCTATGTGCAAGCGTCGCTGACCGCGTATGTGGCGCCCGCTCCGCGCGGTGAGCGGGTTATAGCGGCCGCCGCGGCTGCGGGCGGCACGGCGCTGCGCGCGGAGGCGCGCGGGGATGAGGATTTCGCGGGCCTGCGCAGCTATCAGCCGGGCGTGTCGCTCAAGCACATGGCGTGGAAGGTGCTGGCCCGCGGCGGCGAGCCGATGTTGCGCAGCTATAGCGGACTGGCCGCCAACCCTGAGTGGCTGGATTGGTCATCGCTCGATGGCCTGGAAGCCGAGGCGCGCCTGTCGCAGCTGTGCCGCTGGGTGCTCGACAGCGAGGCTGCACAGCGGCCCTACGGCCTGCGGATTCCCGGCACCGAACTTGCCCCGGCCTGCGGCCGCGAGCATCGCTCCGCCTGCTTGCGCGCGCTTGCCTGCTTCGGAATCGAGGCGCCGCGATGAGCTCGCCGCGAGGCGCAGCGCAGCCGGTGGCATTCGCGCGCCTGGGGTGGATTTGCGCCTGCTTGGGGCTCGCCATGATTCCGCACATGACCGCGCTGCCCCTGTGGGTGCTCGGCACCGTCGGCGCCTGCGCGGCGCTGCGCCTGTTCCGGGCGGCCCACGGGCGCTCGGCGCCGCCCGGTCTGATCCGCACCCTGGTTGCGGTGCTGGCGATCGG
>Ga0302326_10013557_pt1 | contig 17271 bp, 10 predicted proteins | sample Palsa_T0_3_FD_202264 | JGI IMG/M metagenome (GOLD analysis project Ga0302326, IMG submission 202264) | Peat permafrost microbial communities from Stordalen Mire near Abisko, Sweden - Palsa_T0_3 | ecosystem: Environmental > Terrestrial > Soil > Palsa > Peat permafrost | place: Sweden: Abisko... | reverse complement strand
TCCAGCACAGGAGGCTAAGCAGGCAAAAGGTGGCGCAGAACAGATCGAAGGCGTACATGGGTTTCCAGTACACGTCGAACACGGCCATGTGAAAGGCGAAGAACAGAGCGCCCGCGCAGGCCGCGAACGGGGAGGCGCCCACATTCCGCAAAACCAGCCATAGCAGCCACACATTGAGCAGGTGAACCAGATGGAGGGGCAGAAGGTAGGGCCGGAAATCGAGCCCGAAGGCGCGGCTCATCATCCGGAAATAGAAGTGGCCCACCGGCCGGAAATTCCGGCCATTGTAAACGGGACTGACAAGATCCTTGACGAAGTCGGCGGCCGGAATCTGGGGCGTCCAACTCAGGCTATCTAGCTCATCGCCCTGGAAGAAACCACCGGAGGCGCTGCGATTGGCGATGAAGAATAACAGCGCCATGGCTACAAATAAGGCCAACCCGACCGATTTGTTCATAGGCAAAGCGCCAAGGTTCGATGTTACAACGCGGCGGCGGGTGCGCGCTTGGTGGGAAACGCTTGCCGGCGGCCGGCAGCGGCGGCTCCGGAACGGTCCGGCCGCAGCGCACCTTGATATCATTAGCTAATGACATGGCGTTGATCGCCGTTTCCGGACAGCCCGGTTGCCGGTTCGAAGAAGTGGCGCGCCTGTCCGCGCACCGCCTGGAGTTCGAGTTGGTCAATGAATCGCGGATTCACGGACTCATCGAACGCGAATTTGGTATGGACGCCGAGGTGCCGCGAAAGGCCCGCCCCGATCTGGTGGCGTCCATCCTGGCGCGGCTGGCGACCGTTCACCATATGGTGTACTGCGCGGCGGGCGCCGAGATTCTTTCGCGACAGTTCCCCGGCACGCTGCGCGTGCACATCGTCGCGCCGGATTCCGTGCGCACCGGCAATCTCATGCTGGACCGGCGCCTCGAACGTGGCGCCGCCCGCCAACTATTGCGCGAATTGGATGCAGGGCAGCGCGCCCAGTACAAAGACACGTCCGGCAGGGCCACGGCCCTCCCTCACTGGTTCGACCTGGTTCTGAACGCCGAATCCATGGACTCCGAACAGATGGTGGAGATGATTCAGGGGTCCGTGCGCGCACTGGGCCTGAAGGAGCGCGGTTTTCTGTCGGCGGCGGCCGAGGCGCAGATCCAGTTTCAGATCCGCCTGCGCCTGGCGCGGCATGGCATCGTGCCGCCCGGCGTGGTACGGCTGCCCGGCAAAAACTTCGCCCATCAAAGCGAACAGGTCTTCGCCAACCTGCTGGATTTCTACCGCATCGCGTGGGAGTACGAGCCGCGCAATTTTCCGGTACAGTGGGATGCGGAGGGGCGCATTTCCGAATCGTTCACGCCCGATTTCTACTTGCCGGAATTCGACCTGTACGTGGAACTTACTACCATGAAACAGTCCCTGGTGACGCGCAAGAACCGCAAGATCCGGCTGCTGCGGGAGCGGTATCCGCACCTGAACGTGCAGGTATTCTATCAGAAGGATTTTGAAAACCTGATCTTCAAGTACGGCCTGGCGGAGCGGTCCGTAAAAGCATGAGCCGCGAAGCCACCAGCAAGGACCCGCCCGGCATCGAACGCATTCTCTTCACCGAAGAGCAGATTGCGCAGCGCATCCAGGAGGTGGCCGCGGAAATCAGCGAACGCTACAGGGGCAAGCCGCTTAAACTGGTGGGCGTGCTGAAGGGCTCGGTGTTCTTTCTTACCGCGTTGGCGCGCCAGATTCAGATACCGGTGAAGATAGATTTCTTGGCCATCTCGACGTTCTCGAACAAGTCCAGCGCGCCAGGCATCGTGCGCATTGCCAAGGATCTGGACGACGGCATCGAAAACGAAGATGTGCTGTTAGTGGAAGACATCGTGGATACCGGGCTGACGCTGCGCTACCTTCTGCAAACGCTGTCCAGCCGGGGACCCAACTCGCTGGCCGTGTGCACGTTCCTGGACCGCAACTCGCGCAGGCTGGTGCAAATCCCCGTGGAGTTCCGCTGTTTCGAGATTCCCGACCGTTTCGTGATCGGCTTCGGTCTCGATCACAATCAGCTCTACCGTAACTTGAGCTACGTGGCGGTGATGAAGCCGGAGAGAAACGCCTGAGGGGATAGCCTGCCGTCTCTCAGAATGACAGAGTCAGTCCGGCCTCCAACTGGTTCACCACCGCGCTGTAAGCTGCGCCTTGGAGAGTGGGCGCCTGCCAGCGGATAAACCGCATTTCCGGCACGATCCGGATGTGGAATTCGTCGACAAAGCGCATACCCAGTCCCGCCACAACCCCGAGGTCGTTGACCTTATTCGGCGTAGCGGGATTTTCGTTGTAATCCGTCAAGCCGCTCGGGTAAGTAAAGTCGTTTCCGGTGCGTATCTTGCCCACGTGGCGCAACTCCACACCGCCGGTGAAAAAGGCCCTGCGCTTCCAGCCGTGCGACCAGAAGCCATAATAGTGCGCCAAAAGCGGATACTCGTAATAGTTAACCTGCGAGTAAGTGGAGGTATTAGTGACTGGGCGATTATCGCCGCCGGTGGTGCTGCTATTGTAGCCGGTAAGGATTTCGGCGTTCTCCGTGTAGTCCACGTGATGGAAGTGAATTTCACCCGCCAGCGCCCAGTGGTCCGTCAGACGATATTCCGCCATGCCTCCGGGTCCCCATTTGGCCGAAGTCGACGTTGCGGTGTAGTTATATTGCACTACCGGGTTGGTATTTTCCGTAATTGTGATGACATTTCGGGTGTTCACCAGAGTAGTGGGAAAGTACATCACATGGATGCCGATCGTGAGGCGGCGGAGCGGCGAAGGCGCCGTGTCGTCCGCGCCCAGCAAAAGAAAGCCGGGAAACAGGCAACCGAAAAGAGCGGCTTTCGAAAATGGTGCAAGAGTCATCGATAACTTTCTCCGGGTTAGAACTGCAGGCGTAACGCAAGCTCCATGGATCTTGGCCCGCCGGAACGGTATAAGGAATTCACACCGCCCCCGAACGACTGGTTCAGCATCTGGGTGGCAACGCCGAAGTCCGGGCTGGCCAGATTGGCGCCTTCCTGGGAAGACGGGTTAGCGAAGTTCGGATGATTCAGGGCGTTGAAGGCCTCTAAGCCGATGCTGAATCGATAGCGCTCGGTGATGGGAAACACTTTGCGCAGCGCCAGGTCCAGTTGGGCGAACCCAAACCCACGCAGCTCGTTTCGTCCCATATTTCCCTGCGCGAAGCCGCACGGCGTAATGAAGGCGGCGCTGTTCAACTCGCGCCCTCCCGGCACGTCGGGATTGTCGATCCAGATGGCCCCGCCCACGTAACTGGGCCGCACATTGGCGAAAAGGCCAGTGGTCGCCACACCGTTGTTGGTGCTGGTGGTGTTGCAACCCGCCGCCGCCGCACTGGTGGACGAACTGACGGCCGAGAGATCGAAAGGCAGCCCGGTATGCGCGGATGCCACATAGTCCAGATACCAGTCCTTAAAGGGAGCGTACATACGTCCCGCCCCGGGGGAGGGCAGCCGATACGAACCCGAGAAGCTCACATTCTGCCGGATGTCGTAGTCCGAGTCGCCTCTCTCGCCGCCAAACAGGGTGGCGAAGCCGCCGCCGAATGACGAATCGGAGGAAGCGCTGTCGATGGAATGGGACCAGGTGTAACTCAACTGTGTCTGGAGTCTGCTGCTGAGCCGTTTCCGGAACTGGACCTGCACGCCATCATAGTCGGATTGCGCACCGTTAGTCACTTCCTGAAGAATATCGTATGCGTTGGTGTACGAGGCTGTAGTCGAGGTCCGCAGCAGGTTGTTGCCTTTGCTGCCCACAATGCTCACGCTCAAGGTCTGCCCCACGCCGAAATTCTTTTCCCAGGTGCCGTTCCACTGGTAGATCAGAGGCGAAAGCAAGCCGGAGGTGCCGGTCAGGATTTGTCCATAAGGGCGTATAGGCGGCAGAACCGGTACAGCGAGGTCGCCGGGGGCCAGCGGGAAGCCTATCTCGGAGGCCGTGCGCACATCCGCGTAAGGGGCGCCGAAGAATGCCTGGCCGACGACTCCGTAACCTACGTCGTAAAACATTCCAAATCCGGCGCGCAGCGTCATTTCGCGTCCCGGTGCGTCATCGGACAAGTAGGCGATTCCGACACGCGGGGCGAAGTTGTGCCACTGAGTAGCATAGATCGGTTGATTCTGGGTAACCCCGGCAATGGCATCGCTGGATAACGCGAAAGGCTGCGGACCCTCCCGCGCGGTAGGCGCCGGATTGAGGTCCCAGCGCACGCCGTATGTAACAGTGGTCCGCTCGGTGGCCCTGAAGGTGTCCTGTCCGTAGATGGATACGTTTCTATAAGTCGGATACACTTCAGGCACGCTGGAGGTGACCTGGACATTCAGGGCGTCACCCGTCAACAGCGCATACTGGTTCGCGGCGCCGGATATAGTGGTGTCGCTGACTCCATTGAAAGAAACGCCGACGCTGTAGGGGTTACGGTACGTGGTTTGCAGGATTTCCCGGAAATCCACGCCGGTCTTTACGTTGTGTCTGCCGTAGACCTTCGACAAGCTATCGACCCCATTGAACTGTTGCTGCCGATTGTCCGAGCGCCCCCCAAAAGAGTATCCCGCGAATCCCAGAACATTCAGGCTAAACGCGCCGGTGGCGGTAGTGACACCTGCCGGAAATATTTCGGAATCCGTCAGGGGGACGGCGCCGCCGAAATTGTCCATCGTGGAGGTCCCGGTTGACGTAGCCGTCGAGTAGTTCACACGCAGATCGTTGAGAGCGCCGTTGCCGAACTCATGGGTCGCTCCGACGGTGGCGAGTTGAGAACGCGAAGACTGTTCCGTGAGGACGTTGGGAGTAGAAAATTGCGTACCGCGCTGCTGAGTATTGGAGGGCGTGAGGCTATAACGGGCGAACAACGTGGTGCGGGGATTCAGAACGTGATCGACACGGATGCTGCCGGTGCTGCTGTCGGAAGGATTGGACGTGACAGCGTTGTAAACCGCGCCTTCAAGCCCCAACTCGGTACTGTTGGGAATGGGAAATGCGTTCAGGTACGGGAGCAGAGTGGTGCGGGCTGTGGCCCGGGAGGCTACATCGGGCACATCCGCAACCAGCGATTCCGGAGACGTAAGCGTCAGCTTTTCGAAAGCGATGAAGAAGAACGTTTTGTCTTTTGTGATGGGACCGCCCAACACACCGCCTGGACGCTCCTGGTGTTCGCTGCCCTTTCCGTATCCGCCGGCGTTGGCGAACCAGTCGTTCGCGTCAAACGCGCCGCTGCGTATGTAATCGTAGAGCGTGCCATGCAGGCTGTTCGTGCCTCCGCGGCTGGTCATGACCACCTGCGCTCCCGGCGAGCGGCCAAACTCCGGCGCGAAAGAGGACGTTTGGACTTTCATCTCCTGCATGGTGTCGATGGAGATCAGGGACGTGGAAGCATTCGCGCCGCCCAGCGCGGCCGCGCCACCGCCGCCGCCGAAACCGCCGCGCCCAAAACCGCCGCCGCCACCGCCGCCGAACGGAGTGCCGCCGCCGGAGGGCGATTGATTCAGGCTGACGCCGTCGAGCGTATAGTAGTTCGTAGTAGAGCGCAGTCCGTTAGCGTCGAAGCCGCCGGAACCGTCCGTCGCCGGGACGATGCCGGGCGCCATAAATATCAGCGATTCGGCATTGCGCCCGTTGTCCGGGAGATCCTGAACATAATTCTGTTCGAGCGAGACGCCTTCCGCGGCGCCGCTCGAAAGAGTCTGGGCTTTCGCGGTTACTTGCACGCTGGTGCCGGCGACAGCTACTTTGAGTTCCACGCGAAAAGTCTGCCGGTCGCGCACTTGCAGCGTCAATAGATTGACCTGGTGTGTTTCGAAACCCGGCTTTTCCACGACGAGAGAATAGTCTCCGGGCTGCAGGAAATCGAAGACGGCAAAGCCGCTGTCGCCGGTTTCCACCTGGGTCACAGTGCCCCGGTGCAAATCCGTGAGCGCCACTTTAGCGCCCGGCACGATTGCGGCACTGGGATCGAAAACCGTAACAGTCAGCGTCGCCGAGTCTTGCGCGAAAGCGGCGACGCCGCCAAGAAGCACGGCTAGAGCCGCGATTTGTCTGAGCACAACCTGGGTACAACCCCCTATTTGCAAAATTCCCGCGGCCAAAGCAAGGGCAGCAACTGAAGAATCAAGCTCACAAGCTTATTTCTGTTCGAAGTCCAGTGACGAACCGCCGGTGGGTCCGGGGTACGCCCTCTCACAAATCTTTACGAATAACCACAATACCCCGTTCGGCATCCGCGGGGCAACTTGCGGCAGTGCCTGAAGGCACGCCCAACTTGCCGGAGTGCCCTACCCACCCTGCCGGACGGTCGCTATTGCACATTGCAGGCCATCTGCTTCGGGCGCTTGGCAAAGCGATTTGCCCGAGATAGCGGATGTTAACGTGTATCCGCTGCGGATGCAGGTGTGCGGAATCTTCACGTATGCCGGATGAAAGATGGCAGGCGGTCTGCGGGGCCGCGGCGCGGAGCTTGCCCCACATGCCAGTGCACTGGAGGAATGCGTCCCTGCCGACTGATGCTACCGGAACCCAGTCGCCGATGTCGATCTGTCCGTCGATCGCGCGCGACGGCGACGAGTGGCGCGTTGAAAAAGCGGGAAGGGGGTTGCATTTCGTCGACTTTTGTCGCTTTCGGGATCTTGGAGTGCGCCGGGCCTTCGGCTCGTCGGATTTGGCTTGCGCTTCGAGTGTTCGTTGAAAACAAGGTGCAGATTGGGTTCGTTCGGTTTTTTTTTTGGCTTCGATGAGTTCCCCGGATTGTAACAGGGCCGGACTTTCTTGATTTTTTGTAACATTCCGTGACATTACGCCGGTGAAATATCCCATCCCGGACTGAGCATAGCATGCCGGCGGCGGGAGTTCGGCGGACTGGTTGGCAATGGGCGTTTGTTTTCAAGTCATCGAAGGCGGATCTGGGCGTGTGACTCATGGTCTGGGCAGGAACGGGGGACGAAAAAGACGCGCTGGCGCGGGTGGCGGCCTGCGAGGCCGCTGCAGGCTCGTAGCCAGGCTACGAGCCTGCCCCACTGAAAGGCAGAGTTACTAAGTGCCTTATTCTGTGGGCATTTGAGGCAGGGTTTTTCGAAGGAAGCGGTCGTCGCCTCCGGGTCCCGGCAGTGCGGTCTGGAATTTGAACCCGCCTTTGCCGGTGCCCACATAAACGGACGCACTGCTGGCTCCAACCGGGTATACTCTCCAAAATTCGCGATCAACGCTCTCCCGGCTTGTAATCCGCTTCAACATGCCCGGCAAGCTGCGCCTGCGTGAACAGGACGGCTTTGGTCTTCATGGCCACGAACATCGGCGCCTGGTCCGCATAGTGCGGCGAATTCCGATCCAGCGTCGCCGAGCCGAACTGGTGAATACTCTCCGAAGTAAGCTTGCCCGCCTTATCCCAGGTCACAAACATGACCAACGTGTCGCCCGCCGCCGCCGTCAGAGTACCGTCGGGTTGCCGCTCTCCATAGACGCCGCGAAAGATATCGGGACCGCCGTCGATGGCCAGATTGAGCGTGCCGCGCCGGAGGCGGTTCACCTGTCCCCACGCCGGATCGAGCCGCCCGAAATGCGCCCTGAGCGTATGGATCGCCTCCCGCAGTGCATCGATCGGCCGCCGCGGCGGCTTGCCTTCCAACCTGGCGCGGATGATCGGTTCAATGGTCAGGATGGCCAGCGCCGCGCCGCGGTCCGCCACATCCGTCCGGCGATCCCAGCGCTGCAGAATGTCGTGTGCCTGCCGCAGGTCCGCGTCGCTTCCCGGATCGACCGCCAGGATCTGGCCGAAAACCTGCGCCTCATCCGATCGGGTGCTGTACTCCAGATCGTACTTGTAGGCATGAAATGCCTCTGCCGTGATCCGCGGATCCGCGCCGTAGGTCTCGATCGCACGCCAGGCGCGGTTGGTCATGTCGGTCTGAATACCGAGGGCCGGCGAAAAGTCTTCCGGCCTTAGATCGCCGGCGGGCGCGGTCGCGTGGAAGGGCGTGTTGTTCGAATTGAAGACAAAGCCCGACGGCGGATTCCATAGTTGCGGCTCTTTGTCGAAGGGCACATAGCTCCGCCAGATCAGGTCCGACCGGTCGCCGGGCAGCACGCCCCGCCAATCCAAACCTTCCTTTCGCACCGGAAACAAGCCGTTGTAGATGTACCCGATATTCCCCCGCTCGTCGGCATAAACATAATTGAGGCTGGGAATCGCCTGCAGCCGCATGGCCGCGCGCCATTCATCGAGATTGGCGGCCTTGTTGAGACGGAAATACTGCAACGGCGCCCGTACCTCGTTCATACCGGCATAGCGGATGGCGAACACGCCCCGCTCCGTTTTCATCACCGGACCTTGCTCCGCGTACAGCACGTCGCGATGGGCGGGCCATACCAGCGGCCCCCAGATCTTCACGCGGATCCTGGCGTCGCTTTTCTGGAAGTCGCGCCACTGGCCGTCCAGCCGATACTGGTTGGGGTTTGCCGGATTGACAACCAGCTTGTAGATATCCACCAGGCCGGGCCCGTTCACCGTATTGGCCCAGCCGAGATGCTGGTTGTGGCCGTGCAGCATGAATGGCGACCCGGGGAAAAAGCCGCCGGCCACGTGCCAGCCTTCCCCGCTGTCGAGCACCGCTTCATACCAGGAGACCGGACCTGTATAAGGTTGGTGTGAATTGACCAGCAGCCGCGTGGCTCCGTCCGCCGAACGCGCCGGCGCGACGGCTACGGCGTTCGATCCAACCGGCAGGGGCGTGTCCGTGCGCAGGAAAGCATTCTTGCCGCTGTTGGAAATGGCGCCGCTGCTTTGCGGGCTGGTCAACTTCAGCAACTCATGATCGAGCCCATAGAAGAAAGGCAGCTTGAAGACGAACCCGGCGACCACATCCTTGCCGGTGAATGGAAGCAGGCCGCGCATCACCGGGCCGGGATGAAGAGCCGCGTAATAGTTCACGCCGTCTGCGTAGGCTTCCAGCACTTGGCGCAGATCCGCCGGAAGGTCGTGGTCGTATTTCGCATTGACCGTCTCCCAAACCCGGAAAAGGCGGACCAGATAGTCGGTGACGGCGGCCTTCGGCCCCTCTGTCGCGGCCAACTCGCCGCGCACCGCCAGCGCCACTTGCTGAATGGTGGCGAAATCGTCTTCGGAATGCGCGAAGCCCATGCCAAAGGCGACATCCGCGTCTCTGGGCCCGGTGATGTGGGGGATGCCGAAGTGATCGCGCTGGATGCGCACGCGATACTGGCCGGCCCTGGCGATCAGGCTGGCCGAATCCGGCGCCGCGGGCTGGCCGAGACGGTCGGACACGATCAGGAATGCGGCGGTCCCGAACAATATCAGCGCCAGTGCGAGAGCGCCGATCTTCACGTAGCGCATGGCTGCTTACGATATCACGGATTTCCGGGATGACGGGTGCGGCGCGGCAGATTGCCGATAAGGTGATCCGCCTCGATGGGGCGCCATTAAACGGGGTATGAAAAGACGCGCTGCGCGCATTGGGCGGCCTACGAGGCCGCTGCAGGCTGCGAGCCTGCCCCACTCGAGAACACCAGGATCTTCCCGGTGAACACCTGCACTGCCTCGCCGTCCTGATTCAACGTAGTGCTGCGCACTCTCACCAGGGCCTGGTTCGGTTTTGACCGCGATGGCACTATTTCCACGATCTCGCTTTCCACGCGCAGCGTATCGCCCGTGCGCGTGGGACGCGGCCAGGCGATTTCCCCGCCCACCCCGATGATGCCCGCGGCGAACGGCACTCCGCCGGTGACCATGAGCCGCATGGTGATCGCCGCGGTGTGCCAACCGCTTGCAGCCAGTCCCCCAAAGATACTGGCTTGGGCGGCTGCCGCATCCAGGTGGAAGGGCTGCGGATCGAACTCCGCGGCGAACGCTTTGATGTGTTCCTCGTCCATCCGATACAGCCCGGATGTAAACCGCTGCCCTACATGAAGATCCTCCAGATACAACTCCCGGGATGCTGCGCTTGCCTGATCCATCGAATCAATTTATCGCGATTCGTTTCGCCTGTGTAAATTCTCCTGTCACTCCTGTTGAGAAGATGCATAACATTGTGCTAAGCTAGCTCAAATTTTTACCGGAACGGAATTTCCAGGGGGTAGCATATGATCAACGCAGCTCGCGCTATACGTGCATCCATTCTGGGGGCCATTCTGCTCCCGATCTGCCTGCTGGCGCAAGACGCCACCGGCAAGATTACCGGGGTAGTGACGGATCCCTCCGGCGCGGTTGTGGCGAATGCCGCCGTGACCGTAACCAACCTCGAAACCAATTTCCACAAGGAGGCCAAAACGGACTCCGCGGGCGTGTATCAAGTGCTTCTGCTGCCCATCGGGAGATATAAGATCACCGGCAGCGCCGCCGGATTCGAGAAGGTGACGACGGCGCCCCAGAACGCCCTGGAAATCAACCAGACCATGCGTGTGGATATCCAGCTTCCGGTCGGCAAGCTGACCGACACGGTGGTAGTGGAAAGCACGGGGAGCATGGTCGACACCGAGAGTTCCACTGTGGGCGCAACCGTGACGGGCATGGCCATTTTCGAGCTGCCGCTGAACGGGCGCAATACCTTGGACCTGCTGAAGACGCAGCCCGGCGTCACTCCCACCAACCCCGACTCGGGCGCGGCGGGATCGTACAGCCTTGGCGGACAGCGCACCGATTCGGTCACCTATCTGCTCGATGGCGGCAACAACAACAGCCTGCTGGGAAATGCCGTGGTGGCCAATCCGAATCCGGACGCCGTGGCGGAGTTCAAAGTGCTCGAAAACAACTATGGCGCGGAATACGGGCGCAACGCCGGCGGCATCGTGAGCATCGTAACCAAAAGCGGCACCAACACCCTGCATGGGACGGCATACGACTACGTGCGCAATACGGATTTCGATGCGAATAGCTTCTTCAACAACGAACAGGGCTTGCCGGTAGGCGTGCTGAAGCGCAACCAGTTTGGAGGCACCATCGGCGGCCCCATCGTAATTCCCAAGGTGGTGAACGGCCGCAACAAGGTCTTCTTTTTCTTCTCGTATGAGGGCCAGAGGCAAACCTCCAACGTCGCGTTGGGCGAGACCACCGTTTATACCCCCCTGGAAGCGCAAGGCAATTTTTCAGGGAGCGCCGGGCAACAGGCGGTCGCCACTTTCCTGGCCAACAATCCGTACTACCAGCCCGATCCCAACTTGGCGGCCCAGGGCATCATCGATCCCAATAGTATCTCTCCAGTAGCCAAGGCCTATTTCGCCAACAACCTGATCCCCATCACCGCCTCCGGATTCCTGTTTCCGCAGGGAGCGGCTATCGCGAACTACAACGAATATCTCGGCAAATTGGATTACAACATCACTGCGCGGGACGTCTTCAGCTTCACCTTCACCCACCAGCTTTATCCGCAATTTTCTCCGTTCACGGCAAACAACGTGCCTGGCTTCCCGGTCAACAGCGGAAACGACATCTTTTCCGGCACGCTGAATTACACGCATACATTCACACCGGCCCTGCTGAACGAACTGCGAGTGACCGCGCAACGGCTGGACCACACCCAGGCAGTGCCCGCGAACAAGCAGCCCGATGCCGCCCAACTTGGCATCGATATTACGCCCGACCAGAATACCGGGCCGCCCATTATGTTCTTCGATGGCACGGGGATGACCGTAGGCTACAGTTACCAGGGGCCCACGCGGGAAGTGGACAACACCTACGCTTTGTACGATAACGTGTCGTGGGCCAAGGGCCGCCACAACTTGAAATTCGGCTTCTATTTTTCGCCCTATCAAAACAACACGGTGTACGATTTCTTTGTAAATGGATCTTTCGATTTCTACGGCCCCAGTACAGGCGTCGGCTCCGGCTTCGACCTGGCGGATTTCATGATGGGTCTGCCGGATGACTTCTATGAGTCGAGCAAGGCTCCCTCCAACATTCGCTCCGACCAATATGCGGGATACGCGCAGGACACCTGGAAAGCTTCTCCGCACCTTACGCTGACACTAGGCCTGCGCTATGAGTACGCCCAGCCGAAGTACGATTTGCAAGGGAGGACTTTCTCATTCATTCCCGGCGATCAGTCGACGCGTTTTCCGAACGCTCCGGAGGGGCTGGTTTTTCCCGGCGATTCCGGCGCGCCCAGGGGTTCCAATTTTCCCGATCGACGGGATTGGGCGCCGCGGGCCGGTTTCGCCTGGGACGTTCTCGGCAACTCCAAGACCGTTCTGCGCGGCGGCGCTGGCGTATTCTACGACATCCTGAAGGGCGAGGACAACCTGCAATTCAACGGGCAGCCGCCCTTCTTCGGGTACGCGTTTCTTTACCCGCCGGGAACCAACGGCACCAGCGCGGGGACAGGTTTGTCGGACCCCTATGGGGACTCGGGCGCGCCCAATCCGTTTCCGTCCACACCGCCCTCCAGCAATCTCAATTTCGCCAACGAAGGACTCATCCCGTTCGGCGGCGGCGGCGTTTTCTTCGTCGATCCGCACCTGCGCACGCCCTACGTTTACCAGTACAACCTTTCGCTGCAGCAGCAGCTTGCCAGCAGCATGGTGCTGGAGGTCTCGTATTTGGGCTACCGGGCGCACGGTCTCACCGCCCTGGTGGACGTCAACCCCTTTCCGCTGGGCACGAACTCAAGGACGTACACCGATTTCAGTTACCTGGAAGAGTTCCAGAACGTAACCCACGCCAACTACAACGGCATGACCGTCAACCTGCGGAGAACCTTTGGCGACATGCATGGCTGGGGTTCCAGTTTCTTCACCTTGGGCTACACCTTGGCGCACGAGTTGGACAATGTTTCCGGATTCCGCCAGCGCAACAGCGGCGTTCCCTATTACGATCACGATGAATTCTACAGTTCGGGCGATGCCGACGTCCGCAACGCGCTGGTGCTGTCGGGTGGATGGGACTTGCCTTTCGATCATCTCTGGCAAGGTGGTCCCAAGGTGCTTACCTCCGGTTGGAGTCTGTATCCCATCGTGACCTGGCACACGGGTTTTCCCTTGGATGTGGGCGCCGGCCTGCAGACCACGCCCACCGACCCCGGACCGTCCGGCGCGGGCGATGCGGGATCTGTCCATGCCGATCTGGTTGGCGGCTCGGCCGGCATCATGAACCCGAAGCCGTATCAGACGATCAACGGTAACTCCGGGAACTTTTACTTCAACCCCAACAATTTCTCCAACGCGCGGCTGCTGAACCTGGATTCCATCGCGCAGCAGGACGCTTCCCAGCTTCCGGGCTACACCTACGGCACCCTAGGGCGTAACGCCTTCCGCGGACCCGGCGCGACCAATGTGGATCTGGCGATAGCCAAGAAATTCAAGATCCGCGAGCGTGCCACGCTCGAACTGCGCGGTGATGCGTTCAACGTTTTCAACCACACGCAGTTCGCGAATCCCGATACGAGCATATCGGACCTGACGTTCGGCCAGATCACCAATACCGCTAACAACGGCAATCAGAACCTCGGGGGAGGGCCGCGCATTCTGCAAGTGGCGCTACACTTGATGTTCTAGAGACGGAGCACCGTGACCGCATCCCTCAAAGATCCGCAACGAGCGATAGGCCGATCGCCGGACCGCCTGTCGCTCGACGAACGGCGTGCACTTACAGGCAAATACATTGCGCTCGAGATCTATACGCCGGAGGACCTTCCGTTGCGGCGCATCGAGGCGATCGGCGACAGCGTCGCGGAATGCGCGCGCCAACTGGTGGCCCGCGGGCTCGACCCGTTGCGGTTCGAGTTCAGCCGCCTCGCGCCGGCCTATTAGACGGCCTGCCACAGCGTCAACGGGTCACCCCATAATGCGCGCGAGCCATGCGTCCGCGATGGGCCTGGCCTTCGACGGAAACCGGTGCCCGCCATCGAGCATGTGGAACTCCACGTCCGCGGCCCGTATTCGCAGGCGCTCCGCATAGCGCTCGGTGACCTCCGGCTTGTAGATCTCGTCCTCCCGCCGCGCGATGTGCAGAATGGCCGCGGTGACCGGGTGGTAGGGACCCTCCTCCCAGTTGCGCGGAATGCCGCCGCAGATGCCGATTACGCCGCGGATTTCTCCGGGATGCGTGGCCGCGAAGCGGTAGTTCATGCCCACCGGCTGGGAGAAGCCGGCCAGAATGCGGCGGGAGGCCGGAATGCCGTACTCGCGTCCGGCCTCGTTCAGCACATGCAGCAGCATGTCGTGATGCAAGCGCACGGAGGAATCCGGGTGCTTGTGCGTGGCCCAGCCGTAGCCCACATCCTGCGTTGCCTGCGACAGGTAGAACTGGTTGGGGCCTTGGACGGCGGCAATCACGTGACGCGGACCCATCATGCCGGCGGTCAGGCGCAGCATCGCTTCGGGATTGGCGCTAAAACCGTGCAGCGCCGCCACGAGCACGGTGCGATCGTCGACCGAGTCCGGCGCGTGCACCAGGTACCGGCAGTCCAGACGGGCGGTGAAGCTGTAATGGCGGGTGTTTTCGAGGCTCATGGCGGTAGGGATCGGGCTGGCGGATATTCACGCAATCTTCAACTTGATTTCCGCAGATTTGAGGTTATCATAAGCTCTATCGGTCATGAGCGCCGCAGGGTCGCCAAGCTTGCGAATCAGGTGAGGTAGCTCCAAGACCAACTAGGGGCAGGGCATCGGACGAGGTGCCGGAACATGGCCCGGAACGGGCCATCGGCGCGCTGTTCAGGCGTGGCCGTTGTAGTGTGGCCAAATGGAGGACACCGAGATGAATTCACCGACGCGTCATATCATGCAGATCTTATATTTCTTTTTCTTAGCGGGGTTTGTGTTGTGTGCGCCCATGCTCGCACAAGATGTCTTAGGAGGCATCACCGGCACCGTGAAGGACGCCACCGGCGCCGCCGTACCGGACGCTACGGTGCGCGCGCGAAACATCGATACCAACCTGGAAGTGGTCCAACACAGCCAGGCGAATGGATCGTATACCGTGGGCAACATTCCCGCGGGCACTTATCGGGTGACGTTCACCAAGGACGGGTTTGAGACCGAAACGCACACCCAGGTGCTGGTTAACGCGAACCGCACCACCACGGTGGATGGCGACATGAAGGTGGGCACGGTCTCGACCACGGTAGAAGTGACCTCGACGCCGCTCATGAACCAGGTGGACACCACCAACGGCTACGTGGTCGATCAATTGACCATTCAAGAGACGCCCCTGGGCACTGGCAGCTTCACGCAGTTGGCGATCCTGAGTCCGGGTGTGCACGCGGATTTCCTGGGCGGAGCGGGCAGCAACACCGGACTAGGCAACCAGGCGATCTTCGCCAATGGAAACCGGGACACCAGCAACAGCTTTTCCCTGAACGGCGTGGATACCAACAATCTCTTCAACGGCAATTCCACCAGCCAGGTGGGTGAGAACCGCTTTGTACTGAACATCGGTGAAAATTTCGGCGCCGGCGGCGCGATTCAGACCAGCACCTCGGTCTACGGCGCCATCGGCCAGGCGCTGCCCACGCCGCCGGTCGAAACCATCCAGGAAGTCTCGGTGAACTCAGCCATGTACGACGCCACGCAGGGGGCGCATAGCGGCGCGCACATCAGCGTGATTACCAAGTCGGGCACCAATGACATCCACGGCATGGCCTACGAGGATTTCCAAAACAGCGTGTTTAATGCCGCGCCGTTCTTTTACAACTCGTCCCCGGCCATCATCACCAAGGACCCCTTCCTGAACCGCAACCAGTTTGGCGCGAACTTCGGCGGGCCGATCAAGAAGAACAAGCTGTTCTATTTCGTGGCTTACCAGGGCGTGCGCCTGGCGGATGCGTCGGACGCGACCAAGGACGTGAACGTGCCCATAGGACTGACCAACGACCGCAGCCTGCAGGGCATCGTGAACGCCATGCAGACGAGCTACGGCAAGACTATTACCACATCCCAAATCAGTCCGGCGGCGGCATCCATGTTGCAGGCTAAGTTGTCCAACGGGCAGTATCTGTTCCCCAGCGCACAGATCACGAATTCAACCACGGCCCTCGCGCTGGGCTATGACGCGGTTGTTGAGGGGCCTAACGCTACGTCCAGCGTCAATCAGGGCATCGCCAACGTCGATTACAACGTGAATGACATGGATCGGCTGACGGTGAAGTACTACTACCAGACCGATCCCACCACCAACCCGTTCGGGGCGGTAGGCGCGCTTCTCGGCTTTCCGCAGCAGCTGTCCGCCGGCAGCCAGGTGGGCGCTATCAACAACACCGTGATTCTAAGCCCGTCCCTGACGTGGCAGCAGCATGCCGGATTCACCCGGTTGCAGGCCTATTCGCAGACCCAACAGCAGTTCACGCCGGGCGACTTTGGCATGAGCCTGCTGGGCGCCACCAATTTCCCTCAAATCGAGATCTCCGACGCGTTAGGGAGCAGCGGTCTGGAATTCGGGCCCAGCGTGAGCTTCGGCAATGCGGGAATGTATCAGAATCAGTGGGAACTTGGATCCACTCTCAACTGGGTAAAGGGCCGCCACACGATCTCCATCGGCGGCACTTGGGCGCACACGCAGCTTAACATCATCAACAACAACACCGAGTCGGACACTCTGGGCTTCAAGAGTTTCCTGAACTTCGTGGAAGGCGCCGTGCGCACCGGCAGTGACTCGGCCGCGTTCCCCGACGCCAACGCCAGCCGCTATTACCGCTCGGACACGGCCGGCATCTACGTCAACGACAACTACAAGGTTCTCAGCAATCTGTCATTGACGCTGGGACTGCGTTGGGACTTCGATGGCCCTCTCACGGAAAAATACGGGAGGCTGGCAACCTTCAATCCGAGTTTGTACGGGTATGACGCCGCGACCGACACAATCACCAATTCCGGACTCGAAGTCGCCGGGAATAATGCCACGTTCGGCACTGCCGGCGCGAATGACTCACTATTGACACAGCACCAATGGGGCTTGGCGCCCCGCATCGGTCTGGCATGGACCCCCAAGCCGAAGTTGACGGTGCGCACCGGTTTCGGCATGTATTACGACCGCGGCGAACTGTTCAGCGAATTCTCGCCGAGCGCCGGCTTCGGATTCAACGGGCCCTTGGGTGTAACCCTGGAGCAGCCTTTCGTCACGGCCATATTTGCCACCAAGGGAGCCACCCTGCAGACGCCATTCGGCACCACGGCGCCCCCGCCGCCGCCGCAGAGCGCTGCGGCGTTCCAGGCCCTGCTGCCGAATCTCAACGACACGTTGAATGGCAACTATCCCACGGGCAACCTGTTCGGACCGTTCCTGATGGGCGGCTA
>Ga0302326_10013556_pt1 | contig 17273 bp, 8 predicted proteins | sample Palsa_T0_3_FD_202264 | JGI IMG/M metagenome (GOLD analysis project Ga0302326, IMG submission 202264) | Peat permafrost microbial communities from Stordalen Mire near Abisko, Sweden - Palsa_T0_3 | ecosystem: Environmental > Terrestrial > Soil > Palsa > Peat permafrost | place: Sweden: Abisko... | reverse complement strand
GGAACCTCTTCGCGCAAAGACTTTGGAGAGAGCCAGGTTGGCCTGGATATCTCTGATCCGGCGATGCGCGATCTCCGGCATCCAGTAAACGAAAGACGAGGCGGGATTTCTGCATGGCCTTGGATACTGAATCCAAAGCGCTTTCCGGCTAACGGTTGCTGGATAATCGCTCTCATACGTTCTGCCATCCCCCGCTCGATGCGCAAGAGAAGCGACGGGAAATGAAAGGGCATCTCGGGACATCCGAATGCCTTTTTCTCTTGCCGGTTCCGATATCCCCGGCTATATACTGGGTTTCCCGCCCCCAGGACTTCCTTTCTTACCGTTCACGCAAGAGGGATTGGATTTGCATGACGACCGCACGTACAGCTCAAGCCCCCATCTCGGAGAGTCCCCTGAAGCTCACATCGTGGAAAGCGATCGCGAACTACTTTGACTGCGATGAGCGCACAGCGAAACGCTGGGAGCGCGAACGGGGCTTGCCGGTGCATCGGATGCCCGGTGAAAGGCGTAGCGGGGTCTTTGCCTATATCTCAGAGCTTGATTCATGGCTGCAAGTTGGAGTGCAGGAGCGGGACCTTCGTTCCGAGGCATTGGCAGGGGAGCAGGAAGCAGAAGAGTGTAACCCCCTATCCCACGCGATTGAATCTCGAGTGGGAATCGGAGGACAGACCTCACTGATATCTGGGTGGGTGCCATCAATCACGCGCTCTGCATCGCGCCGGTGGCCTTTATGGATTGCCACGAGTGCGGCCATCCTCCTCGTAGCCGCGACGCTGCTTATGATCCGCGGAAGCCGACACGCATCCCTGGAATCTTCCGGAGTCCGTACCTCATCGAGCGTTTTGCGGCATGTTCCGCCGCCTGGTGCTGAAGAGCTTTACCTTCGCGGCCGCTACTTCTGGAACCTGCGGACCGCCGACAGTCTCTCCAAAGCGATGGATGCGTATACACAGGCGATTGTGAAGGACCCTTCGTATGCCGAGGCCTACGCCGGCCTTGCCGAGAGTTACGATCTGCTGCCCCAGTTTGCACATGCCGATCTGGCTGATTCCTTGACGCGCGCAAAAAACGCTGCCGACAGGGCGATCGAACTAAACCCCAATCTCGCTGCCGCGCATCGGGCAAAAGGCTTTGCTCTGTTTTTTGGAGATTGGGACATTCTGGGCTCTGATGCAGAGTTCCAGCGTGCTCTCACTCTGGATCCGAATTCAGCGGATACTCACCAGTGGTATGCCAGCACGCTCCTCAACAGGCTGGAAGGCGCCGAATGCATGAGGCAGATCGACGAGGCCCTCCGATTGAGCCCAACCTCGGCTTCTATCGCGGCCGATGCCGCGCTCATGCATGCGGAATTCGGGGACGATTTGAACGCCAGCATGAGGAGATTGCAGGAACTGGAGCAAACGCAGCCGGCTCTATTGACCCCAAGTGATTTTCTGAAAGAAATCTATTTTGCTCAGGGAGATTATCCGGCATATCTTGCCGAACTCCGCCGCATCGCGTCGATCACGCACCACTCGGACGATATTGCCATGGCCAGCAATGCAGGGAGTGGCTGGGCGCGGGCTGGCAAGACCGGACTGCTGGAAGCGCGGATCGAGGTTTTGAGGGCGGCTTTCAAGCAGGGAACCGAATCCGGTTACGCGCTCGGCCAATCCTACCTGCTTGTAGGACGTCCGCAAGAAGCCCTGTCCTGCTTCAGAGCTTCTTTGGATAAGCATTTCATCCTTCTGATGAGTATGCAGGATTGCGAATGGGCGAAAAAGCTCGCGAAGGATCCAGGTTATGCGATGCTTTTTGATCAGATTCGCGAACGCATTCATGGCGGCCATACGGCTCACCCGCCCTTCGCTCCAATTTCGCTTCAATTGCCGCAGTGATGCTCAGATTTCGAGCCCTGTGCTTCGCCAATGTGCGCCATGAATGGCGCAGAAAAGATGTTGCAGTGACGACCGAACGAAGCCACCGTCGCCACCTGGAAGATGGAGGCAGGCATTCCAGGGCGGATTTGCGGAGCCCGTTCGTACTCCCTCTGGCTCGCCACCACGGGAGTGGGTTCGAACAACCTGTGGGGCTCAGATGCGACGACACCCACCTATGTGACACTTGGTCGCGTACCCACGAACGGAATGACAATTTATTTGCGGCGCTTTAGCACCCGTAGTGGAATCTCGGTGCACAACGCAGCCCGCACAGGCTCTCCGATATCTGACGCCGGATTCACCCATCATCGTTCAACACGCATAAATCGAGATCATCAGCAGTCGAAACTATGAGCACGATGACTGCAAAAATCTCGATCGGCACTTCCGAACTCGAAACTGCGGACGAACAAGCGGCAGACCGGCGGCCAACATTTCGATGACCGAAAATTGTTATACCGGACCCGACTTCCGCGTTGAAGTTCCAGAAGGTTGAGGCCGGCGATCCGGACACGCAACTGGCTAGACAAGCGATGGGACTTCTTCACGAGTTCAGCACGTCCTGCTCTTTAAGCACTTGCATCGGGTCTTTTCTGGACCAATGATTTGGGACAGCAGACGGGACAGCTCACCGGAGTTCATGGCGTCACTCCAAAAGAAGGAAGCCTTCATCCGGGCGGCAATCTGGGTAGCGCCACTCGGCGCCCAAAAGTATTTCGCGCAGCCGAAGTTACTGCACATACGGCCATCCGTCGGAAGTGAAGGCGATGCGATTGATGCCCAGCGTGGGCGTTCCATTGGCGTTGCCGTCGTAGTAGTGGTAGACGAGCGTGGGCAGCGACTGGCTGCCGTCTGCGCCAACATCGGTAAAGACACTCTGTCCGCCCGGCCCGACAATGCGGCCGTGCGCGCTGAGCAGGATGGTGCCGCCGCCGCCACCTTCACTGTTATAGAGAGGCACACCGCCTCGATCCACATAGGGTCCGGTGGGGCTGGTGGAACGCCCGTAGAGAATGCGGTAAGGACTGGTGGCGCTGCAGCAGGCGTTGACGGGCGCAAAGTAATAGTAATAGCCGTTCCAGTAGTAGATGAAAGGGCCTTCCTCGCCCCACCAGCGGCGGGCAATGTTATAGACAGTGGTGTTTGTAGTGGAAGGAAGTCCGGTGGCGGTATCGAGCTGGATCATATGCGTGCCGTCGAACCACGATCCGTAAACCAGCCACCAGTTTCCCTGGGCATCGACGAACGGCGCGGGATCAATGGCGTTGTCGGAGGTTCCCTCGACAAACCCAAAGCCGCTCAGCGGAGTTGTGGAGTTATTGCTCCAGGAGCGGACGATCCATCCGTTGTCCGTCCACGGCCCGTAGGAGCTGGTGCTGGTCGCCAGTCCGATGATGGCTTCTCCGCCGGCCGCATCGGGTTCTACGGGGATGGCATAGTACTGGTAGTACGTCCCGTTGGCGAACATCAGGCTCGGCGCCCAGACGTCAGTGTTGCCCCCGTTGTTATCCGCTGGCGGGGTCTGCAAACCTGTCCAGGGGGCGAAGTCGGGGCCGATGTCGGCGCATCGGCCAGCCTGGGTGAGCCAATCGTCGCTGGCTTGCGTGGCCGCGCACGAGCCGTAAGGGGTGGTTCCGGTGGTGTAAGTGAACGTCGATAAGTCGGAAGAGTAGGCGATGGTCTGGTGGGTTCCATAAAGCCAGTAGAGGTGGTTCTGGTCCTGCAGCATGTAAGGATCGTGGACGTAGATGCCGGTTCCCTGCACGGTGAGAGGGGCGGTGTAGGGCGAGTTATTCGTATTCACCAGGGTCCATTCCTGGCAAGTGCAGCCGGCGCCGGTGGTGGCGCGCGCGCCCTGGTCGATGACAGCCGTCGAAGACATGCTCGAGCCGTCGTCCTGGAGGTACAGTTGGCTGGCATGGTTTTGGATGAGATAGTTGCCGTCGGTCAACTTGTAGAGCACCCAGTTCTGATCGTCGTTGCCGGTGTTACTGTACTCCAGCGCCTGCGCGCCCGAAGCCAGCGCCGCTGCGGGCACCACTCCGCTGGCCGGCGGGACAGCCGAAAGGCCGATCACCTGGTGCGTCAGCATATTCTCGATGTTGGCGCGGTAATCTCCGGTGGCTAGATCGTCCACCTGCTGCATGAAGTGCCACATCGAATCGGTTGAGGCGGTGTTGCTCTCCTGCACTATGCTGGTTCCGGCCGTCTGGCTCTGCGCTTCAATGCCCAGCACCAGTCCGCTGGCGGCATTCTGGATCTGGAACTGGTAGCCATCGAGCGTGCTGGAGGCGGGGTATTGAACATTGACGATAGTTCCCTTGTCGGGCGTGAAGGTGTAACTCGCCGTGGCCACGGAACTGTTGGTGTCGCCGCTGGCCGCGGCGATGGCGTTGATGCTCTCAGCAGCGGTGGTGGAGAGCGTGATCGCCCCGGTGTACTTGGTGGACGAAGCCGAAGGCGCGCTGCCATCGGTGGTGTAGTAGATGGCTGCGCCGGGGGTGGAATCGGTGATTGTCACGGATCCTACGGCAAAGACTGACCCGGAACTGGGCGAGATCTCCGGCGTGGCGGCTTGAACCGGCGGCGGCGTCGATGTGCTGCCACCGCCGCCGCATCCAGCCAGAGCCGCGGCGAACGCCAGGGCCAGTCCGGCGCGGCGATTCCTGTCCATCGTTCGATACCATTGCTGTTTCGCCGTCATCTCTTCTCCCGCCCAGGCAACGAAGATGCCGAGCTTCTGTCTCTATCTTTTTGCCGGGTCGCATTGGTTCGGGTCGCCGGGACACCGCTGGGCCTGCTGCATGCTTTATTTGGATTCACCAGCCGTTCCCAGTGCAGCGTGCGGCCAGCCGTCTTTCCAAGTGAGTGTCGAGATCTGCAGAGCGGGCTTGCCGGTGACGGCGTCGTAGGCGTGGAAGACGATCAAATCGCCCTCCGGCCGCAGCAACACCGACTCACCGCCCGGACCGAGCCATCGGCTGTTGGGCCAGAGAAGCTGCGTTCCGCCCCCTTGCAGCATTGGTTTGCCTTCCGCATCTAAATAAGGTCCGGTTACGGCAGTCGACCGGCCGAACATGGTGCGATAGTTGCTCCTGGTGCCGCGGCAGCAAAGATCGAAGGAAACAAACAGATAGTAGAATTCGCCGTGGCGCACAATGAATGGCGCCTCGATCGCCTGCCAGTCCGCCGGCAAGCCCGGCTTCGGCGGATCCGGAACAGCAGGCATGGCGCGGGCGGCCAGCGAGTATAGCTTGGGATCCGCTGAAGACGGTTTCCCCGTTAAAGGATCGATGCGGCGCATTTTGATACCGCTCCAGAAGCTGCCGAAGCTTAGCCACGGCTCGCCCTTCTCGTCGAAGACGATATTCGGATCAATGGCGTTGAAGTCGTCCGATGCGGTCGATTTCAGAACCAGTCCTTCATCCTGCCAATGGTATTTCGGGCTTTGCGGGTCGAGCGTTTCATTGGTGGCCAGCGCGATGCCGGAGGTATTGACGCCGAATGCCGAATAAGCATAGTAGAGGCGATATTTTCCCTGAAAGAAGCTGATGTCCGGCGCCCACAACTCTTTAGTGGTCGGGCTGGCCTGGTGAATCCAATCGGGAATCTTGTCGAAGATGTGGCCGCACATCTTCCAGGCCAGCAGATCAGTTGAGCAGCGAATGGGAAACTGTCCTTCAGCCGGGTTTGAAGTCGTCGCGAAGACGTAGTACGTGTCTCCCTCACGGGCAATCGAGGGATCGTGAGTGATGGGATAGTCGCCACTGAGCGGCAGCGCCTGAGGCTCCTGGCCACCGGCCAGCAGAGTGGAGATGGGGATGAATGCGCTGAGCAATATCAGGGTGAGGCGCACAAGGACTCTCTTTCTGTTGTGAAGAGGAGTGACATCGCCCGGCCAACCATCAGTCGGAAACTCCCCGAATGGCGCGACGCCCGCTGACTGGGCGCCGCGCTTGACAAGAGTTTTGCGGGCAATTGAAACAGCGCCGGAGCTAGTGATTCAGTAAGTGATTCTCAGCCGGAACTGCACTTGTCTCGGACCGTTTTGCAGACCGCCGATCTGGCCCACGCTGAGGTTGCCGCTATAGAGGTCTGAATTCGGTCTGGTGAAGATGTGGCGGTTGAAGGCGTCGAACATCTCGCCTCGGAATTCCGCCCGGATGTTGTCGTGGATTGGGAAGGCCTTGGCGATGCCGAAGTCTTCGTCGTAGTATCCTGGGCCACGAATGTCGGACGAATTGCGCGGCATGGTGCCGAATTGCCACGGATTTCCCTCGCCCGAAGCCCCGACTCCATTGGGATCGCGATTGGTAAACAAGTTGGGATCGTAAAACGCCGCGCAGTTGAAATAACCTGTCTGGCAGGCCGTGGCGTTGCTGGTTGAATTGAAGTCCAGGGGATTCTTGTACGCCGGGTTCTTCACCGGCTGGCCGGCCACCCGATTGAAACGAATGCTGGAGTTTTTCCCCGGAATTCCGGTTGCGCCGTAGATGCTCATTGGCTGTCCGCCCTGGTAGCGCTGAATGCCGCTGATACTCCAGTTCGAAACGATTGCATTGACGGGCCCGGAGGCTGTGCCGAGAAGCGCCTTTCCCTTGCCGACGGGCAGTTCGTAAATATAGCTGACCACAAAGTTGTTGGGAACGTCCTCGCTGCTGACCGCCTTTTCAGCCCGCAGGTTTTCCGGATCCTGCACGGCGCCCCCGTTTTGCAGAGTGCTCCAATAGGGCTGAACGACGTCAGCATCGGTGAGCGTCTTGGAGAAGGTGTACGAAGCCAGAACATTCAGGCCGTTGTGGAAACGCTGCTCCAGCTTGGCTTCAAGCGCATTGTAGGTGGACTGGCCGAGGTTTTGCAGATAGCTATCCATGTTGATGTACTCGATCTGCGGAAAGGGTCGCAGAGCCTGAGCCTCAGTTACACCCCACGCCCATGTGCAGGTGGGTGGGCCAGCCTGGCAGGTAAAGTTGGGGTAGGGCTCCATCGCGGGTCCTGACCAGCCGGCGGGGCCGGGCGCAGCGGCCCACCAGTTGAGCCAGTCGCCCAGAGCCATATCTTTGTCCGGCATATCGTTATAGAAATCGAGCATGGCGTGCAGATGAGTGGAGTGCATGCCCAGATACCCCAGGCTGGCGAAAAGGTGAGGATTGATCTGGTACTGCGTCTCCAGCGTCCAGGTCTCCGTCATGCCCGGACGGCCGTTGCTCTTGGCGATGTAGTCCGCGCTGGTGGAGGTCCCATCCAACTGGTTCGGGTTCAGGTCGGGCGTGGTGGGCAGAGCCGCAAGCCCTCCATCGAGTGGCGGACCGTCCAAGGGGTCGTTGGTGAAGAGATTGCCTTGCACTGTGTATCCCTGGACAGTTCCCTGGCCGTAGTCGGCATAGACCAGCGGGCCGTAATAAATGCCGGTGTTGGCGCGAATGACGAGTCTGTTGTCCAGGCCTTGCGGTTCCCAGGCAAAGCCGACGCGAGGTTCAAAGTCTTTTTTGTAGACGGTGCCCCAGGTTTCGTTTTTGCTACCGTTGCGCCCTGTGCCCTTGCCCGCAAACACCAGCGCGCCTAGCGCGCCTGGATATTCGCCGCCATTGGCGGTCGCGGCGTCGGGAAGAGTGGGATCCCAGATTGCCGTATCGCCGTCCGCCTCGCGGCGCGGCGTGTCGTAGCTCCAACGCAAGCCGATGTTGAATGTCAGATTCGGCTTTACCTTCCAGTCGTCCTGCGCAAAGATCGCGCCATAGTGGGTGATCCAGCGCGGCGCGTGTAGATCGTTGAGATTGCTCAAGAGGCCGGCCTCGCCGATGAGGAACGCTGCGAAGGAGTTTCCGTCCTGGCCCCAGAAATCCTCATCCGACGCGGTCTGATTGTCCCAGAACTGCAAGCAGCCGGCGTTGCCCTCGCAGGTGCCGCCGATCTTGCTGACCCATGAATACTGGTGATATTGCGCATCGCCGCCGAACTTGAAGCTGTGCGCGCCATGCTGCCAGTGGAAGATCTCGTTGAGCGCAACCACGTTGTCGGTATCCGTGCTGTCCTCTTGCTGACCCAGGCTCCCAAATGTGTTGCCATAGAACTCAAAGACGGGGAAGTCGTTGCTGAAGCCGTTGGCAATTCCCAGCTTTTGATCCCAGTCGGTTCCCATCTGCGATGCTTTGGACTTGTTGATGTTGTTGGAGCGATTGCCGCCCACGGTTAAGGAATTGACCATCGACGGAGAGAGTATCCACTCCCAACCGGCGCGGACCAGTTTGCCGAGCTGATTGACCGTCCCGCAGCAGGTTTGAATCGGTACGGGAAGATTGGAATTGCCGCCCGTGTCGGTGTTTTCTCTCGAGTTCCAAAAGCCCCAGATTTTGTTCTTCGCTCCAAGATTCTGGTCAATGCGGAAGCTGTACGCCGTATTGGTTAGCACACCCATGCTGCGCTGGACGTAGTTGTAGGAGCTGCTCCCAGTGATTTCCTGCTGCGCCAGCGGCATCAGGTAGGTGTTCACGATGTTCTGGGCAATCGTGCTGGCACGGCTGATGGGAATCTTGTTGGTTGGGGCGCCTGTGACCACGTAGGCGCCGGGCGCGCCGGTCACCGTTTGTCCGAACCCGGCATAGCGGCACGGAATGGAGGTATTGTCATATTGCGGATCGAGGACTTCGCCCGGATACACCGTCTCACCGCAAGGCGATGTGCCCAGCGGTGTCGAGCCCAGAAGGGCGGAGAAATCGAAGTCGCTCCCGTCGCTGCCTAGCTCGGCCGGAGTGGGCAGTTCGCTGTTGATGGGGCCGCCGTAGTTTTGACGCCACTGCTCCCAGTTAAAGAAGAAGAAACTCTTGTTTCTGCCGTTGTATACGTGCGGGATGCGAATGGGACCGCCCAGATTGAAGCCATAGTCATTCTTGGTGTCTGCCGGGCGCTTGTATTCGGCCAGCGCCGCGGCGGTGCTGCCCTGCTGTGCAATGTCGCCGTTGTTAAACCAACTGTTGGCGTCAAGCGCGGCGTTCTTGAAGAAGTCGTAGATCGAGCCGTGGTAGTCGTTGGTGCCGCCCCTGGTGTTGAAGTTGGAGATGCCGCCGGTGGTTCTGCCCAGTTCCGCAGGCAGGCCGGAGAGACTGATATGGAATTCATTGACCGCGTCGATCGAAGGCGAGAGGATGCCGAAGCTTCCGGAGCCGTTCTCCTGCCGGTTGGTGGTAATGCCGTCCACCAGGAAGTCGGTTGCTTCTTCCTGGCCGCCGTTGATCTTGATGGGATCGGTACCACTCGTCGCTTCGCCCGTTCCTACAACACCCGGCACTAGAAAAACCAGCGATTCAGGTGAACGGAAGCCGGCGACCGTCAGCGGGAGATCCTCCACCTGTATGGGTTGAATCGAGGCGTCGATATCGGAGGTCTCGGACTCCAGCGTCTGGGCTCCGGCTGCGACGCTTACCGTCTCAGTGGCCGCGCCGACTGCGAGCGTAATGTCATGCGCGCTGTGCTCGCCGACCGAAACAACGACGCCGCGTTGAACTTCCGTTTTGAAGCCGGATGCTACCACTGAAATCTCATAGCTTCCGGGGCGGACGGATGGGAAAACATAGTAGCCCGTGGATGAGCTGACCGCTAAATAGGCTGTTCCCGTTTCTGTCCCGCGGAGGTTCACCTTTGCCCCCTGCACTACCTTGCCGGATGGATCGAGAACGGTTCCGGCGATGGCGCCCGTATCGAGCTGGGCCACCGCGGGCGCAGTGAATCCCAGGAGCATGAACAGCAGCGCCAGACCTAGACCAAGAGGCCGCTCGAGAGATCTGGGCACATTGAAGCATGTGGTCTTGACACGCATCGGTGTTGAGTTGGAATTCATAACTTTACTTTGCCTCCTCAGCAAACGCTTTCTCAAGTTTTCTTTCGCTTCCCATTCATGCTTCTCTGTCGCTGGATGCTTCTTTCTACTCGCTGTCTGATGGTCAGGGCCCGTTGCGTTCACCTGCATTGCACGATAGATGCTTCCCGCCTTTCAAGGTGTGCCCGCCATCGCGCTTTCCTCCGGAACGTCGACCGGAAGCTCCGAACGCTTGCGCACGCGTTGCGCGGCCTTGCTGTCCTCAAGAGCTGCGGCATCCGCCCTCATGCGCAGGAAGTTCTGCATGGCAGCCTGCGCCTCCTGCGCTTTGTGGAGTTCGCGATAAATCTGCGCCAACTTGTAATAGGACCCCTTGGCGCGAACGTCCTTGGGATCGGCCGCGATGGCCTTTTCAAATTCGGGGATTGCAGCCTCTTCCTGGCCAATGCTCATCAACCCGGTTCCGAGGTAATAATGGGCATCGACAAGGGAGGGATCGGCGCGCAAAGCTTCGCGGAGCAATTCGACTCCTTCGGCCGGGTTCCGGTGTTGAATGAGAAGGCTGCCCAGCTTGTACTTCGCGGTGACGGCGTTGGGATCGTTGCGAATTTCGGCCCGATACGCTTCGCCCGCTTTGTCGAGGTCGCCAACGATCCAATCTTGATCGCCGAGCTGTTCATGAAGCCCGGGTTGTCTCGGCGCTATCTTCACCGCCAGCTCGAATTCGCTGATCGCCTGCTGGTTGCGATACGCCTGCGCATAGGCTTCGGCCAATACCTGATGCACGCGCAACGAGTCGTGATCGAGTTTATACATTTCGTCGTAGGAGGCATTGGCCACCAAGAAATAGGCGTGTCCTCGATGATAGAGAATGTCAACGTCGGAAGGGTCCAGGGCGTATGCTTTGTCGAGAGCGGAAATCGCCGCTTGCGGGTTGTCCTCCGCCAGACGACAGACCCCCAGCCACATGAAGGCTTTGGCGTTGCGCGGATCCACATGGGTTTCAAGAAGCAGGCTGGCTTCGGCGTCCTTGAAGCGGTTCTCGCGGTAGGCGATGACGCCCAGAAACAGATTGGCACCGCGCAAGCCGGGTTTTAGCTTTAACGACTTCTCCAGCGCGGCCCGCGCAGCGTCCAGTTGGTCGGCCTGCTGAAGGGCCAGACCGAGATTGAAATACCCCTCGGCAAACTCCGGCGATTTCTGCGTTACGCTGGTGTAGGCCGCGACTGCAGCGCCGAAGTTGCCCGCGGTCATGGCTTCGGCGCCTTGGCTCATCGCCTGGCGGACGGCTTCATTGGCCGGCGTCTGGGCCAGCGCCGATATTGAGCCCAGCGCGAGTATCAGGGATAGACCTCCAAAGGCGGCTACATGGATTTCCCAACCGGGAAACCGGCGCGGGAACCGCTCTCGCTCCGCATTTCCCTTATTGACCGTCCTGACGATCTTCCGAACCTGAACAACTAAAGCGTGAATGGCCTGTCTCCTGGGTAAACGCTTACTTGCTTTGTTTGTCCTCAACCCGAGTATCTTTGAACCAAGGTGTGTTCGTCGTCGAGCTGGCCCGGATTCCGGCCCGATTCAGAAGCGTGCCAATTCAAACACCAAAAGCGCGTGCCGGGGAATGCTATTAACGGTTAATTGGGACGCTTGCCGCGGATAAGACATTATTTTGCACGGCTTTACCTGAAGATCGGAGTAACCGAACCTCTTCAGGAAATGCCCCCGTTTATCGTCGGGAGAATGATAAGATGGGGTTCCAAAGAGAATCCGGGTGCGAAATGTCCACTGCCAATCCATCCTGGGAGCCGCGAGTACTCAGTTCAGTGCAGGCAAGGTTGGTGCGCGATCACCTCAAGGAGATCCTGGCGAGCCACGCTTTCGCTGGGAGCAAGCGGACCCAGGACTTCCTTCAGTTGATTGTCGGACATGCTCTGGATGGAGATCTTGATGGCTTGAAGGAGCGGATGATCGGGGCCGAGATGTTTGGGAGCCCGGTCGGATATGACACTGGAAGCGACTCCGTGGTTCGCGTTCGGGCTACCCAGATGCGCAAACTGCTTGCGCAATACTACCTGGAGTCGAATCAGAATTCTGCCGTTCGCTTCGAACTGCCCAGCGGATCCTATGTGCCGAAGTTCATCTTCGCTCCGCAGCCCAGCCTGCAGCATTCGCAAAACGGAGTGGTGCCCATGGCTTCCGCGGCGCAGACCGCCTCCGAGAGTCTGGGACATCCGATCGAAGCCCCTGCTCAGAAGAAGGATGAGGCTCCCGGCCTTCCCATCCGGCGGTCCGACCGAGTAATGCGGCTAATCGCCGGTTTCGTGATCGCGTTGGCGCTCGCAGTTGCGCTTGGCTACCTCGGCTACAAGAGATGGTTTGACGATTCAACCCCGCGCGGCGAGATTCGCTCCATTGCGATCCTGCCGCTCAAGAACCTGTCCGGCGACCCTGCACAGGAGTATTTCGCCGACGGAATGACCGAGGAGTTGATCAACGATCTTGACCAGGTCTCGAACCTGCGGGTCATTTCCCTCACCTCGGCAATGAGCTACAAAGGCACAAAGAAGAGACTGCCCGACATCGCCCGGGAACTGGGCGTTGGAGGAGTGGTGGAGGGAGGGGTGCAGCGCGAAGGCAACAAGGTGCGCATCAGCGCCCAGTTGATCGACGCCAGAACCGATCGACCCATCTGGGCCCATACATATGTCCGCGATATGACCAGCGTGCTCGCCTTGCAGGGAGAAGTGGCGCAGACGATCGCCGAGGAGATTCGCACCAACGTGTCGCCCCAGGAGCAGGCGCGCCTGACCCGGGAGCCGCCCATCGACCCCGCGGCGCAGGATATGTACCTGCACGGAATTCTGCTGCGCGAAGCAGACGACTGCAAGAATGCCGTCGACTACTTCAATCGTGCCATCAAACAGAATCCCAACTATGCGCAGGCGCATTCCGCATTGGCCAGTTGCTATGGCCGCATGGGCGAATCGGGACGGATGCCCTACGAAGAGGCATTTACCCGGCAGAAAGCGGAAGCAATCAGGGCCATCGAACTGGACGAAACCTTGTCGGAAGCCCACGCCGAACTCGCCAATACAGCGATGACGCTGAACTGGGATTGGGCCACGGCAGCGACGGAGTTCCAGCGAGCCCTGGAGCTCAATCCAAATTCGGCAACTAGTCACGAGAAGTATGCGTTTTATCTCGTCCGAACCGGCCACATGCCGGAGGCCCTCGCTGAAGTGCAACGCAGCGTCGACCTGGACCCCGTCTCCGGAAGCACCTTTCATGCCGAGGGGTTCATCTACTACTTCTCGCGCCGGTACGACAAGGCGCTTGGGGTGACGCAGACAGCGCGAGGACTCAAGCTCAACCTACCGGACTGGAACTTCCTTACCGGCGACATCTTCGCCGAGAAAGGCGCATACGCTGAGTCTATTCGGGAATTCATCAAATCCGGCGACGGCCCATATTCTTTGGGTCACTTGGGCAACGCTTACGCACGCGCAGGCCAGGTGGACGCGGCCATGAAAACAATCTCGCTGCTCGAAGATCATGTGCGGAAAGACGGAGTGGGAAGGTACGAAATTGCGCTCGTCTATGCCGGATTGGGCAGGAAGAAAGAAGCGTTCAAATGGCTGGAAGAGTCGTACAGCGCGCGCGATGTGGGCCTTCTTTATCTAAAGGTCGACCCTGTTCTCGATCCCCTGCGCTCAGACCCGCGTTTTGACGACTTGGTGCGGCACGTCGGGCTCGCCAAGTAGATGTGCCGGACTTTGATGCGCCCAACGCGGCGGACTGCTCTCGACACGGGCGTTTAGCCGTGGGTTATCGATGCTGCACCACTCTGAAATCCAGGCCTGTGTCTTATTTTGCGGGATCGGCCCAGGCCCGGAACGATCGAGAATCAGGCTGGCCTCTCATTGATCAATTTCCCACTTGTCGCTCGAGTTGCAGGATCCGCCTGGCGCTCCCTTCCAAGGGGGGAGGATTCTCCGAACCCATTACGGGGCATGCGAAGCATTGGCCATTCGACCCGGAGATGAAGTGAGCGGGTCGCCATGACGCCATTTGGACGGCTTGACACACGGTCAAATGGAGGTCCAGGTGGGAGCACCAGCCTGGTTTGCCGAAAGTGACCATTTGTGGTCAGCAGTCCCACGAAAGTCACATTGGGTTTTGGACGCGACGAAGGTAACGTACAGCCAGAACGTGTGTCCATTTGGACATTTCTATGTTCACGGCGGGACGAGTGGGGAGGACGTCAGAGGACAACTCGTCCCGGCGTCGAGAAGAATTCGAGATTGCATCATGACGCTTCGCATCAAAGCACTTGTGTGCCTGGCTGTGGCTGGAGCAGTGGCCAGCCTGTGGTCGATCCTCGGACACCCGGCGCAGCATTGGCTTCATTTTTTCGTGTACCTCGCGGCCATCCTTCTCAGTTCGGGGATGAAGGTGGGACTGCCGAAGAGCGAAGGCACGATGTCGCTGAATTTCCCCTTCATCCTGCTTGGCATCCTGCAACTCTCGCCGCTTCAGGCAGCTTGCCTGGCAGTTTGCAGTGTTGTTGCTCAGAGCCGCATCCGGGTGATTCGCCCATTCACTCTGATTCAAGTTTTGTTCAACGTTGCGAACGTCACTACAGCCACTGCGCTGGCGTGGCATGGCTTTTCCGGGTTGCTGCGGGTGCACTGCGAGGTGGCGCCGGCACTGGCCATCGCGGCAACGATTTACTTCTTCTCGAACACCATTCCACTGGCGCTGGTTCTCGCCTGGGACCAGGAAATGGATCCCATTGCTCTTTGGCGCAGAGATTTTCTTTGGTTTCTACCGTTTTACATTGTTGGCGCGATTCTGGCCGTAACCGCCTATTTGATCGGCGCCAACTTCGGGTGGATGACTTCGCTGCTGCTGGTTCCCATGGTCTACACCGTGTATCGAACGTATTCCTCACAGATGGCTTTCGTGCGCGACCGGGAACAGCACGCAAAGGACACCGAGGCGCTGCACCTGCGGACCATCGAAGGTCTGGCGATGGCGATCGAAGCGAAGGACCAGGGCACGCACCGCCATTTGTTGCGCGTGCGCGTCTATGTCGCGGAATTGGGAAAGCTGATGGGGCTCGACCAGTCCCTGATGCAGGCGCTCTTGATCGCATCCTTTCTGCATGACATTGGCAAGCTGGCCGTTCCGGAATACATCATCAACAAGCCGGGTAAGTTGACGCCCGAAGAATTCGAAAAGATGAAGATTCATCCAGTGGTAGGCGCAGACATCCTGGAACGGGTTCGCTTTCCGTATCCGGTTGTGCCTATCGTGCGGTCACACCACGAAGCCTGGGACGGCAGCGGGTATCCCGACGGACTGAAGGGCGAAGACATTCCGATTGGGGCGCGCCTGCTCACCGCTGTGGATTGTTTCGACGCGCTTGCTTCTGAGCGTCCTTATCGGAAGGCGATGCCGCTGAACGAGGCCATGGCATTCGTGAAGAGCAGGGCGGGAATACAGTTCGATGCGCAGATTGTCGAATTGCTGGAAAAGCATTATCTCGAGCTGGAAGAAAAGGCGCGCCAGCAGATCGAGGAGATCGAACCGCTGAAGACCGATCTGATCATCCATCGCGGTGCGGCGCCCGGCGCAGGGTTCGAGCCTCAGCACGGTGCGAACGGACAGGCGGAGAGCGCTCAAATTTCGATAACTAATGCTGGCATGGCGAAACCGCAACCGGAATTGCAAACTCTGATCGCAGAGGCAAACCGTGCTGCGACGGCAGTTGTCGAATTGAGCCGAACGCGTGGCAGTTCACTCAGTGCCCGCGAAATAAGCGCCATTGTATCCAGTTGTCTGCGGCCTCTTATACCGTATGACTGCTTTGCGGTCTACGTGAAGTCCGGCGAATCGCTGATCCCACAGTTCATCGAAGGTACTGGCTCGGAAGCGTTTTCAATGGGGCAGATATCAATCGGCGCGGGGCTCTCGGGATGGGTCGCGGAGAACGCAAGGCCCATCGTGAACGGAAATCCAACGATGGAACCGAACTATCTCCCCGATACAGGCTTGCTGACGGCATCTAGTTCTGCTTTCGCGGTCCCGCTGCTCGATCAGGACGGTGCAGTCTTTGGAGTGCTCTCACTCTATTCCGCCGCGAGTGCAGCATTCTCGAAGGATCATCTCCGGATTCTTGAGACGATAGAGTCCAGGTTTTCTTCTGCGTTGCAGAAAGCTCTCCGCAACAACACCGTGGAGACCGATGCGAAGGTTGAATCCGCGCTGGAAAGTTTGGCGGCGCAATGAACTCCGCAGTTTCGCTGCTGAAGCGGCTCGCCAGGACGGTCCTGATTGTTTTCCTGGTCGTCGTCGGCTCTACCGTCCTGATCCGCTTCGCGCCTGGGTACCTCAGCGATGCACGCGAGATGGACGCACGCTATGGGGACGCAGCACGAGCTGAACTTTCCGCAGAGGCCGCACGGAGTGTCTCATTGCGGCAGATGCTTTCCATGGAAATGAGCGCATGGACGAACGGAAGCCTCGGGCTTTCACGGCAGTACGACGTTCCGGTTCTTGAACTGGTTCTTCCCCGGCTCGCGGTAACCGGCGGCTTGATGCTGCGAGCGATCGTCTTCGCCTGGTCACTTGCGCTGTGCGCGTCGCTACTGTCCAGCGCGGGTCGAAATCCAAGTCTTCTATGGCAGGCGCCGGCTGCGCTTCTTCTGGGCGTGCCAACAGCGGCCATGGCGACTATCTGTCTGCTTGCCGGCAGCGGCGGTCCGGTGCTGGTGATGACGCTGCTGCTCGCGGCGCGGGACTTCAAGTTTCTTGATCGCCTGCTGCGCATGGCATGGCTCGATCCACATTTGTTGCAGGCGAGAGCACAGGGCCTGACCACGTTCCGACTGGTGCGGGCGCACATTCTTCCCAGCATTACGCCTCAATTGCTTGCGCTCGCAACGCTCTCGATTGTTACGGCGCTGAGCGCACTGGTGCCGGTGGAGGTGATCTTCAGCGTGCCGGGCCTGGGACAATTGGCGTGGAATGCGGCGATGAATCGTGACCTTCCTGTGCTGCTTGCGGTGACCATGATTATGGCGATTGCGGTGACTTTCTCCGGAATGGCGTCAGATCGTTTCGGCGAATGGCAGCGCGCATGAGGGGCAGGCTCCTAGCGTCGTGGCTGCTGCTGGGCCTGGTTCTGATCGCGGTCGCGGTGGTGGCTGCGCCGGGGAGCAGCTACTCGAATCAAGATCGCGAGCAACCGCTTGCCGGTGCATCGATGCATCACCTGGCAGGTACTGACACGCTTGGCCGTGACCGGCTGGTGCGCGTTGCGGCCGCTTTCCTGCTCAGTCTGGCAGGCGCGATTGCTGCTGCCGCAGTGACGACCGCGGCCGCGGCGGGAGTGGGCACGCTTTCGGCGTTCAGTCCCGCGACCCTGGGCAGGCTCGGCATGCTGGTGTGCGACGTGTTTCTTGCTCTGCCGTGGCTTTTCATGTTGATGATGGTTCGATCCGCGCTGCCGTTGACAACCTCTCCTGCAC
>Ga0302326_10013554_pt1 | contig 17274 bp, 17 predicted proteins | sample Palsa_T0_3_FD_202264 | JGI IMG/M metagenome (GOLD analysis project Ga0302326, IMG submission 202264) | Peat permafrost microbial communities from Stordalen Mire near Abisko, Sweden - Palsa_T0_3 | ecosystem: Environmental > Terrestrial > Soil > Palsa > Peat permafrost | place: Sweden: Abisko... | reverse complement strand
CGCTGACGTGGTGGCCCGGCGGATGAGGTTCGACGAGATCCCCGACTAGTGGGCTATCGGACGGCACCGCGGGCCTTCCCCGCGTCGGCTGCAGATGCAGGATTACTGAGAGGCAAGGCAATGGACCGGGAGCAGCGCCTCGCGGAAACCTTCGTGGAACTGGCAGATACCCTGGTCGACGACTTCGACGTCATTGACTTCCTCCAGGTCCTGGCGGCCCGTTGCGTCGAGCTGTTCGATGTGGGCGCGGCGGGCATTGTGCTGGCCGACCACGGCGGCTCGCTGATCACCGTTGCGGCTTCCGATGAGCGGGCACGGCTGCTCGAGCTGTTCGAGGTGCAAAACGACGAGGGCCCGTGCCGTGACTGTTATCGGCTGGGGGCGGCGGTGGTCAACGTGGACCTGGATGGGAACCAGGAGCGCTGGCCGCAGTTCACCCCGCGGGCGATCGCCGCGGGGTTCCGCTCAGCGAACGCCCTGCCGCTGCGGCTGCGCAGTCAGGTCATCGGGTCGCTGAACCTGTTCCACGCGGACACTGGTGGCCTGGACGGCATCCAGCTGCGACTGGCGCAGGCACTGGCCGACGCCGCGACGATCGGCATCCTGCAGCAGCGTGGCATCCGTCACCGGGAAGTCGTTGCCGTTCAGCTGCAGGCGGCGCTGAACAGCCGGATCGTCATCGAGCAGGCTAAAGGCGTGCTGGCCGAGCGGCTGCAGGTCAGCACCGACGAGGCGTTCACGGTGCTGCGCATGGCCGCCCGGACCCGCAACCGGCTGCTATCCGACCTCGCCCGCGATGTCGCTAACGGCTCCGCCGACGCCACCCAGCTACAGCACTAGCACGTGCAGGCGCGGCGAGCCATGTGCGGCTCCAGAGTCTGCCTGACCTGGGAGCGTCCCGGCACCTGATCGCGGGCGCCGGGCCGGATTCCCGCCCGTCCATGATCAGCCCGGGTGTGCAGTCCCAGCCGAGAATGCCTAGCACGGTCCTCAACTGTGGCGGCAGGTTGTGCAGCACGACGCGCCTGCTATGGTCTTGGCCGTTGGCTCCGGTCACGCCGACGATGGCCCTCAGTCCCGCGAGGTCGCAGTATTTCACCCCGGCCAGGTCAACATGGATCTCGCCTGGTCCCGCCGTGAGCCTCCCAAGCGCGGCGGCCAGATCGCCGTAGGTGGACTCGTCGATCTCGCCGGTGATCGCCAGGCCAGGCGGGCTGCTGGTGGGTGTGATCCGCAGGTCCCCGGCGTCGGCGATATCGTGGTCGCTCACCGGAAGCCCGCCGCCGGCCCTTGTGACGCAGCTGGCCCGCGGCCCAGTGTGCCCGGCTCACCGTCGGCTGCCGGAACGATCAGCGCTAGTGCTGCTGTCATGCGCCCCACCTCGGCTCAAGCGCGATTACAGGAGGCGCCGGGGTCCAGGGCAGCCAGATAAGTCTGACGTGCGTACGGGTGACATACCGATGTCAGGTTAAGCCACATTCGACGTGACAGCAACGCTGCGGCCGCAGGCTCCGGCCGAAGGCACCGCTAACCATTTCACGGACCCGGGATCAATACGGAAACCACGGAAGCCATGGATGCCGCACTACTCACGTCGCCGGGCGGGAAGATTCTGCGGGCTAGCCGGTTCTACCTACCGGAGGAAGCTGCGGGAAAGCCGCAGACGAACTGAGTAGGGGGCAGATTCTGTGGAAGTGGCGATCGTGATGGCACTGGCCGCCAGCTTCTGCACCGCGACCTCCTCGGTCTGCCAGCGTCTCGGCGCTAAGCAGGCCGGGTCCTCGGGTTTCGACGTCTACCTACTGTTCCGGCTGGTCCGCCAGCCCATCTGGGTGCTCGGCCTGGCTAGCATGATCTTGGGCTTCGTCCTCCAGATCAGTGCCTTGCGCTTCGGCGCGCTGGCGCTGGTCCAGCCCATCTTGGCGTTGGAGCTGATCTTCGTGTTCGGCTACATGGCGGTGATCGGCTCGCGCGGGGTGAAGCGGCGTGACTGGCTGGCCGCGATTGCCATGTGCGCCGGCCTGGGCTTGTTCCTGCTCGCGGCGTCACCGTCGGGAGGCCGGCCGCACGCGCCCGCTGGCCTGTGGTGGCTGGCCGGGCTGGCGTCGCTGGGCGCGGTGCTCGTAGCCCTGGCCGTGGCCTTCGGGCTGGGGCGCCGTCACGGCGCCGCGCCATCGCGCCGCGCCGCGGTGCTCGGCGCGGCCACCGGAATCTCGTGGGGTTTCGTCGCCGCGGTGATAAAGGAGCTCAGCTCGCACCTGGGCAGCGGCATCGGAGCCATCCTGTCCAACTGGTCGCTGTACGTCCTGGCCGGGGCGGGGGCGCTGACCCTTCTGCTGGCCTCACACGCGCTGGCGGCGGGCCCGCTCGCTGCGTCCCAGCCCGGGTTCACCATTCTCGACCCGCTGTCAGCCAGCCTGCTCGGGCTGTTCCTGTTCGGTGAGCACATCCAGACCGGAGTGCTGGACCTGGCCGTCGAGGCCCTGGCTCTGGCCCTGATCGTCGGCGGCGTCTCGGCGCTCAGCCACAGCCACCTCATCGTCGGTGAGGCCGAGCCTCCCGCCATCCGCGCCGGCGAGCTCGCAGCCAGCCGCTAGGCCGAAGCGGGCTGACTATCGCGGCAGCAAGGCGTCCCTCGCCGTGGGCCGGGCACCATTGACGCTGGGCCGGGCACCGTTTGCCCGCCCATCGGCATGTGGCCGCCCGTCGGCATGGGCCTGCTGGCCGGCGTTGGCCTGCTGGCCGGCCGGTGGTTCCGGCCGGCTTAGCTCACTGGCCGCGCGGATCAGGCGTTCCCCCCAGGCCCTGGCCCGGTCCCGGTCGCCGCGGCGCAGCGGTCCCTGGGCGGCCTCGACGATGAAACCCTCGGGCTCGGCGACCAGTTCGTAGCCGTGCCGCCGGAGCCGGCCCGCGATGCCGTCCGCGGCGGGATCCGCCGTCAGCGATTCCGTCCGGGTGTCGAACGCCGCGCCCAGGCTTCCCGCGGTGGCCTTGGGGAGCGCCATGAACCAGTCGCGGATGCCCGGTCCCGCCGCACCCGGCTCCAGGGGATGGCCAGCTTCCCGGGCCGCCGCCACCTGGGCGGCCTTCAGCCCGAGTTTCCGGCTGAAGCCTGAGCTCAGTCCGCACACATGGGTGGGGCCGCCCACGGCCAGGAGGTCGGCGCCCTGGGCCACGTCACGGTTACCCTCGGTGGCTCTGACGCAGGTGACCCGCGCTTCAGGCGCGACCGCAAGGACGCCTTCCGCGATGGCCTCGGCCACCTGCCGGGTGTTGCCGAACAGGCTTTCGTAGACGATAACGACTCGCATGGCTCCCACCTCCCCCTAAGTATGTAACAAGAATGTAACCCGGAGCGCACCGAAGCGTAATGGGTGTTCGTGAGCTCTGGGACATCGGGGGAGTCTGGGGCATCGGGGCAGGCCAGGCCAGGCGTTGCGGACAGGCTGGGCCGGGCTCTGTGGGCATGGGAACCCGGCAGCCCCGGCCCGCGAATCGCGGGCCGGGGCTGCCGCCAGAGGCGCGCCGTCCGCCGGTGCGCTAAGGCCCGGATCGTCAGGGGACGGGCACCTCTTCCAGAGCCGGTGTGCCTGCTATCGGCACCGTGGTGCCGGCCAGGTCGGCGCGGCGCACCCGGATCATGACGATCGTCACGATCAGCGCGAGCAGCATGATCCCGGCCGATACCTCGAATCCACGGGAGAACCCGACCGCCAGCGCGTGATCGTAGATCGCGGCCTGCGCCACCTTGGCCTGCGCCGCTGTCACGTGCACCGGGTGGCCCGCCTTGGCGGCAGTGACCGCGGCGGCCTTCGCAGCAGCCGCCGAGTGCCTGGCGGTGTTGGCGACGACGGTCCAGGCCACGGTGCCGAGGACGGCCAGGCCGATCGAGCCGCCGACCTGCTGGCCGGTGTTGACCAGGCTGCCGGCCAGCCCGGCATCCCGGTCCTCGACCTTCGACAGGGCGACCAGAGTCAGCGGCATGAACAGCAAGCCCAGGCCGGCCGCGGTGACCAGCATCGGGCCCAGCAGCCCGCCGACGTAGCTGCTGTGCTCGGTGATGCGCGACAGCCAGAACATCCCGCCGGTGGCAATCGTCGATGCGGCCAGCAGCAGCGGCCGGGCGCCGATCCGGGGGACCAGCTGGGTGCTCAGGCCGGCCCCGGCCATGATCACGGCCACCATCGGCAGGTAGGCGACGCCGGTCTTGAGCGCGCTGTAACCCCAGACGGTCTGCACGAAGATGGTCAGGAAGAAGAACATCCCGAACATTGCTGTGCCGATGCAGAGCATGATCAGGTACGCGCCGGACCTGCTGCGGTTGTTGAAGATCCGCAGCGGCATCAGTGCGTGCTTGCTGCGCATTTCGATCACGATGAACGACGCGAGCAGTACCACCGCTGCCGCCAGCGAGGCCAGCACTTTGGTGTCGCCCCAGTGCGAGACTCCGTTGGCGGTCGTGGCCGCGCTGGACAGGCCGTAGACCAAGGCGGCCAGGCCGCCGGTCCCCGTGATCGCGCCAGGCAGGTCAAACCGGCCGGGGTGACGCTTCGACTCGCCGAGCGCCCGCGGCGCCATCAGGGCGACGGCGATGCCGATCGGCACGTTGACGAAGAACACCCAGCGCCAGGACAGGTAGGTGGTGAGCAGGCCGCCGGCCAGCAGGCCGACTGCGATACCGCCGATGCTCATTGCGGAATACACGCCCATCGCCCGGTTGCGTGGCGGCCCCTCCGGGAAGGTGGTGGTGACCAGCGACAACGCGGTCGGCGCGACGATCGCACCGCCGACTCCCTGCACAGCGCGAGCGGCCAGCAGCCATGCCTGGGTCGTGGCGAAGCCGCCGAGCAGCGACGCCACTGAGAACAAGATGATCCCGGCGATGAAGACTCTCCGCCGCCCGAGGATGTCCCCGGCCCGGCCGCCGAGCAGCAGCAGGCCGCCGAAGGTCAGCGTGTAGGCGTTGACGACCCACTCCAGGCCGGAGCCGGAGAAGCCGAGCGCGTCCTGGATATGGGGCAGTGCGACGTTCACGATCGTGGCGTCGAGCACTACCATGAGCTGGGCCGTGGCGATCACCACGAGCGCCAGGCCGAGGTGCCGGTGGGCCGGGCCTGCGGCGCCAGGTGATGCGCGCCCGGCTTCGGGCGGTGCGGTGGACATGGCGTCTCCTTGCTGTAGGGCGTAGTGATCCAGCGCCGCGGCCTGTATGCCGCGCACGGAAGCTTGTGTGTGGGAGAAAGAAACCGCTACCTAACGGCCCGGCACCCGCCGCCGCTCCGCGGCTCTGCCGTGGCGAAATCGTCAGCCAGCCTGCGGGGCAGTGCCCAGAAGTTTGCCCACCTCCTCTTCACCGTACGGGGTGCCCCCGGCGGTGCACAGCGGCGGGGCCATCTTCCGGATCAGTGTGAGCAGGCAGCTGCGCTCGTCCGTGCTGAGCGCGGTGCGCCACGGTATCCTCGCCAGCACTGCCTGTTCGACCTGCAGCTTCAGTTCCTCGCCGGCCGGGGTGAGGACCAGCCTCTTCACCCGGCGGTCCCCAGGATCGCTCTCCCGGACGGCCAGGCCGCGCTTCTCCAGCATGTCGGCGATGCCCGTGACGAACGACGGGTCACAGTGCATCCGGCGCCCGAGGTCCTTCATGGCCAGCGGTCCGTCGATCATGTGGAGTGCCTTGATGAAGAACGAAGGCACGTTGAAGGCTTGCGCTACCCGCTCGCCCCGGGCCAGGAGCTCGGCGATCAGCCCGGCTACCGCGTCGAGGACGTCGAGGTCGAGCCGGTCTTCGTCGGATTGCGCGTCCACCGTGCCCCCTCTCAGTAGCTACTCAATAGTTGAGTAGCTCAAACATACGGCTGCTTAGTTGAGTAAGTCAAATGTCTGCCCCGGCCAGATAGTGTTATCTGGCCCACAACTGGCCCGTCGCCTCTGGCGTCTCAAGAGCCAGGAAGGCTGCGGCCACCGGCCGCGGCCGATGGTCCCCGCTGGTGGCGGCCGAGTGCCTGGAGGTGCGTGACGAGCGGCGCCGAACCGGGCGGGGACCACGGCGAGGGCGGCCGCGGCGAGGGCGGCCGCGGCCGGCCCGGACGCCGGGCCTTCCTGGTCCTGGCGGGTGCCGCGGCGGCCGCCGTACCGATCTCGTACTTTGTGCACGCCGCCACTGAGGGGGGCAGCCCGGCCGTGGGGCCGGCGGCCAGTCCGGCGAGCAGCCCCCGGGCCCAGGCCCACGCTGACTCGTCCGACTGGCAGGCGCTCCGCCGCGGCCTGTCCAGCAACGAGCTGGCCCTGCCCGGCCAGGCCGAGTACGCCACGGCGCGGGAGCTGTTCGATCCGCGGTTCGACGCCATCGAGCCGGCCGGGATCGCCTATTGCCGGACACCGCAGGACGTCAGTGCCTGCCTCGCGTTCGTCCGCAGGTTCGGGCTGCCGGTCGCCGTGCGATCGGGCGGCCACAGCTACGGGGGCTGGTCGAGCAGCACCGGCCTGGTCGTGGACGTCACGCAGATGAACTCGCTGCAAGTCGGCGACGGGGGCGCGACCGTGCAGGTGGGCACCGGTACCCGCCTCATCGACTTCTACAGCGGCCTCGCCGCCCACGGCCTGGCCGTCCCGGGCGGATCCTGCCCGACGGTGGGGATAGCCGGGCTCACCCTCGGCGGCGGGGTCGGGGTGCTGTCCCGCCAGTACGGCCTGACCAGCGATCATCTGGAAGCCGTGCAGATCGTGACCGCCGACGGGACGGTCCGGGACTGCGACGCCCAGCGGGGCAGCGACCTGCTGTGGGCCTGCCGCGGCGGCGGCGGCGGCAACTTCGGCGTGGCCACCTCGTTCACCTTCCGCACCCATCAGCTGTCCCAGCTGGTCGTCTTCTTCCTGTCCTGGCCGTGGTCACAGGCGGCCAAGGTGGTAGAGGGCTGGCAGTCCTGGGTGCCGTCCACGCCGGACGCGCTCTGGTCGAACCTGCACCTGATCGGATCGCCGCACGGCGCGCTGCCCACCGTCTCGGTCGGCGGCACCTACCTGGGCAGCGTCAGCGCGGTGCAGGGCTTGCTGGCCGGGCTGTACAGCGCAGCCGGCGCCGGCCCGGCCAGCCCGTACGTGGCCGAGAGCTCCTACCTGAACGCGATGATGGTGGAAGCGGGCTGCGCGGACCAGGGCGTGTCGCAGTGCCACCTGCCCACCCAGACGCCGGACGGCCAGGTGGCCCGTCAGCCCTCGTTTGGCAAGTCTGATTTCTTCACCCGGCGGCTGCCCACGGCGGCCATCAAGACGCTGGTCGGCGGGATCGAGGGAGTCCGGGCCGTGCCCGGCGCGGCCAGCGGGGTCGGGGCGATCGCGTTCGACGCCCTCGGTGGCGCGGTCAACCAGGTCGACCCGGCGGCGACCGCCTTCGTGCACCGGGACGCGCTGTTCCTGGCGCAGTACTCGACCAGCTGGGATGGGGCCGCGTCGGCCAGCGAGGTGGCCAGCCAGCAGGCGTGGCTGCGGGGGTTCTACGCCTCGCTGCACCCCTATGCGAGCGGCCAGGCCTACCAGAACTACCTGGACCCGGATCTCACCGGCTGGCGTGAGGCCTACTACGGTGCCAACTATCCCCGGCTGGCCCGCATCAAGGCCACCTACGACCCGCACCAGCTCTTTCGCTTCCCCCAGGGCATCACCCCGGCCTAGCGACCGCGAGATGATGACGGTCATGGGGTCGGAACAAACACCGGACCGCCCGGCCAAGGCCGGGCCGCCACATCCAGACGACAGGCCGGCCGCGCCGGTGAAAAGCCAGGATGAGACCGACGTCGGCTGGGGTGAGCCGCCTGCGCCGGATGACGATGAGCGCCTGGACCGCGATCGCCCACCCCACTGGGACGCTTAGCGGGCGCTGGAGGCGGCCCAGATGTTGATGCCCGCCTCGACCGCGTGCTGGTCGATCGCGGACAGTTCCGCCTCGGTGAACTGGGAATGGCCGGCGGCGGCGAGGTTCTCCTCCAGCTGAGCCACGCTGCTGGCGCCGATGAGCACCGAGGTGACCCGCTTATCGCGGAGCGCCCAGCTCAGGGCCAGCTGGGCCAGCGACTGGCCGCGCTGCGCCGCGATGTCATTGAGGGCAAGGACATGGGTAAGGGTGCGTTCGGAAATCTGGTCTTTGGTGAGGGAACCACTCTGGGCGGCCCGTGACCCGTCAGGGATGCCATTGAGGTATTTACCGGTCAGGACACCCTGGGCCAGCGGGGAGAAGGCAATGCAGCCGATGCCCTCGCGGCCGAGCGTGTCCAGCAGGTCCTCCTCGATCCAGCGGTTGAGCATCGAGTAGGACGGCTGGTGGATCAGCAGCGGGACGCCCATGCCCCGGAGGATCACTGCGGCCTGCTCGGTGCGCTGCGCGTTGTAGGACGAGATCCCCGCATACAGCGCCTTGCCCGAGGTGACCGCGGTGGCCAGCGCGCCCATGGTCTCCTCCAGCGGCGTGTCCGGGTCGGCCCGGTGGCTGTAGAAGATGTCGACATAGTCCAGGCCCATCCGGCCGAGCGACTGGTCCAGGCTGGCCAGCAGGTACTTGCGGGACCCGTGGTCGCCGTACGGGCCGGGCCACATATCGTAGCCCGCCTTGCTGGAGATGATCAGCTCGTCCCGGTAGGGCCGGAAGTCCTCGCGGAGCAGCCGGCCGAAATTGATCTCGGCGGAGCCGTACGGGGGGCCGTAGTTGTTGGCCAGGTCGAAGTGCGTCACGCCCAGGTCGAAGGCGCGCCGCAGGATGGCCCGCTGGGTGTCGATCGGCCGGTCGTCGCCGAAGTTCTGCCAGAGCCCGAGCGAGACCTCGGGCAGGTCGATCCCGCTCCGCCCGCAGCGGCGGTAAGGCGTGTGCTCATAACGGTCAGGCGCGGCGGTGTAGGTCATGGCAGGAGTCTGCCACCAGCAGTATCTTCCAAGCGGCAAACCTGCATGGAACGTAATCGTGGCCTTGTGGCCCGCAGATGATGTCTGGACCTCAGAATGTGGTGGGTGTGGTGCGCGCCGACGGCTGAGGTGCGTTAGGTGTCCGTCTGGCTGCATAGGCAAGGTCACCAGCCTATGTAGCCACAAAATTGTGATACGTTAGACCCATGACCATCACGGACCCGCACACGGTTGGCCTGCGCGATCTACGGCACCACACGAGTGATGTGCTCTCGCGGGTGCGGCACGGCGAGACCATCGACGTGACTGATCATGGGAAGCTCATCGCCCGGATCGTCCCGGTCGAGGACCGCGCGCCGACACCGATCTTGGCGCGCCTGGTCGAGTCCGGGCGCGCGACACTTGCCCGCAGGCCCGGCTACCGTCCCCGTATGCGGCCAGCGGATGGCACTGACAAGCTTTCCGAGACCCTCGCGGCGATGCGGGACGAGGAACGCTGGTGAGCCTCTACTACGCCGACACCTCCGCAGTGATCAAGCTCTTGGCGGAAGAGACTCACTCGAAGGCCTTCGCGGCGTTCTACGACAGCCACGCGGACGCCGAGTGGGTAAGTTCCGCGCTGCTGCGGATCGAGGTCACCAGGGCTGTCGCGCGCGCTGTGCCCGCACTGCTTCCCGACGCCCGGGACCTGCTGTCGGCCTTCTCCTACGTCGCCATTGATGACGAGATCGTGGAAGCGGCGATGGACGAGCCTGACCGGGCTCTCCGCTCTCTTGACGCCATCCATCTCGCTACTGCGCGCATCGTCGCGCCGGACCTGGACGGCCTCGTCACCTACGACGTTCGCCTCACGACCGCCGCTCGTGGTGCTGGGCTGGTCGTCGTGTCACCACAGGACTGACCTCGCGCGAGTTCCGACAGGCGTCCCAACCACTAGCGCTATCCGGCCGGCGTCGCGAGGCCGTCGGCCATGAGTGCGGCAGGCGGCCCGCTGAGCGCGCCGGATCTGACGGGGCACCGCGCGATGGTCACCGGAAGTCTCTTGACGGGGGTGGTCGCGTCAGTATGGGGGCGCAGGTGATATCCCAGACAGCGGGGTTTCCAGAGCACCGAGCGCACAGGAAGAGGACGCGTATGTATGACGCAACGATGGCGGAGACCATCACCATCACCGGACACGGTGGGGACCAGGTCGAGGCGTACTTCGCGCGCCCGCTCGGCCCCGGCCCGTTCGGCGGTGTCGTGGTGATCCACCACATGCCCGGCTATGACGAAGGGACCAAGGAGATCACCCGGAAGTTCGCCACGCATGGCTACAACGCCATCTGCGTGAACCTCTACACCCGCGAGGCGCCCGGCGCGAGCCCGGACGACGCCGCGGCCGCGGCGCGCGCGCTCGGTGGCGTGCCCGATGAGCGGCTGGTCGGGGACGTGCTCGGAGCGGTCACGTTCCTGCGGGCCCAGCCCAACTCCAACGGCAAGGCGGGCACGATCGGGTACTGCTCCGGCGGGCGCCAGTCATTCCTGGCCGCCTGCAGCCTCCCGCTGGACGCGGCCGTGGACTGTTACGGAGCCTTCGTCGTCGGCACGCCTCCCGAGGGCATGCCGCTGAAGGTCGGCCCGATCGTGCACCTGGCCAAGGACCTGTCCTGCCCGCTGCTCGGCCTGTTCGGCGCCGATGATCAGTACCCCTCGCCGGATCAGGTCGCCGAGCTGGAGAAGGCACTCGCGGCGGCAGGCAAGCCGTTCGAATTCCACAGCTACGAAGGCGCCGGGCACGCGTTCTTCTCTGTGGACCGGCCCGCCTACCGGCCCGAGGCGGCCAAGGACGGCTGGGAGAAGATCTGGGACTTCTACGGCCGCTACCTGGCCCACTGAGAAGGAGCCTGACCATGTGCACGTACCTCACCGAGAAAGTGGAGATGGACGGGAGCGGCAAGGGCGCGTCGGGCTGGTTCACGCTCAGCGAGGCCACCGTCTACTTCGATCACCCGGTCCATGCGCCGGCCGAGCACACGCTCAACATCGACTTCCGCAACCCGGGGCAGGGCCCGTCGGCGCGGGTCGCCGTTGAGCTCACCGCGGAGTCGGCGCGGGCGCTGGCCAAGGCCATCGAGGCCACCCTGGCCTCGGCCCCGCCCGGCCTGGCCTGAAGCACGCGCTGCCCGGGGGGGGCGACCCCCGGGCAGCGTTTCCTTCGCGCTTTCCTCACCGTTCCGCGTCGGCACCAACCTGCGCCGGCTTACCGGCCGGCTGGTTCCAGGCAGTAAGAACTGGGCGGCTTCCGGTACGTGCTCACCGGCCCGGTGCGGATTTGTCGGCGGGCCGTGCCAGGATCGGGTCGTGGCGGCGTCCGGTGGCCACGGTTCGGAGGCGGTGGCATGAGGTTGCGGGTCGAGCGCGACGCCCTGGCGGACGCGCTCGCGTGGGTCGCGCGCGCCCTGCCGTCACGTCCGGTCGTGCCGGTCCTTTCCGGCCTGCGGCTGGAGGCCGGCGACGGGCTGACGCTGTCCTGTTTCGACTACGAGGTGTCCGCGACCGCGCACCTCGAAGCCGAGGTGGAGGAGGCGGGAACGGTCCTGGTTCCGGGCCGCCTGCTCGCTGAGATCACCCGCAGCCTGCCGGCCTCGGCCGTGACATTCGCCGCCGACGGCGATGTGGTCGACTTGACCTGCGGGAGCGCGGAGTTCACGCTCGTCCAGCTGCCTGTCGACGAGTACCCGGCGCTCCCCGAACTGCCGCCGCTGGCCGGCACCATCGACGGCGGTGACCTGGCCGAGGCCATCGGCCAGGTCCTGCCCGCGGCCAGCCGTGATGACACGCTGCCCATGCTCACCGGCGTCTGCCTGGACGTGGACGGGGAGACCCTGACCCTCGCGGCCACGGACCGGTACCGCCTGGCCGTGCGGGAGGTGGGGTGGCACCCGGTCAGCCCTGGCCTGCGCGCGGTCGCCCTGGCCCCGGCGCGGACGCTGGCCGACGCGGCCCGGACGATGGCGCCCGGTGCCCCGGTGTCGATCGCGTTCGAGACCGGGGCGGGCCCAGACGGCGCGGGCTCAGACCGCGAGCCGCGGCCGGCCGAGGGAATGATCAGCTTCGGGATGGGCGGGCGCCGCCTGACGGCCCGGCTGATCAGCGGCGAGTTCATCCGGTACCGGTCCCGCTTTCCCAGCGAGTTCGCCTGCCGGGCCGAGGTGCCCGCGGGGCCGTTCTCGGAGGCGGTCAGGCGGGTGTCGCTGGTCGCTGACCGGACCAGCCCGGTGCGGCTCGCGTTCGGGTCCGGCTCGGTGATCGTCGAGGCTCAGACCGAGGGCCGGGCCCGCGCCGTGGAGACCGTCGCCGCCGAATTCCACGGCGACCAGCCGGTCATCTCCTTCAACCCGCACTACCTGCTCGACGGCCTGGCCGCCGCGGCGGCACCGGCCCATCAGCGGCACGCGCCGCCGCCTGCGGGAGCGCCGGAAACCGGCGAGGGCACGAGCGCTGACGGGGCTGACATTGACAGCACGGAAGAATCAGCGGATCCCGGTCTGCTCCGGCTGGAGTTCACCAGCCCGGCCAAGGCCGCCCTCATCACCTGGGCCCAGGGCCGCGAGAGCGGCCGGGCCGGCGCCTCGGGCGTCCCGCAGTTCCGCTACCTGGTCGTCCCGCTGCGGGCCGCGGTCCGCACGTGACCGGTGGCCCACACCGCCCGGGCGAGCCCGGGCAGGCTGGGGACACCCGGCCCGCCTGCTAGCCAGGCCGCCCGCCGCAGCGCCCGGTATCCCAGCCACACCAGGCCAAGCACGAGACCGGTGCCCAGTCCTACGAAGGTGAGGATCACGAGCAGCGCGGCGAGCAGGATCCCGTGCGGCAGGGAGAACGCGATCAGCAGCCAGAACGCCGCCATGACGGCGAGCGCCAGCAGCAGGCGGGAACGCCGCCGGCGGCCACGGCGCCGGATGCGCGGCGGGTACCAGTCCCCGGCCGGCGAGGTCCGGGCCTGTGCGACCGGGATACCCATGATCGGGGAGGAGCCGTGGTTGGGCAGATCGGCGGCGACCCGGCCCAGGTCCCGGCGGGTGGTGGCGGTGAATACCGCGGTGAGCCGGTCCTCGAATTCCTCCTGAGTGAGCCGGCCCGCGGCGAAGTGCTCGCGCAGCCGGGCGGCCGCCGCCTCACGCTCGGCATCGCTCACCCGCATGTCGTCCCGGCTGACCATGTGAACCTCCACGCCCCGTACCCAGAATGCTTAGGCCTTCAACAACACGTTATATCGCGAATGCCCGCCGGGCAAACGAGGCCCGATGCCACCCTCATCGAGATCGTCGACAGGATCTTCCTGCCCCTGGTCAGCAGCTGAACGGCCTGCGGCCGGCCGCGGTCAGTTGAGGAAGTAGCTGCTGCCGCCGCTTTCCGGATTGGTGACCTGGGCCACCACCGACACTGTTCCGGCGTGGGCGAAGACGAGCGTGAGCGTGATGTCCTTGCCGCCGCGCATCGGCCCGGCCCCGGTGATCAGCATGTGCAGGCCATCAGGCACCAGCCTGACGATGGCCTTCGAGGGAATGCCGATCGACGAGATGGTGTGCATCGTCATGCTCCGGCCGACCGCGGCGCGGAAGGTGACCCGGCCGCCGACGCTGGTCCGGGCGGCGATGAGCCGGTCGCTCGGGCCGTTGTTGCGGATGACGACATAGGCGACGGTCCGGCCCGGGGTCGCGGGCTGCGGCACGTAGGCCGTGGCGATCTCCATGGAGGTCGCGGCGCCGGCCCGCGTGTAGCACCCGCTCAGGCCGGCCGCGGCCAGGACGGCCAGGCACGCGGCGGCGGCGGTGCGCACCGCCGACAGGCGGTCAGGGCGGGCCTTGATCCCCAGCATGATCCTTATCCTCGCGGCTTCGGCTACTCAGCATCACGATGCTCTCACGCCGGCCGGCCGGCCGGGGCCCGGGGGCCTCAGCGGGGCCGCCCGGCGTGGGCGGCCCCGCTGGCGGGCGCCGGTCTCAGGAGAAGTTCTGGAAAGCGGGCCAGGCCGTGGCCCAGGACGACTTCAGCCCGGTCACCAGGTAGATCGCGACGCCCTGCTCGTCGTCGCTGACCCCGAGCCCGTTGTCGAACGTGGCGATTTTCCTGACGTGGGTGAACTCGCGCCTGAGGAAGGAGGGATCCATGTTGACGGCGATGGCCGAGCGATCCTGGGCCGGCGGCGGCCCCCAGAACCAGAAGTTGTTGGCGCCGCTGTACACCGGCGGCAGCCCGGAACCGCGGCCGTAGCGGTCGATCGCCCCAGCTTCCCCGTAGTTGCCGGTCAGGATGGTGGTCGTGGCGCGCTGCGCGGGCGGCAGCGAGTGATACTCGCGGGCGACGAGTGCGACCTGCCTGGGCCAGGCGATCGTCTCCGCGAGGTCATAGTTGATCTTCTGGAGCGGGACGTCATGCAGCGTGGCGGCGGGCAGCACAGGGATCGCGATTGGGAGGCCGATCGCGGCGGACAGGATCATTGCTCCGACCAGGCGGGCCGGCGGCCGCCGCAGGTGCCCGTCCGGGTGCCGGCGGGCGAGCCGGCGCTCGACTGCCACCGCGCCCGCCGCGAACAGGAACGTGAACCCGGCACCCGGGTAATAAGGCTTGCCGCCGAGGACGAAGAACATGACGATCAGGGCGGCCACGCCGATGGCCACCGGCCGGAACCGGCGGGCGGCGTCGCTGCGCAGTGACCACAGCAGGCCCGCGACCCAGATCGCCGTGAGCGCCACGCCGGTGAAGAAGACCTGGGCCACCCAGTAGACCGCCCGGTTGTGCCAGGCGTCCTGCTGCAGGGCCCGGAACACGTCGAAATTCGGCCATCCATGGGCGGCCTGCCAGATGACATCAGGTGCAGCCAGCGCCGCGGCCAGCATCACGCCAACGAGCAGGTACCGGCTCCTCAGCAGGCGCCGGGCAGGCGTGGCGAGGAAGCCCGCCAGCAGCGCCGCGGCCAGGAAGGCGATGTCCCACTTGGCCTCCGCCGCGATTCCCGCGCTGGCCCCGATCGCCACCCACCAACGAGGGTTCTGGCTGTCCAGCAGCCGGAGGACCAGGTACAGGACGAGCGTGCAGAACACGAAGTCGAACGTGGTGGTCGACAGCAGGTGCATGGCCCCGAGGTATTCGGCGCAGGTGGCGGTGGCGAGCGCCGCGATGAGCTGGCCGGGCCGGCCGGCGCCGAGGATCCGGCTCATGGCCGCGGTCAGCAGCACGAGCGCGCTGAGGGCCAGCGCGGGCAGCACCCGGAGCCCGACGAGCGAGTTGCCGAACAGGACCGCCCCGGCCCGGGCGGCGAGCGGGGTGAGGGCCGGCTGGTCCACGTAGCCCCAGGCCGGATGCTGGCCTGCGGCCAGGAAATACAGCTCGTCCCGGTGGTAGCCGTAACGCCCGCTCACCGCCATCTCGACGGCGAAGGCGGCGGCCGCGATGACGGCGATGCCGAGCCGGGGCGTCCGCCTCACGGGTGTGACCGGGCCGGGGGCGGCCGGGCCGGTAGCGGCCGGGCCGGGGGGCTCGGGCCCGGCGAGCGGACTGAGCGCATGGTCATCGACGGGTGAAGGGCCCTGGATCAGCGGATTCGGCTGCATGGGCTGAATGATCCCTGGACCGGGCCGGCCGTGGCATCGGGCGGCGGGACGATTTCCTGGTGTCCGCCCCGAAGGGGAGAACACGGCCCGGCCGCGGGCCGCACTCCACCGCTGGTATGAACGGGCCGCTCCACCGTCCGGCGGATGCCCTCACGGTCACCCTGGGCCATACCATCAGGTCGTGAAGAGGTTGATGGCCCGGGTCGCCGCACTTCCACCGCGCGTCCAGGACCTCGCCCTCGCGCTGGCCCTGACCGTCTTTGACGTCGCCGCGGTGCTGCCCTACCGGTCCCAGCTGCACCCGCTCGGCCTCGCCCTCACGCTGATCATCGCCCAGAGCATCCCGCTGATCTGGCGCCGGTCGTGGCCGGTGCCCGTCCTGCTCGCGTCCGGTGCCGCGCGGATCACCTATGACGTGCTCGGCTTCGGCTACGCCCCGTTCCAGATCGCGACCACGCTGGCGTTCTTCACGGTCATGGAGCGCAGCCGCCCCGCGATTCGCTGGATCACCGTGATCCTGACGGCGGTCGGAACCACCATCTCCGAGATCTCGCCGGGCCACACCCAGCCGTACGACGCGACGGTGTCGGCATTCGTCATCCTGACCGCGTGGTACGCCGCCGTGCTCAGCCGGGCGCGGCGCGCGTACATCCAGGAGGTCGAGGACCGCGCGACCCAGGCGGAAGCCGAGCGGGACGATGGGGCGGCCCGGGCCGCCGCCGAGGAGCGCACCCGGATCGCCCGCGAACTGCACGACGTGGTGGCCCACCACGTGAGCCTGATGGCGGTGCAGGCGGAAGCGGCCACGTCGCTGCTTCCCGGCCGGCCCGCCGATGCGGCCCGGTCCGTGGAGATCATCGCCGCCACGGCCCGCCAGGCGCTGACCGAACTGCGCCGGCTGCTCGGTGTCCTGCGCGGCCCCTCCGACCACCTGGAAACGGCCCCGTCGATGTCCCTGGCCGGGCTCGGCGCCGTGCTCGACCAGATGCGCGGGGCCGGGCTGCCGGTCGAGCTCACCGTGCTGGGCACGCCGGTCCCGCTGGCGCCCGGCATCGACCTGACCGCCTACCGCATCGTCCAGGAGGCCCTGACCAACACCCTCCGGCACGCCCACGGGTCCCGGGCGGACGTCACCCTGCGCTACGAGCCGGGGTTCGTCACCGTCAGTGTCACGGATCCCGGACCTCCGGCCGCGAATGGCTCGGGACCGGGCGCAAACGGCTCAGGGCCGGGCACCAACGGCGCGGCGTCACGGACCTACGGCGCGGGGGCGGGCGCGAGCAGCGGGGGGGCGGCGGGCGGGGGGCTGCCGCGGTCGGGCGGCTTCGGGCTCGCGGGTATCGCGGAACGGGTGGCTTCGTGCGGCGGCAACCTCGCGGTCGGCCCGAGTCCCGGCGGCGGGTTCGCCGTGACCGCCCGGCTGCCGGCCCAGTGAGCGTCACCAGGCCGCCCGGCCCCATCCGGGTGCTGGTCGCTGACGACCAGGAACTGGTGCGGGCGGGCTTCTGCGTCATCCTCGACGCCACCGACGGCATCACCGTGGTCGGCGAGGCGGCCAACGGTTTCGAGGCCGTCGCGGCGGCGGCCGCGCACGAGCCCGATGTGGTGCTCATGGATATCCGGATGCCCGGGATGGACGGGCTCGAGGCCACCCGCCTGATCACCGCCAGCGACCCCGGGGCCGGCCCCAAGGTGGTCATGCTGACCACGTTCGACCTGGACGACTACGTCTACGAGGCGCTGCGCGCCGGGGCCAGCGGCTTCCTGCTGAAGGACGCGCCGCGGC
>Ga0302326_10013552_pt1 | contig 17275 bp, 16 predicted proteins | sample Palsa_T0_3_FD_202264 | JGI IMG/M metagenome (GOLD analysis project Ga0302326, IMG submission 202264) | Peat permafrost microbial communities from Stordalen Mire near Abisko, Sweden - Palsa_T0_3 | ecosystem: Environmental > Terrestrial > Soil > Palsa > Peat permafrost | place: Sweden: Abisko... | reverse complement strand
CTTCCCATTGCGCTCATCGCGGGCCAGGGGATCTACCCGCAACTGGTCGCCAAGTCCGTGCGCGCCGCGGGCCTTCCCCTGCGGCTGATCGCGTTCGAGGGCGAGACCGACCCCGGCCTGGTCTCCTCGTTCCCCGAGGGGCAGCGCCACAGCGTCCACGTGGGCCAGGTGGGAAGGACCCTCAAGCTGCTCGGGGAGTTCGGGGCCGGCTACGCCCTCATGGCGGGGATGGTCACGCCGAGGCGCCTCTTCGACGGCCTGCGCCCCGACCTTAAGGCCGCCCAGATCCTCCTCTCGCTCAAGCTGCGCAACGCCGAGACCATCTTCGGGGCCATCGCCAGGGAGATCGAGGCGCTCGGCGTCCGCCTCCTCGACGCCCGGGCGTTCCTGGACGACCAGCTCGCATCCCCGGGGAGCATGACCGGCGACAAGTTCCCGGTCGACAGGGAGTACCTCGACCACGGCGTCGCCATCGCCACCGAGTGCGCGAGGCTCGACATCGGCCAGGGATGCGTGGTGCGCAAGGGCACCGTCCTCGCGGTCGAGGCGTTCGAGGGCACGGACGAGATGCTCAGGCGCGCGGGAGGCCTGAAGACGGGCGAGACCCTGTTCGTGAAGACGGTCAAGGGCCGCCAGGACTTCCGGTTCGACGTCCCCTGCTTCGGCATGAGGACGCTGGAGGCGATGCGCGACGCCGGCATCCGGGCCGCCGCGCTGAAGGCGTCGGGCGTCATCATCCTCGACAAGCCCGCGGTCCTCGAGAAGGCGCGCTCCTGGGGAATCAGCCTCCTCGGCTTCGACTGAAGGGGCCCGGCGGCCGGCCATTCGCGCCGCTTGCCCTTTCGGGAAGGCGGGGTCAGATTGCCCCCATTAGCTCAAGGGGACCCAAATCGATGCAAAACGACGTCGTAGCCGCCACCGTGAAGGGCGTCATGCCCACCCCGAATTGCTGCGCCGTGTTCATCGGCAACGACGAGAAGACGTTCGTCATCTATGTCGACCACTTCGTCGGCAACGCGATCCAGATGACGCTCGACGGGGTGAAGAAGGACCGGCCCCTGACGCACGACCTGATCGGCAGCATCCTGCTCGGGCTAGGCACCCGCCTTGAGAGGATCGTGATCAACGACGCCCGCGAGAGGACCTTCTTCGCGAGGATCCTTCTCACCATGGAGAACGAGCTCGGGACGAAGATCGTCGAGATAGACGCCCGCCCCAGCGACTCGATCGTCCTCTCCCTCCAGCACAAGCGCCCCATCTACGTGGCCCGCGCCGTCTTCGACGCCGAGGAGGACCGGACCGAGACCCTGGAATTGTTCCGCCGCCAGCAGGCCGAGGACGAGCCTGGGGAGGAGCTGGCCTGACTGCGGGGCGCGGATTGCCGGCGCCCCTGGCGCAGGGCCAGCCGGTCACGGCGCTTGCGCCCATGCAGGACGTGACGGACCTCGCGTTCATGCGGGTCGTCTCGGCGTACGGCGCGCCCGACTACTTCTTCACCGAGTTCTTCCGCGTCCATGCGCAGTCCCGGCCCGAGCGCCACATCCTGCGCAGCATCGACGAGAACGACACGGGCCGCCCCGTCTTTGCGCAGATGATCGGCGAGGACATACCGCACCTCGTCCGGACCGCGTCCGAGCTCGCGAGGCACCCGGTCGCCGGGATCGACCTCAACCTGGGCTGCCCCGCCCCGAAGGTCTACAAGAAGAACGTGGGCGGCGGCCTCCTTCGCGACCCGGAGAGGATCCGGGCCATCCTCGGGGCCCTGCGCGAGGCGGTCCCGGGCCTTCTGACCGTCAAGATGCGGATCGGCTTCGAGGACTCCTCCAAATTCGACCGGATCCTCGACATCGTGGCCGCGAGCGGGATCGACCTCCTGACGGTCCACGGAAGGACCGTGCGCGAGATGTACCGCAGCGAGGTCCACTATGACCGGATCGCACACGCCTCCTCGCGGGTGCCCTGCCCCGTCCTCGCGAACGGCAACGTGACCTCCGCCGGCCGGGCGGCGGAGGTCGTGCGCGAGACGGGCGCCGTGGGCGTCATGATCGGCCGCCACGCCATCCGCAACCCGTGGATCTTCGGCCAGTGCAGGGAGCGGTTCGCGGGCGGCGAGCCCTCGCGCGTCTCGCTCGGCCAGGTGCGCGAGTACGTCGAGCGCCTCTACCGGGCGACGCGGGGGCCCGAGGTCCCCGAGCGCGCCCACGTCAACAAGATGAAGAAGTACCTCAATTTCGTGGGCCAGGGGGTCGATCCCCGGGGGGATTTCCTGCGGGAAATGCGGCGCGCCGAGACCGAGGCCTCCCTCTTCGAGATCTGCGACCGCCACCTGCTGGGGCGCGCGCAGGAGGATTTTTCCTCCGAACCCTTCCCGGGCGTGATCGCACGGCCCAACTGCGAAACCCCCGCAGAGGACGCCGACGGCTGCTCCCTGGAGACAGTGACAGCCTAGGGGCGCCCCAGCTTCTTGGATGGGCCACGGCCGCCCGGGGCCGTTGGCTCTGACGACCGGTCAGGCTTCTTTTTCTTCGACAAGAGCAGGAAAAATGCCGCGCCCGTCGGCACCACTGCAACAGCACCAAAGACGGCAACGAAAAGTACCAAATCGCCGAACGCGGACATGCCACCGGAAGCCTGGGCGCCCGAGTCGCCCGCAAGTGCCGCGTGGAGGGCAACCGCCGCGGAGGCCATGAGGAACGCCAAGAGATAGCCGCCTGCAACTATCGCGACTTTGACGGCAGGCTTCATGGCTCAATGAGGAACTTTGCCGAACGTTGAATTGATCCGCGCTAAGATCAGGAAAGCCCATCCCGTCACGAACTCGAATATCACGCCGGAATGAGGGGTAGCGGGCATCGGTTCGCCAAACGTTGATTTACTCCGCGCTAACGAGGGTGCGCACCATGCCCCGCAGGGTGCGTGACTGAGGAAAGCGCCGGATCCGGTTATTGGTTATGACGGATCTCCATCCCTATGCTCGAATCGTTAGAATGCCAATCGCCGACAAAGCGAAGCCCACCGCAGAAGCTATACCTCCGAACTTAATCAATCCTGCATTCGATCCGGTAAACGGCATATCCCTGTCGCCTGCAGCCTCCCCGTCCATCGCATGTCTAGCCGGAGGAATCAGCCAGGCGATCACGTTTCCCGTTATAATGGCGCGCCTCGCTCGATACTTTCCTGAGGCAAATGGCGGGGCCGGCGATTTGTTAGGCAAGATGCTGATTTGTAGGTATTTGCCTCTCTATGGCGTTAATCTTTGCCAGACGACACGGTTATTCCAGGCCGAGAGCGCGGCGCCCGTCGGCGGAGATCATCCGCGGGTTCCAGACCGGATCCCAGACGATGTGGACCTTGGCCCGCTCGACGGTCGGAAGCTCCGCTATTTTCCGGCGTGCGTCCTCGGCGATCACCGGACCCATCCCGCATCCGGGGGCCGTGAGCGTCATCTTGACGTCCACCGCGTTCGCCCCCGACGGCGTCTTCTCAATCGAGAGGTCGTACACGAGCCCGAGGTCGACGATGTTGACGGGGATCTCCGGGTCGAAGCAGGTCCTCATCGCGTCCCACACCGCCTGCTCGCTGAACGCCCCGGCTGGGGCCGCCTCGGCGCCCGCCAGCTCTAGCCCCTCGACGGCGGACGCATCGGAGCTGGCTATCCGGAAGAGCCCCCGGTCCGTGCGCACCGTCACGTTTCCCCCGAGCGTCTGGACGACCATGAGCTCCTGGCCGGCCGGGAGCGTCACGGCGTCGCCCGCCGGGATGACGGTCGCTGGGCAGTCCGTCCGAAGCCTGTGGGACCTTCCGGTGGCGGCCATCGGCGTCAGCGGATGTCGAGATCCATCGGCATCCTGGCGTAGATGCCCAGGGGATCGTTGAAGGAGCGCAGCTCCGAGAGGCCCGCCTCGATGCGCTCGGCGATCTGGCCGACAAGGCCCGTCGACCGGACGTGGATCGTGGTCGGGGAGACCCTGCCCACCATCTCGGCGATCGCCTCGGAAAGGGTCTTTGACCTCGGGTACTCGACCAGCCGGAAATGCTCCCCCAGGCCCGCCCGCGTGCCCGCGTACCGGATCGCCTCGCTCAGGCCCCCGATCTCGTCGACGAGCCCCAGCTTCTTCGCCTCCGAGCCCGACCAGACGCGGCCCTGGGCGATCTCCTCGACCCGGCTGACCGGGAGCTTCCTGCCCTCCGCCACCTTGGCCACGAACTGGCCGTAGATCCAGTCGACCATCCTCTGGAAGACAGCCATCTCCTCGTCGGTCTTGGGCCGGGCGATCGTCAGCGCGTCCGCAAACCTCCCGGTCTTCACGCTGTCGAACGTGAAGCCGTGGTCGTTGGCCAGCTTCTGGATGTCGCCCTGGATCCCAAAGACCCCGATCGAGCCCGTGATGGTCGTCGGCTCGGCGAAGATCCGGTCCCCGTAGATGGAGATCCAGTATCCGCCGGACGCCGCGTAGGATCCCATGGAGACGACGACCGGCTTGACCCTCCTGGCGAGGCGGAGCTCGCGCTGGATGGTCTCCGCCGCCGAGGCGCTTCCGCCCGGGCTATTCACGCGCAGGACGATGGCGCTCACCGAGGGGTCCTCCCGCAGCTCCCTGATCTCGCGCGCAAACTTGGCGCCGCCGATGTCCGCCGCGTCGCCCTCCCCCTCCACGATGTCCCCCTCGGCGTAGACGATCGCGACCTTGCCGGGGCCGACCTGCGATGGCGCGGCCACGGCCGTCCTTGCGTAGTAGCCAAGCGGAACCTGGCGGAACGAGTCCGTCGGCGACGTGACCCCGGTCTCCTTCTTGAGCTCGTCCACGATCTCGTCCCGGTAGGCCACCCGGTCGATGAGGCGCCCCTTGAGGGCGGCAGCCGGCCTGATGAGGCCCTCGGAGTCGACGGTCGCCTGGATCGACTCGGGGGTTATCCCCCGCGAGCTACCGATGTCGGAGAGCAGCGAGCCCCAGACGTCGTCCAGGAGCTTCTGGACCTGCTCGCGGTTCTCGGGGCTCATGTCCTTGCGGATGAACGGCTCGACGTACGACTTGTACTTACCGACGCGGGTCACCTGGATGCCGATGCCGTACTTCTCGAAGAACCCGGCGTAGAAGATGGGCTGGCTCGCCAGACCCGGCATCACGATCATCCCGTACGGGTCGAGCGCGACATCGTTGGCGACCGACGCGAGGTAGAAGTCCCTGGTCGTCGCATAGTCCAGGTAGGCCCTGACGGGCTTGCCCGAGGCGCGGAAGTCCGCGAGCGCCAGGCGCACCTCCCTCATGGCGGCGTATCCGGAGCCGTAGCCCGACGGGGTCAGGTTGCCGAGGAGGAGGATCCCCTTAATCCTGCCGTCGTGGGCGGCGAAGCGGATGGCGCGGGTCAGGATGCGAAGCTGCACCGCCTCCGCCGCGCCGTCCTGCAGGTCGCCAAAGTCGACCGGGGGCGGCTTGTCGGTGATGTTGGAGGAAAGGTCGAAGACGAGGTAGGAGCCCGACACGACCTGGGGGAGCTTCTTCTGCTGGCCCATGGCGATGATCGTGCCGATGAAGCCGATGAAGAGCAGGACGGCGCCGGTGGTGAAAATGACCAGGGCGAGAAGGGCCCCAAGCATCGATGTGATGAAGTTCCTCATGCGTTGCAGGAAGTTAGCCTGTTTTCACCCCGCCACCAGTAAGAAAGAGCCGACGCCAGGAAGTTACACAGGAACGGGTTGCAACCCCGTGCGGCAGAGACCAATGTCCCCTCCCATGAATGAACAGAAGGAACTCCTGACCACCAATCAGAAGGCGCTCACGATCAACCTGGACGCCCTCAAGTACGGGACGTTTGCGGAGATCGGGGCCGGCCAGGAGGTCGCGCGCGAGTTCTTCCAGGCGGGCGGCGCCTCGGGGACGATCGCCAAGTCGATCTCGGCGTACGACATGGTCTTCAGCGACGCGATCTACGGGAAGGCGCCGCGCTACGTCTCGCGCGAGCGCCTCAAGCTCATGCTCGACCACGAGTACCAGCTGCTGATCGACCGCCTCTCCGGCCCCAGGGGCGACCGGACAAGCTTCTTCGTCTTCGCGGACACCGTGGCCACGAGCAACTACAAGGGGACCAACGAGGCGCACGGCTGGCTGGGCTTCCGCTTCCAGACCGAGCCCATGAGCGAGCCGAGCGAGATCGTCCTGCACGTGCGGATGTGGGACAAGGAGGCGGTCCTCCAGCAGCAGGCCCTCGGCATCGTGGGCGTGAACTTCATCTACGGGGCCATCTACTACCGGGACAACCTCGGCAAGCTGATCGAGTCGCTGCGCGACAACCTGGGGATGGACCGGATCGAGATCGACATGCTGCGTTTCTCGGGCAGCGCGTTCGAGAACGTGGACAACAGGCTGATGTCGCTCTACCTGGTCCAGTTCGGCCTCACCAACGCCGTCATGTTCGGGCAGAAGGGCGAGGTCCTGCAGCCGTCAGAGGTGCTGCACAAGAAGGCGATCCTCGTGGAGAGGGGAAGCTTCCGGCCGGTGACGCTCGTCAACGTGGACATGCTCAACTGCGCCACGGCGCAGTTCGTGCAGGAGCCGCTCGTCAAGGGCAAGGACATGGTGGTCCTCATGGAGATCACGATGAACAACCTGCTCGCGGCGGGCGCCCTCGACGCGCACGACTTCCTCTCGCGGGTCGACCTCCTCGCCGACATCGGCTTCACGGTCCTCATCTCTAACTACTCGGAGTACTACCGCCTCACCTCGTACTTCCGGCGCTACACGAAGGAGATGATCGGCGTCGCGATGGGCATCAACAACCTGATCGAGATCTTCAACGAGAAGTACTACGAGAACCTCGAGGGCGGCATCCTCGAGTCGTTCGGGCGGCTGTTCAGGAACTCGGTGAAGCTCTACATCTACCCCATGCGCAAGGACGCCTACGAGAAGTTCATCTCGCAGGGGAGCGGGCCGAGCATCGCGACAAACGCCTTCTCGTCCAACGTCCTCATCAACGCGAAGAACGTGAAGATCGTCGACCACCTCGCGAACCTCTACGCCCACCTGCTCGAGAACCACTACATCGACACGATCGTCGGGTTCGACACCGACATCCTGAGCATCTTCTCGCGGGACGTGCTGCGCCGCATCAAGGAGGGGGACGCAACGTGGGAGAAGATGGTCCCGGGGCCGGTCGTCGAGGCGATCAAGCGCCGGGGGCTCTTCGGCCATGCCGACCAGCCCGTGCTCGAGGAAACCAAGTAGGATGCGGTTCCACAAGTACCATGCCCTGGGCAATGACTACATCGTGCTCGACCCCGCGGACTACCCGGAATGGGCGGCGCCGACCGCCGCCCAGGTCCGCGTCGTCTGCCACCGCAACTACGGCGTGGGCTCCGACGGGATCCTGTGGGGGCCCCTCGCCTCGGCCAAGGCCGACTTCGGCCTGAGGATCTTCAACCCGGACGGATCCGAGGCTGAGAAGTCCGGCAACGGCCTGAGGATCTTCTCGCGGTTCCTCCTGGACAGCGGGCGCCTGAAGGCGCCGTCGGTGACGATCGAGACGGCCGGCGGGGTCGTCAGCGCCGAGATCAGGGACGGAGGCGGCCTCATCACGGTCGCCATGGGCAGCGTCAGCTTCGACAGCCGCGCCATCCCTGTGCGCGGGCCGGCTCGCGAGGTCCTCGGCGAATCCCTGGAGTCCCAGGGGCGCACGTTCTCCTATTCCGCGGCCACGATCGGCAATCCCCACTGCGTGATCCCGGTCGACGACCTCTCGCCCGACGTCGCGAGGCGCTACGGGCCCGACATCGAGGTGAATCCCCTCTTCCCGAACAGGACGAACGTCCAGTTCCTGAAGGTGCTCGACCGCTCAACGATCCAGATCGAGATCTGGGAGCGCGGAGCGGGCTACACCCTCGCCTCCGGGAGCAGCTCGAGCGCCGCCGCCGCCGTGGCCCGCAGGCTCGGGCTCGTCGACAGCTCGGTCGCCGTCCGGATGCCCGGGGGCACGATAAGGATCGAGATCGGCGAAGGCTTCTCGATCCTGATGACGGGCACCGTCAACCGGATCGCCGACGGCGAGCTCCACGCCGACCTCTTCAGGGTCGTCGTCTAGGACCCGGTCAGTACTTGACCGCGCACCCGTACGCGCGGCTCGTGGGCACGGCGACCGGCCTGCCGGCCTTCACGGCGTCGAGCGCGGCCCGGACGTAGTTGGTCGCCTGCGCGATGTCGGCGGGGTCCGCGGAGGGAATGCTGTCGATCGCGCCCGCGTAGACCAGCGTCCCGTCCCCCGCGATCACGAACATGTGGGGGGTCGCCCTTGCGCCGTAGAGGCGCCCGACCGCGCCGTCCCGGTCGCGCATGTACGCGGTGGGCCTGGCGCCGGTCGAGTCCAGCCACTGCGCAACCTGGCCGGGCGCATAGTCGCCCTCCGCGCCGGGGTGGCCCGAGTTGATCGAGAGCCACACGACCCCGTCCGCCGTGGCGGACTTCTGGAGGGCGGGCATGTTGCCGCTGCGGTAGTGCTTCTGGACGATCGGGCACTCCGGGTTGGTCCATTCGAGGACGACCGTCCTGCCGCGGTAGTCGGAGAGCCTGCGGACCTGGCCGTTGATGTCCGTGAGGCTGAAGTCCGGCGCGGGATGCCCGACCACCACGGCGCCTCGGGCTATGCTGGAACAGGTCGCGGCAATCGCCACGACGGCGAGGAGGCAGAGGGTGCGAAGGGCGGGTGCTCTCATGGGAATATTGGGGCGGGCCCACCATGGGCCGCTCCCCCAAACCTAGACCGGCTCCGGGTTTGCCGCCAGTAAGTTTTGGCCGTTGCGCGCCGGCGCGCCCCGCGCACAATCCCCCAAGTGATTGGTGGCGCGCCCCCCAGGGGCGCCGACGCCAGCCATCCGCCCATGGACGCACCCAAATACGAGCTTCCCGCATGGCTGCCGTGGGCAACGACGGCGTGCCTTGCCGCCCTTGTCGCCTGCCTGGCGGAGCTCCACTTCATCGAGAAGTCCCGCGCGGAGCTCCTGAGGGAGCAGGCCGAGCTCGCCGAGTCCGCGGTGATGGCGGCGCAGAACCAGCTCGAGGCGGAGCGGATCCTTGACGCGTGGCAGCTCCGGGACCTCGGCGGCGCGCCCGGTCCCGGAGGCGCCCTCCAAGTCATTCTCCTCGGGCCCACGGAGCCGGGCGCCCCCGCCCGGGGCGTCGCGGTCCTGGACCCCGCCAGCGGGCGCGGGCAGCTGAGCCTCTTCGGCGAATTCCGCCAGCCGCCGGAAAGGGACTTCCAGCTGTGGGTCGACGGCCCGGGGCCCGGCTATCCCGCGCCCTGCGCCGTCTTCCATTCGAGGCGGCCCGGCGGCGGCGAAGCCGTGGGCATAAGGGCCCTTGTCGCCCCCGGCAGCAGGCTGATCCTCATTGACGGCCCCAGGGGCGGCAGCGGATCCCTGGCCGAGGCCGAGGCCGGGGGCTCAATCATCCTTGCAAGCAACCCCTACCAAAGGAGAAATTAGGGCCGATGATCATCAAACCCAAGGTGCGCGGATTCGTGTGCGTGACGGCTCATCCGACAGGGTGCGCCGCCCATGTCAACGAATGGATAACCCACGTGAAATCAATGGGTTTTATTCCGAATGGTCCGCGAAGGGTCCTGGTGATCGGTGCGTCCACGGGCTACGGGCTTGCGTCCCGGGTGACGGCGGCATTCGGCTCCGGCGCCGCGACGCTCGGCATCTTCTTCGAGCGCCCCTCCGAGGAGGGCCGGACGGCGACGCCGGGCTGGTACAACACGATCGGATTGACGGGGGCCGCGCACGCAGCCGGGCTCTATGCGAAGAACCTGAATGGCGACGCGTTCTCGGACGCGATCAAGGCCCAGGCTCTGGACACGATCAGGAAGGACATGGGCCAGGTGGACCTGGTCGTCTACTCGCTCGCGTCGCCAAGGAGGGTGCACCCGCGGACGGGCGCAGTGCACAAGTCCGTCCTGAAGCCCGTGGGCGGAACCTACACCAACAAGACCGTCGACACCGACAAGGGGATCGTGAGCACGGTGACGATCGAGCCCGCGAACGCCCAGGAGATCGCCGACACGGTGGCCGTCATGGGCGGCGAGGACTGGGAGATGTGGATGGGGGCGCTCGCCGACGCCAAGCTTCTCGCCCCCGGGGCCCAGTCGGTGGCCTACTCCTACATCGGCCCGGAGGTCACGTGGGACATCTACAAGAACGGCACGATCGGCCTGGCGAAGAACGACCTCGAGCGCGCGGCCAAGCACATCGACTCGCTCCTCAAGCTGAACGGGGGCGGGCGCGCGTTCATCTCCGTCAACAAGGCGCTCGTCACCCAGGCGAGCTCGGCCATCCCGGTCGTGCCGCTGTATATCTCGATCCTCTACAAGGTCATGAAGGCGGCCGGCACCCACGAGGGCTGCATCGAGCAGATGCAGCGCCTGTTCGCGACCCAGCTCTATGCCGGCGCCGGCCCCCGGTTCGACGAGGCGGGGCGGGTCCGCGTGGACGACTTGGAGATGAGGCCCGAGATCCAGGCCTCCGTCGCCAGGACGTGGCCCGGGGTCACGACCGAGAACCTCGCGGGCCTGACGGACATCGCGGGCTACCGGAGCGACTTCCTCAAGCTGTTCGGATTCGGCCTGGCGGGGGTCGACTACGGGGCGGAGGTCGAGCCGCACATCCCGATGGCCTAGAGGCCCGCGCCTCTAGCCCTCGAACCCGCCGACGCTCGCCGAGCGCCCGTTGTCGGCCGGCCCGAGGCCGAGGATGAAGGGCGCCGCCGTTCTCGCCCACTCGCCGGCCTTCGGGTAGGAGGCGGCGCCCCCGGAGAAGCACTGGCGCAGCATGTCCGTGTCGATGACCCCGGGGTTCAGGGGGACCGCGGCCATTCCCTTCGGGAGCTCCTCGGCGAGGGCCTTGGTGAGCCCCTCGATCGCCCACTTTGTCGCGCAGTACGGCGCAACCTCGGGCGCGACGCTCCGGCCCCAGCCCGAGCTCAGGTTCACGATCACGCCCGTGCCCCGCTCCACCATGGCCGGCACGAACGCCCGGATGACGTTCGCCACGCCGAGGATGTTCACCGAGACGACCTTCCCGAACTCGTCGGCGGGGACCTTCCAGAGCGGGGCGGGCGTGTTCACGAGCCCCGCGTTGTTGATGAGGAAGTCCGGCGGCCCCATGGAGCCCAGGACCCGCTCGGCCCAGAGCGAGACCTTGCCCGGGAGCGCCACGTCGACCGAGTCGAAGCTGTGCGGCTCGGGATGGGTGAAGCGGAGATCAAAGATGGCCGGCCCGCTCCTGCCGCAGCCGGCGACCGTGTGCCCGTTGGCGACGTACCACTCGGCAAGGGCGCGCCCGAGGCCGCGGGTGACGCCGGTGATGACGATCTTCATCCGCGGCTAGCGCGACTGGAGGCTGAACTTGTTGAGGCCCGACGCCCTGCAGGCGTCCATGACGAACGCCAGCTTCTTCAGCTGCGTCGTCTCGTCCGCCTTGATGAGGACGGGGATGTCGGTGTTCACGTCGTGCACCTGCTTGAGGAGGGGGAGCAGCTCCTCGTCGGCCACGTTCCTGCCGTTGAAGAGAATGACCCCCGTCTTGTCTATCCCGATCGTGACCGTCCCCTTGTACTCGTTCTTGCCCGCCGTCGCGATCTTGGGGAGCGTGATGTTGAGCATCGTGGCCGAGCGGAACTGCATCGTCACGAAGGCGAAGAAGATGAGCATGACGAGGACGTCGATCAGCGGCACCAGGTTCAGCTCCGGCCGCTTGCGGCGCCTCTCGAAGATCGCGCTCATTTCCTGCCGCGATTGATGATCCGCTCCAGCACCACCTCGAGCTCGGCGGCGTAGTTGTCGACCTTCCGGGAGAGGTAGCCCGCGCCCACGAGGGAGGGGATCGCGATCGTGAGCCCGATCACGGTCGCCGAGAGGGCGAGTGCCACGCCCTTCGTGAAGACGACCGGGTCGGGAAGGCCCGTGTCCGGGGAGATCTGGTTAAACACCTGGAGAAGGCCGGTCACCGTGCCGGAGAGTCCGATCAGGGGCGCCGCGGCGTAGATGACGTCGAGATAGGGCACGCCCCGCTGCATCCGGTTCACCTCGAGCCGGGCGAACGCCTTGATGGCCTCGGGGTCGTTGTTGTGCTGCTCGGCAAAGTCGACGACCCGGGAAAGGACCGTGTGGCGGCCGCCCACGAGCGGTTTCCCGGCCATGACCGCGTCCACGAGGTCCTGCGGCATGACGGCCGTCCTGCGGAGGGCGTAGGCGCGCTCAAAGATGATGAAGACCGCGATGGCCGAGCACAGCCCCAGGGGATAGATGAGGAGCCCGGCTCCCTCGAAAACTCTGATCATTCCAAGTATCATGGTCATGGGTGCGCTAATAAGACGCCGCGATTCACAAAAAGGTCCCGGAATTTAGGGACAACCCCACCCGTCGCCAAGCCGATAACCGATGGCTTGGCCTCAACGATGCGCCCTGCGAAAGGCGCCCGCCTCTCTCCCGGGGCGCCGGTCACATCCGCGTTCAGGCCAACATGTAACGCAACCCGCTGGCGACAGTGGCGGCGTCCGCCGCCCCATCCACAAGTTCGCCGATCGGATCCCAGCGGCCGTTGATAAGCGCGTCCCGGGCGCTCTCCCGCACCGAGACGGCGGCCACCCGGCCCGCAAAGGAAACGCGCTGGTTGGCGACGTCGATCGAGACCACGGTTGCCGGATCCGCGTCGACGGCCGCGGCGATCGCGGCAATATCCCCCCGGCTCGCGGCGACGCAGGGCATCCCGAGCGTGACGCAGTTGCCGTAGAATATCTCCGCGAAGCCCTCCGCGATGACGGCCCGGATCCCGAACTTCTGCAGGGCCTGGGGCGCGTGCTCGCGCGAGGAACCGCACCCGAAATTGACGCCCGAGAGCAGGATCGAGGCGCCCTTGAACCGCGCCTCGTTGAGCGGATGGGCCTTGTCCGAGCCGTCGGCATTCCTGCGGACGTCGTAGAAGAGGTACTCGCCCAACCCGTCGAAGGTGACGCACTTCATGAACCTGGCCGGGATGATCCGGTCGGTGTCGATGTCATTGCCGGGGACGTGGACGGCCCGGCCCGAGACGCATGTGATCTTTTCGAGTGCCATGGGAAAATCGCGGGTCAGTTGGAGCTCACCCCGAACACGTCCCGCGCGTCGGCGACCGAGCCGGTCACGGCGGCCGCGGCCACCATGACCGGGCTCATGAGGATGGTCCGCCCGGTGGGGCTGCCCTGGCGGCCCTTGAAGTTGCGGTTGGAGGAGCTCGCGCAGAGCTGGTCGCCGACCAGCTTGTCCGGGTTCATGGCGAGGCACATGGAGCACCCCGCGTTGCGCCACTCGAACCCGGCGTCGCGGAAGACCTGGTCGATCCCGAGCTCCGCGCAGAGGAGCCCCACGCCCTGCGAGCCCGGGACCGCGATCGCCTTGACGCCCGGCGCCACCCGCCTGCCCTTCAGGAAGCGGGCGACCTCCTGGAAGTCGCTCAGCCGGCCGTTCGTGCACGAGCCGAGGAAGGCCACGTCGATCTTCGTCCCCTTGATCGGGGCCCCCGGCGTGAGCTTCATGTACGCGAGCGCCTCCTCGATGGACGCCTTCTCGTCGCCCTTCGCCTTCGCCGGGTCGGGGATCGAAGCCGTGATCGGGATGCCCTGGCCGGGGTTGATCCCCCAGGTGACGGTCGGCGCGATGTCCGCGGCGTCTATCCTCACCACGTCGTCATAGGAGCAGCCGGGGTCGCTGGCGACCGCGCGCCACTGCGCTACGGCCCCGTCCCACGCGGCCCCCTTCGGCGAATAGGGCCTGCCCTTCAGGTAGGCGAACGTCGTCTCGTCGGGGTTCACGTAGCCGGCGCGCGCGCCGCCCTCGATCGACATGTTGCAGACGGTCATGCGCTCCTCCATCGAGAAGCGGTCGAAGACCTCCCCGGCGTACTCGTAGGCGTAGCCCGTGCCCCCGTTGACGCCGAGCGTGAAGATGATGTGGAGGATGACGTCCTTCGCGTAGACTCCCGGCCGCAGCCTTCCGTTCACCTCGATCCGGCGGACCCTGAGCTTGCCGAGCGCGAGCGTCTGGGTCGCCAGGACGTCGCGGATCTGGGTCGTGCCGATTCCGAACGCTATGGCGCCGAAGGCGCCGTGCGTGCTCGTGTGGGAGTCCCCGCAGGCGATCGTCGTCCCGGGCTGGGTGATCCCCTGCTCCGGGCCCACGATGTGGACGATCCCCTGCTTGCCGGTCGAGCGGTCGAAGAACGTGATCCCGAACTCGGCGCAGCTCCTGCGCAGCTCCTTGATCATCGCGTCGGCAAGGGGATCCGCGTAGGGCTCGCTCACCTGGTCCGTGGGGACGATGTGGTCGACCGTCGCGAACGTGCGGTGCGCCATGGCCACCCTGAGGCCCAGGTCGCGCATCATCCCGAAGGCCTGCGGGCTCGTGACCTCGTGGATCAGGTGCGTCCCCACGAGGAGCTGCGTCTGGCCGTTCGCCAGCGTGCGCACGGTGTGCGCGTCCCAGACCTTCTCGAAGAGGGTTTTCGCCATGCCCCCTTATAACATAAAGTTGCATTGCCCGGGAATTACTTGTTTGGCTATCGGCGATGCCCAGGGAGTATCAATACCCGTTTGAGCTCAGGCACCTCGTGTACTTCCGCGAGGTGGCCCGCACGCTCCATTTCAGGAAGGCGGCCGAGGCGATCGCGATCGCCCAGCCCGCGCTCAGCCGCCAGATCGCCCAGCTGGAGGCGGCGCTGGGGGTCCGCCTCTTCAACCGCTCCAGCCGGCGCGTGGAGCTGACCCCGGCCGGCGCCGCCCTGGCGGGGCGGATCGAGCCCATCCTGGCCGCGCTCGCTCGGGTGCCGGCCGACATGAAGGCGGTGGCCGAGGGCCAGGTGGGGCGCCTCAGGGTCGCCTTCACGGGCCTCGCCATGGCGACCGTCCTTCCCGACATCCTGCGGGGATTCCACAGGCAGTTTCCGGGGATCCGCCTCGAGCTCAATGAGTCGCCGACCTCGGCCCAGATCGCGGCGCTCCGGGCCGGGGAGATCGACTGCGGATTCTTCCATCCGGACGCGCCCACGCCGGGGATCGCCACCACCCTCCTCCTGCGCGAGCGCAACGGCGTCCTCCTCCCGGCGGACCATCCCCTCAGGGCCCGGCGACCCCTCAGGCTGAGGGACCTCGGCGGCACCCCCTTCGTCCTCTTCCCCAGGGCCTTCAATCCGGGGTTCTACGACCGGGTCCTCGCGGCTTTCGCCTCGGCGGGCGTGGCGCCGCAGATCGCCGAGGAGGTCTGGCCGCGCGCGAACGGAGTGGGCCTCGTTCGCGCCGGCGTGGGCGCGACCTTCGTGTGCCCCTCTGAGGCCCGGAACCTTCCCGAGAAGGTGGTCTTCAGGAGCCTCACGGGGCCGGCGCCGGAGAGCCGGCTGGTCGTCGGCTGGCGGACCGGAGCGCCGCCGCCTCCCGCCCTGGCCGCGCTCCTCGCCGCGGCCTCCGTGCACGCGGCGGCCTAGGCCTTCGCGCCGATCCTGTCGTCCACCTGGAACGAGCGCAGCGCGAGTGCGAGCGCGACCAGCATGAGCAGGGCCGCCTCGTAGAATGCGATCCCCGGCAAGTGCCAGCGGGCCCCTGCGGCGATGCACGAGCCGAAGCTCCAGGCGGCGAGGACCGGCGCAAAGACGTAGGTAAGGCTCGAGAGGCCGGAGAGCGCACCCTGGACCGAGCCGTACTCGGTGGGCGGCACGTGCCTCGTGATCAGGGACTGCGCCGCAGGGCCTGAAATCCCCCCCCAGGCGCCGAAGAGTATGATCACATACATCATCCAGCCCTCGGTCGCCGAGCCGTAGCCCGCCATGGCCGCGGCAGAGACAAGGAGGCCTATGACGAGGCCCTTCCTCTCGCCCGTCCGCGCGATGATCCGCTTCACGAGGCCGCCCTGCACAATGACCGCCATGACCCCGACGAACGTGAGCGAGATTCCCACATCCCTCGGCGTCCAGCGGAAGCGGTAGGTCGTGTAGAGGGCCCAGACCGTCTGGAGCATTGCCTGGCAGAACGCGAAGATGAAGTACATCCAGGCCAGGTCCAGCACGCCGCGGAACCGGCGCAGGGCCATGAGCGCGCCGACCGGGTTCGCGCGCTTCCATGAGAAGTTGCGCCGGTTCTCGGGCAGCAGCGACTCGGGCAGCACGAACACTCCGTAAAGCGCGTTCACCGCGACGCAACCCGCCGCGACGAAGAAGGGAAGCCGGGGGTTCTGGTTGCCGAGGAGGCCCCCGATCGACGGGCCGATGATGAACCCGAGGCCGATGGCCGCGCCGACGAGCCCGTATCCCTGCGCCCTCTTCTCGGGCGGCGTCACGTCCGCCACGTAGGCGTTGCAGGTCGCGAGGGCCCCGGCCGTTATTCCCGAGATCGTCCGGCCGACAAAGAGCCATCCCATGGTCGGGGCCCAGCCCATGATCATGTAGTCGACGGCGGTCCCGGCGAGGGCGACCAGGATCACCTTCCTGCGGCCAAAGCGGTCCGAGAGCGAGCCCAGGATCGGCGAGGCGATGAACTGCATGGCCCCGAAGATGCCCACGAGCCACCCGTATGATTCCGAGCTCGCCGAGATGTTGCCGCCGTTGAACTGTGTCACCAGCGCCGGCAGCACGGGGATGATGATCCCGACCCCCAGCATGATGAGGACAAGCGTGACGAAGATGAATCCCAGGGCGGGCTTTCGCGGGTGGGCGGCGTCCATTCGCCCCGATCCTTCACGGGCCCCGCCCCCATTGGAAGGCCTAAGAATCTACGGGTCCTGCAGGGTGCCGAGGAGCCGGTCCATGTCGGTCGAGATCTGCGTCCCGGGCTGGACGTCGAGGGCCTGCCTCGCGCGCTCGACGGCGTCGCGCGCCTGGGGCCTCATGTTCACCTTGCCCAGGTGCTCGGCGAAGGCGGTCACGATCTCGTCGAAGAAGATCGCCCCCGACCCGTGCCCGAACTGGGCGAGGATCGCGTCGTAGGTCGCGATCTGGTCGGGGATCGGCTGCGTGGCGATGCTGCGCGAGAGGATCGCCGAGGCCTGCTGGACCGCCAGGTCCGCGCGGTCGCCCTTCAGCCGGTCGGCCAGGCCCCGCTCCTCGTAGTCCGCCAGGCTCGTCTCGCCGCGCGCGCGCAGGCTCGCGCACACCCGGTTCTCGTAGGTGATCATGAGGTCGGGGTACCGGGCGAGAGCGAGCGCCGCCTCGCGCAGGACGCCCTCCTGCTGCGCGGGCGCGAGGCCGAGCCGCGCGTCCGCGGCCGCG
>Ga0302326_10013551_pt1 | contig 17275 bp, 17 predicted proteins | sample Palsa_T0_3_FD_202264 | JGI IMG/M metagenome (GOLD analysis project Ga0302326, IMG submission 202264) | Peat permafrost microbial communities from Stordalen Mire near Abisko, Sweden - Palsa_T0_3 | ecosystem: Environmental > Terrestrial > Soil > Palsa > Peat permafrost | place: Sweden: Abisko... | reverse complement strand
TCTTCCTTCTGTCCTTGGCGCCAGCGGTTGGAGTGCTGGTCGGATTTCCCCTCTTCCTGTTGTCCGAACGGATCCAGGTACTTACGGATCAGGCTGCGACGGCCCCAGATGGGCTGGCTTCCATGGTAAGGCTCGGATAATTACTCGCGACGACCGCTGCCACCAGGCTGTCGGCTATTCAACATTCAAGGCTTCCACCGGATTAACCGAGGAAGCCCGTAGCGCCGGGATCAAGCTGGCCAGCAATGCTGAAAGCCCCAGCACGGCGGCCACTCCTGCCAGTGTCGGCAGGTCCCACGCATGCACGCCGAAAAGCAGACTGCGCATCAGCTGCGCGGCCGTAACCGAGCATGCCAGCCCGAAGAGAATCCCCATGCCCGTCAGCCAACCGGCCTCTTTCAGTATGAGGCGGTGGATAGCGCCGCGCTGCGCGCCCAGTGCCATCCGCACGCCGATCTCGCGCGTCCTCTGGCTTACCGAATACGCAATCACTCCATACAGTCCCACCACCGCCAACACCAGGGCCATCGCCGAAAACCCTCCCACCAGCCAGGTGGACGATCTGTGCAGCAGGGCGCTTTGCGAACTACTCAGTTGCGCGGTCATGGTGATTTCTCCGTAGACTCCCAGGTCGGGGTTGATCGCACGCAGCGTCTTCACTAACACCGGCAGCAGAGCCTCCTCGTTTTGCGCAGTGCGTGCCGCTACGGCGAAATAGCTGTCGGGCGCGTGATCAATCGAGAAATACTCCGCCGGCCACGCCTCGTCATCCGGCGCTCCCTCGCGCACATCTTCGATGACGCCAACCACTTGTCGCATGGATTTGGGCGTAAAATCTCCGTCGCCGATCATCTTGCCGATGGGATCTTCGCCGGGGAAGTACTTGCGCGCCATCGATTCATTGAGGATGGTCACCCGCGGATGGCTTAGATCGTCGGCTTCGGTAAACATGCGGCCGCGCACCAGCTTGGCCTTGAGTGCGGCCAGATACTGCGGGCTCACGTCGCGCTGCAGCACTTCATTGTGCTCGCCATGGAACGGCTTGCCGGGAATTCGTATCCAGTCAGTGTCGCAATTGCACTGCAAGGGCAGATCGCTGGTAATGCCTGCCGACTTTACCCCCGGGAGCGCCAACACTTTCTCTAAAATCTGGTGATACAGGGCGACTTGTTGTTCAGGCTTGGCATATGTCGAGTCCGGAGCCATGACATAGACCGTCGCCAAGTGCGAGGCATCGAATCCTGTTTCGACGTGCAGTAGCCGATAGAAGCTTTTTGCCAGCAGACCGGCACTGGCCAGCAGCACTACGGCCACCGACAATTCCACCACCACCAGGTTCGCGCCCAGCCGGCGCCAGAGTCGGCTCGCCGCGCCCCTTCCCCCATCAGCAAGGCCTTCGCGGATCTCTCTGAATGCAAGCCGTAGCGCAGGCGTGGCTGCCAGCAGAACCGCCGCCATGAGTGTGACGGAAGCTGCAAAGAGTGCGGTATGGCCATTGAGGCCCACGACGGCGAGAAACGGCATACCTTGCGCAATGGGTTTGGGAACGATCCGCGTCAACAGCGACATCATGAGCACGGCCAGCCCGACGCCAGCCACGCATCCCAAGCCCGCCAGGAGAAGGCCCTCCGTAACGAACTGCTGCACCAGGCGCCCTGATGTAGCGCCAAGGGCGCCCCGCACCGCCGTTTCTCGTCGGCGGCTTTCTGCTCGCACCAGCAGCAGGCTGGCGACGTTCACGCAGGCAATGAGCAGCAGCAGCCCAGCACCGGCGAGCAGTATCATCAAAGTCGGCCGCAGGTTACCCACCAGGACCTCGGAAAGTGGAAGCACGCTCGCACCCTGATCCTTGTTCGAGCCCGGATACTGAAGAGCTAGTTGCGCCGCAATGCCTTTCAGGTCGGCGACCGCCGCCTGCAGGGTCACATCATTGCGCAGCCGCCCCACCCCGTAGAGGTTGTGACAGCTTCTTCGCGTCTCGCATCCATTCTTGTCCAGCAGGGGAACCCAGAGTTCCGCATTGGCACGTGGCGCAAAGGCAAAACTACGGGGCAATACCCCCACAATGGTGTACGCCTCACCGGTCAGGCTTAAGGACTGCCCAATCACATCCCGGCGGCCACCGAAGCGCTTCATCCACGTTCCGTAAGAGAGGATTGCAATCTTAGGTTGCCCAGGTTTGTCTTCGCCGGTACGGAAGTCGCGCCCAAGCATCGGTTCGACCCCGAGGGTGTGAAAGAATCCATCACTCACGCGGGCTGCGGGCACTGGCTCTGAGACAGAACCCAGGCGAAGCAGAAAACCGGTGCCTCCATATACATCGAGCGAGCTGAGCGTCCGATTCAGCCGCTTCCAGTCGTCATAATCGTCGCGCGACAGGTTGCTGCGCGCAAAGGTCGCTGAGCTTTCATTGACGTCCACCAACTGGTGAGGACGGGCATATGCCAGCGGCTGAATCAATACCGCGTCCACGAACCCGAAAATTGCCGTGCTCGCCCCAATGCCCAGTGCAAGCACCAGGATGGCGGTTACCGCAAGTCCGGGACTCCTTCGCAGCTGCCGCACTGCGAATCGCAGGTCCTGTACCACGGTTTCCACCCGAAATCCCATCACCTCGTGGCTGCGTTCCCGGAGCAGCGTCGCATTGCCAAACTGCCGCATCGCGGCGTAGCGGGCAGCGTCCGGGGCTATGCCGCTGGCTTCGAACTCCTTCGTCACCTGCTCGCGATGGAAAGCCATCTCTTCCTGCAGATCCCGATCGAAACTCTCCCGCCGCAATAGAACCGCAATCTTCCTCAGCAAACGAAGCAGGGCATTCATTGAGTCTCCTGTGCCATCGCGGTAACCATAGACGTTCTATGGATAGATTGTCAACGGTAAGAACAGTGCCGCCATATCGCGTCCGGTAGTGCTGGTCGGCTAAAAGGAGCAAAATAGAGCCGTGGCGACCGAGAACATAGAACTTCCCGACCAGCTGTTGCAAAAGGTTAAGGAAGCTGCTGCGAAAGAGGAGATTACCCCAGAGGAGTTCGTTCGCGGTGCCGTGGAAACTCGTCTGAGCCGCTCTGAATGGCGCAAGACGCTTGAATTTGGAGAGCGGAATGCTCTGGAACGTGGTCTGACGTCGACGGACGCGGAGACCGAGATCGCCGCTGTTCGATCCGACCGCGTCCGCTGAAGTGCTCTGTGTCACGGCAGATACGAACATCTTCATTTCGGACCTGGACCACCGCATCCTCGAATGCGCTGTCGCCGCCCAGTCTGAATATCTTGTCACGGGTGACAATCATCCTGTTGAAACTTGGGCGCTAAATAGCGCGCAGCATGCGTGCTGGCAGCGTGATCAGGGCGACCACCAATTCCAGCGCTCCGTGCACGGCGATGCCCGCCAGGCGGAACGGCAATAAAAGCAGCCATACTATTGGATATAAGAGAATCGCCATCACGGCCAGCGGCCAGCAAAGGATGAAGAGAATACACCACAGCAAAAACTTGATCATGATTCCATCCGCTCCTTCGGGGGCGAAGACCGCCCTTGATAAGGATACGTAATTCGGGTGCTACGGGTTCCCATAGGATAGCCTCCCTTATCTCTCCGGTGAGACTTATCCAAGACTTATGATGGGAGCCGCACATCCAAGACGGCAAGAGAGGGGAGGCAACACAGTGTCTAACAATGGAATCGTTCGTAAAGCCAGCAAGTATTCGGTGGACGAAACCGTGCGCAAGCTGCAGGCCGTCCTCGCGGCCAAGGGAGTCACCGTTTTCGCCCTGATCGATCACAGCGGGGAAGCGGAGAAGGTAGGTATGCAAATGCCTCCGACCAAGCTTCTCGTCTTCGGTAATCCAAAGGGGGGAACTCCCCTGATGGTGGCCGCGCCGAGCATCGCCATCGACCTGCCGCTCAAGATTCTGGTTGCGGAAGAGGATCAGGGAAAGGTTGCTGTCTCCTACAACAGCCCTGAGTATTTAGGAGAACGGCACGGGCTGCCGCAAAACCTGGTGCAGAATCTCGCCTTTGTGGAGTCGTTGGCTGCGAGTGTTGCAGGTTGATCATGCAGCAACCGTCCTCCGCCATGCAGGATCAGATTGCGGTGCTGGCCCAGGAGGCGGGATTTGCCAAGGCGGGCATCGCTCCCGTTCCGCCGCCGGGTGAGGAGGCTCCCGAGCTCAGCCACTTCGAGCCCTGGATCGAACGCGGCTATGCCGGCGAAATGGAGTACTTGAAGCGCCGCGACGACGCCAACCGGCTGCTGCGATCTTCCCTGCGCGTAGCGGTACCGTGGGCGCGATCGGTCATCGTCTGTGCCGCCAATTACAACGCCGACGCAGCTAAATCCATCGACCCAGCCTCGGCGGAGAGTGGGTGGATCGCCCGTTATGCATGGACCGGGTACGACGGTCAGCCGAGCGACTACCACGACGTTCTGTTACGCCGCCTACAGTCGCTGGAGCAGAATCTGCAACAGAGGCTGGGTCCATTTCAAGCCCGCTGTTATGTGGATACCGGCCCACTCGTAGAGCGGGTTTACGCCAAGTACGCCGCCATTGGCTGGATCGGAAAGAACACCTGCATCCTCAACCAGGAGCTCGGATCATGGCTTTTTCTAGGCGTGATTCTCACCGGACTGGAGCTGCCGCCGGCGACGCCGATCCGGGTGGCCGAAGACCGCTGTGGCAGTTGCACACGATGCATCGATGCCTGTCCCACCGGCGCCCTGGTCGCGCCCTACCAGATGGACGCGAGCCTCTGCATCTCCTACCTGACGATAGAAAAGCGGGGAGCCATTGCTGAGCCGCTGCGCGCGCACATGGGTCGTCAGGTCTTTGGCTGCGACATATGCCAGGATGTGTGCCCCTGGAATCGGCGCGCGCCGGTGAGCGAGGATGCGGAGCTCTCGGTTCGTTCAGAACTGGTCAACCCAGCGCTTGCCTGGCTCGCGGAGCTGGATACGGACAGCTTTCGTGGCCTGTTCCGGCATTCTCCCGTGCAACGCGCCAAGTTGAGCGGCTTGTTGCGCAATGTAGCCATCGCCATGGGCAATAGCGGCTTGGCGAGCTACGTACCCAAGCTACAGGAGTGGGCGGCCGGTCCGGAACCGGTGCTTGCGGAAGCGGCGCAATGGGCTCTTGCCCGCTGCCGGCAGTAAAAAAAATCAGGCGCTACGCACAACGTTGGCGGCGTTGAGTCCCTTGGGGCCTTGCTGGCATTCGAACTCCACCGCATCGCCCTCGTTCAGGGTCTTGTATCCGTTCTCCTGGATAGCAGAAAAATGAACGAAGACATCTTCTCCCGTGGAACGCTGGATAAATCCGTATCCTTTGGCTCCGTTGAACCATTTCACTACGCCATTTTCCTTCAAGCGAACACCCTTTCCAGACTTTATTAACTATCTCCAGCGCCCCTCGGGGACACCACGAGCGACCGTTGAAAGAGCGACGGCGAATCCTGGGTCACCTGGAATGCTTGCGGAGCGGGAAACAATTACACCAATTGGCCTTCCGAGCGTTTCGAACCATGAATTTTTGTTCGAGCTTGATGATGTTATGGCAGGAATTGGAATCCAGTGCAAGCAAAATTTGCCTGACGGCACCATACGGCACTAGCCGGCGATCTCACGAAACTCGATGGTTCGCAGTCCCGTAAACGGAAGGTTGTAGTGATCGGCGTCATGCGGGTCATTTCGAGCCCGAGCCCATACTGGTAGCATGGAAGCCTATGAGGCTCGGCATGCAAGCCATCCCGCCAGTTTTGGCTACGCCTGAAGAGGACGTCCTGGCCGCTGTTCCCGCGCAACCGCGGCCGCCGGCAAGATTAGCCAGGAATGCAGGCTTGGTGGACGAGATCGTTAGCCTGGTCCGCTACATGTCGCAGACCGAAGTGCACACCTACGCCTTCAGTGTTGCTGCCAATGCCATCCTTTCCCTGTTTCCGTTCATCGTCATGATGTTCACGATTGCGCGCCTGGTCCCTCATTCCGCCGCCATGGAGAGCGCGATCGCGGACATGATCCGTTACTTTCTCCCCAGCGGTCAACAATTTGTAACCAAGAACATGGAGATTGTGGCCCACGCGCACAGTGGGGTACAGGTCGCGTCGGTAGTTATGCTGCTGATTTCTTCCACCGGTGTCTTCCTGCCGCTCGAAGTGGCGTTGAACCGGGTCTGGGGCGTAACCAAAAATCGCTCGTACGTCAGGAACCAGCTGGTTTCTCTTTGCCTGGCGGCAGGCATTGGCACCCTGGCCTTGGCCAGCGTCGCCGTCACCGCGGCCCAGCGATCGCTCTTGCAACTCTTGTTTCTCGGCCACACAAATAACGTAGTCTTCACCTTTCTCTCCCACTGGCTGTTGCAGATTTCGGCGGCCGTCGCCAGTGTCCTGCTCTTCTTCCTCGTATATTGGATCCTTCCCAACCGCAAGCTGCCCATCCGCGCAGTGCTGCCGACCGCCATTGTGATAGGGCTATCGTGGGAACTGGCCAAGATGTTGTACGTGGGGGCCCTGCCCTGGATGGACCTGCAAAAGGTCTACGGCCCGTTCTCTGTTTCCGTGAGCTTGATGTTGTGGGCGTTTGTGACCGGCCTGCTGCTACTTGCGGGGGCCCACTATTCGGCTTCACGCCACGCCCTGCGCCTCGCGTACCTGGCAGACCTGGAACGCGCCAAAGCGGAAAAGGCGACAGCCTAGAAAGAGTCTGTCCTCCGGGCTTTCGATTTATCCCTTGAAAGTTAAGGATTAAGGTTTGTGGTATCCCACATCCCGCGAAAAACGAGCGAGATGCCCGGATTTTCTGTACACGGACCCAGGAGACGGCCACGTGTGCGGTCCCGGCTGGCCGGGACCGCATGAGGTGCATCAGCGCCACTAGACTTCGCAGGAAATCCGGGGGGCCACCCTGCCGCTCTGGTGCTTTGTATCAGGGCACGGCTTTAGCCGGGCCGTATCGAACGCCACCGATGAGGGCTTTAGCCCCTGGGCTTTTTCCTTGTAGATCGACGAGCCTTGGTTCGCCCGCCCACAACGCAGAATTTTCTTCAGACAAACGACGTGCGGGCTGCTCCAAGCAGGGGCTGAAGCCCAATTCTTTTTCCGGCCTTTTACGGCCCGACTAAAGTCGTGCCCTGATACAAAGCCAAAAACGCAGCATCCTTCATCCACTAGCGAATCAGGAAGGCCTTTACCACGATGTCGTTGGGGGACCGGCCGGCGGGGAATAAAGTGAGCAGGGAAGCGGTGTTGGCGTCGAGGCGCACGGCTGCTATATCGCCTGATTGCGCATTCGCCACCAGGAGCAGCCGTCCTGATGCGGAGAAGGCCAAAGCATCGGGACCCTCGCCAACGCCGACCGGGGGAAACAGCTTGCCATCATCAATGCTGTAAATCACCACTCTCCCCGCGCTGAAATCGCTCACATATAAGAGAGAGTTGTCCGCGCTTACCAGCCCACGTACCGGGTGCGCGCCCACCAGGTATGCGCCTCCTACTTCATTGGAGGAGGTCGTGAGCTCGGAAATGGTGTCGCTATCGTAATTGGAGACGAATGCCTCTCCACCATCCGGCTTCAGGGCGATATGCATCGGTGTCTTGCCCACATCGAGAAAGGTGAGCAGAACGTCGCTAAGCAACGGGCTGCTGCCAGTGGCATGAGCCAGCCCGATCACCATGATCTGGTGCCCTCCGGAGCAGGCGATGAAAGCCTTGGAGGAGTCGGGCACGATCATGACATCGGTTGCGCCGGGGCAGTGATCGAAGCTGCTTCGCACTTTGAAGGTGCGAGCATCGGCGACGCTGACGCTGCCGCTGGCACGGTTGGAAATCACCAGCGTCGTGCCGTTGTTCGCGATACGAGCGATGCCAGGCGCCTCCCCGGCGCCAATCACTCCGATTATGCGGCGATGCGCCAGGTCGAGCACGGAGACATTGTTGGAACCGGAGTTGGCGACGTAAGCCCGCTCGCCCTGGGCATCCACGTCAATAAAGTAGGGTTGCTTTTGGACCCGTATGGTTGCGGCAACGGTGTTGCTCTCGGCATTGATCACGGTCACTGTACCGCTGCCGGAATTCACCACGTAAACCTCGTTCCGGCGAGGGTTGACCGCCAGGCCTGAAGGACCGGCGCCGACGGCGATGACCCGGTCTTGCCGCATGTTGACCAGGTCGAGCACAGTTACGGTATTGCTGCGGCCATTGCTGATGTAAGCGTACTCGCGATAATTCGCTGGGTAGGCGACATCGCGTTGGCATCCGGCTGCGCCGAACGTGATCAGAACCAGCCATAGGGGCAACCCAGTTAGTCGCACTAAGGTCTTCAACCCCTCGTGGAAGGGATGGGCTCGGCGATCTTGATTCCACGGGGCAGAGACCGGTGGACGGCGTCGGCGATAAGGGAGATTTCGTCCATGAGCTCTACAAACTGGTCGGGATAGAGCGATTGTGCACCGTCGGAGAGGGCTTTATCGGGTTGGTGGTGCACTTCGACGATCAGGCCATCGGCGCCGACTGCAGCCGCGGCCCGAGCCAGGGGCAGAACCATATTGCGCTTGCCGGTGCCATGGCTCGGATCCACAATGATGGGCAGATGGCTGGCCCGCTGCACTGCGGGAACGATGCTGAGGTCAAGTGTATTGCGCGTGTGATCGGCGAAGGTGCGTACTCCGCGCTCGCACAGAATTACCTGGTAGTTGCCTTCGCTCATGACGTACTCGGCAGCCATGAGCAGTTCGTCCAGGGTGGCGGACATACCGCGCTTGACCATCACCGGCTTGCGTGTCCGCCCGGCCCGCTTGAGCAAGGAGAAATTCTGCATATTGCGGGCTCCGATTTGAATCACATCGGCGTACTCCGCAACCAGGTCGAGGCTCTCGTTGTCCAGGGCCTCGGTAACAATCCTAAAGCCGAACCGGTCGCGAATTTCAGCCATGATCTTCAGCCCGTCTTCGCCCATGCCCTGAAAAGCATAGGGGGAAGTGCGCGGTTTATAGGCGCCTCCACGAAAGAACTGGGCTCCCGCGCGAGCGACCTGCTCGGCGATTGCGAAGGCCTGTTCCCGGGATTCGATGGAGCAAGGTCCGGCGATCATTGCCAGATGCCGGCCGCCAATGGTCGCATTGGTGCCGGGGAAGGCAATCACCGTGTCCTCTTGCTTGACATCGCGGCTGACCAGCTTGTAGGGCTTCGAGACTCTGATCACCTCGGCTACGCCGGAGAGGTCCTCGAGGTCGCCTTGATCCACGGCGCCACTGTTGCCGGTGATGCCGATGGCGGTGCGTTGCGCGCCAGGCATGGGATGAGCACGGAAGCCCATGAGTTGAATTTGTTCGCAGACAGCCTGAATTTCTTCCGCGGTAGCCTGCGGTTTCATGACCACGAGCATGGGTTATGCAACCTTTCCTAGCACACTAAGTGTACTGGCTGCAGTGAGCTGCGGCAAACATCGGCGGTGCAGGTTTATGCTCCGCCGGGAGTTCTGGATGGCGGTTTTAGTTGATGGACTTTGGCGGTTCCGGAAAAAGTCGACATTGGGTAGGTCCGGGCTTTAGCCCGGACATCCAAACCTCAAAACCGATCGGCCTTTAGGCCCTGAGGTACGCTTTTCTCTCCATGCCTCTCCGGAAATTCAACGAAATCCATACCTCAGGGCCTAAAGGCCAAAGAAGTTTGCCCCGGTGATGTCCGGGCTAAAGCCCGGACCTACCCAACAACAACTTTTTCCGCGGCCTCTGAAGCCGGTAACTGTTACGAGGCAGAGTTTTTCCGCAGACGGTTCAGTCCTGATATACCTGAGCAGATGGATCACGCACGAAGGCTCCGCTCGTTGCGCCGGCAGATGAAGCAACGGGGCATTGACAGCTTGCTGGTCACGCACCTTCCCGACGTGCGTTATCTTTGCGGATTTACCGGCTCCAACGCTTGTCTCGCCATTACCGCCAGCCGGGCCGCCATGTTCACCGACGGCCGGTATACGACGCAGGCGCGGCAGGAGACGAGCGCAGCGCGGGTGATGATTGCCAAGTCAGCCCGCGATGAGGCGTGCCGTTGGCTGGCCTCAAGTGGGGTCAAGCACTGTGCCTTCGATCCAGCATCTACCACGGTTACCGAGCTGGCACTCTATCGCAAGGCCTTGCCTTCCGGGCATCGTGGATTCTTCCGGCCTCTGACCGAATCGCTGGTCCCCCAACTGCGCCTGGTTAAGGACCAGGAGGAACTCCGGCTCATGAAGCAGGCCGCTCATTTGGGCGTGAAACTCTTTCATGAGCTCCTGGAGCACCTGGAGCCGGGAGTTTCTGAGACAACGGTTGCGGCACAGCTCGAGCACAACGCCCGGCTGCAGGGAGCCGAGGCCATGTCCTTCGAGACCATCGTCGCCAGCGGCGCACGCTCGGCGTTGCCCCATGGCCGGGCGACCGCTCAGAGGCTGCCGCGTAAAGGGTTCGTAACGCTCGACTTCGGTGTTATCCTCAAGGGTTATTGTTCTGACATGACACGCACCGTCTTCCTGGGCCAGCCAACACGCCGGGAGCGCTTCACGTATGATGCTGTGCGGGAGGCGCAACTGGCTGCCGTGGCAGCGGTCAAGCCCGGGGCTTCCTGTGGAGAGGTAGACGAAGCAGCGCGCAGCGTCCTTCGCAAAGCCGGTTTGGCTGAGTACTTTACGCACTCCACCGGCCACGGCGTTGGACTGGAAATTCATGAAGCACCCCGCATTGCCGCGGATCAGTCGCAGTCCCTTTTACCGGGGATGGTAGTCACCATCGAGCCCGGCGTCTACATTGCAGGTCACTTTGGAGTGCGCATCGAGGATATGGTTGCCGTTACGCAGGAGGGTGGGCAGGTTCTGACACCGGCACCCACCGGTTGGACGCAACTCTGAGCCAGAGTATTCAGCAGACGAGAGATTCATGACGCCTGACGAAATTAAAGAGTTAAAGGAACTGATCGAGTTCCTAAAAGAAAACGACATCGGCGAGTTCGACCTCGAACGTGGCGACCTCAAGGTACGCATAAAGTTTGGGCATCCCGCGCATGGAACGCCGGCTTCGGCTCTCGATATGGCCCGGCTCGGCCAGCTTTTGGCTCCTGGGCAACACGCGCCGGCTGTCCCCGCGCAAGGCATACACGCGGTGGCGGCCCCTTCGCCGGCTTCCGCCACGGATGCCCAAGCCGAGGAGGCACTGCATATCGTAAAGTCGCCCATCGTGGGCACGTTCTACGAGTCTTCTTCTCCCGGCGCCGCTGCCTTCGTGAAGATTGGGGACGAGATTGAGAGCGGGCAGGTGCTCTGCATCGTCGAGGCCATGAAACTGATGAACGAGATCGAATCAGACGCCGCTGGAGAAGTGGTCAAGCGTCTGGTCACCAATGGCCAGCCGGTGGAATACGGCCAGCCGCTCTTCGCCTTACGGCTCCACTGAGCATGCTCACGGTCTCCGATTGAAACCTATGTTTCGAAAATTGCTCATCGCCAATCGTGGCGAAATCGCGCTTCGCGTCATCTGCGCGGCAAAGGAACTCGGCATCCGTACGGTCGCGATCTACAGCGAGGCCGACCGGAATTCGCTGCACGTCCGTTTTGCTGATGAAGCGATTTGCATCGGGCCGCCACGCTCGGCAGAAAGCTATCTGAACGTGCCCGCCGTCATTTCCGCGGCGGAGATCGCTGATGTCGACGCCATTCATCCCGGCTATGGGCTGCTGAGCGAAAATGCAAACTTCGCCGAAGTCTGCCGCGCGTCGAACATCAAATTTATAGGGCCCACTCCTGAGGCCACGCGGCTGATGGGCGAGAAGGAAAAAGCTCGCCAGGCGATGAAGAAGGCAAAAGTGCCCATCCTGCCCGGCTCAGAGGGTGTGCTGCAGAATGAGGAAGAGGCGTTGGAATGGGCCCGGTCGGTTGGCTTTCCTGTCATCCTCAAAGCCTCTGCGGGCGGTGGCGGGCGCGGCATGCGCGTCGTTCGCTCCGCGGAGGAACTGCCTCAGCTCTTTCAGGCCGCGCATACCGAGGCATCGAACGCCTTCGGCAACGGCGACCTGTATATGGAGAAATTCATTGAGCGTCCCAGGCACATCGAATTCCAGATCCTGGCCGATGAGCACGGCAACGTTGTATCGCTGGGCGAGCGGGAGTGCTCCATCCAGCGTCGCCACCAGAAGCTGATTGAAGAGGCACCCTCGCTTCAGGTCACGCCCAGGATGCGTGAAGACATCGCCAAGACACTCAAGAGATGTCTGACTGCCATCGGCTACCACAACGCCGGCACGGTTGAGTTCCTGATGGACGAGGACGGCAAGCTCTACTTTATCGAGATGAACACGCGCATCCAGGTGGAGCATCCGGTCACCGAAGCAGTGACGGGCATCGACCTGGTGAAAGCGCAACTGCGCATTGCCGCCGGTGAGCAGCTGAGCAGCATCCTTCCTGAGGTGGTGCCCATTCGCGGCCACGCTATCGAGTGCCGGGTCAACGCCGAGCATCCGGAGAAGTTCACGCCTTCCGCCGGCCGCATCACCGCCTTCAATGTGCCCGGTGGCAATGGGGTGCGGGTAGATACGGCGCAATACGCCGAAGGGATTGTGCCTCCTTATTATGATTCACTGATCGCCAAGCTCATCGTCCACGGCAAAGACCGGGCGGAGGCGATGGCGCGCATGTCCCGTGCGCTCGAGATGTTCGTCGTAGAGGGCATCTACACCACTATCCCGTTGCATCGCCGCATCCTGGAAGATCAGGAATTCCGCGACGGGTCCTTCGACACCAAGTTCATGGAGCGCTTCTTCGAGCGCGAGAAAGTCCGCCGCGAACAGCTGCTTGCCGGGGGATAACCATGGCCCGGCTTGTTCTGCCCCGCTTTTATCCCATTCTGGATGCGGGTCTTCTATTGAAGACCGGCCTCTCGATTGAGGGGTTCGCCCGCGAACTGCGTGCTGCCGGCATCCGCTTCCTGCAATACCGGGATAAAGAGGCAGCGGATGAGCTCTTGCTCGAGCGAGCAGCGGTTCTGCGCCACATCTTTCCTTCATCGGATAGCTGTCTCATCTTGAACGACCGCGTCTCCCTGGTTCGAACTGCGGGCTACGACGGAGTGCATGTGGGCCAGGAGGATCTTTCTCCAGCCGACGCACGAGCCATGCTGGGGTCCGGAGTTGTGGTCGGAATTTCGACCCACGGAGAGCGCCAGCTGCGCGATGCGGCCGATAGTCCGGTCGACTACGTGGCTATTGGGCCAGTCTTCGCGACTTCTTCGAAGCAGGTTCCCGATCCGGTTGTTGGTCTGGAAGGGGTCCGGGCGGCGCGCGCCCTTACGGATAAACCGCTGGTTGCCATTGGCGGCATCTCCCGGGTCAATTGCGCCTCCGTCGTCGAGGCCGGAGCCGACTCGGTTGCGGTCATCTCCGACCTGTTGCCGACCCCGGGCAAGAGCGTAGAGGAATTCTTCGCGCAATTGGGCGGCGGCGTGGGGTGAAATCCTTGCTGGACATGGGTACGGGAAAACGGTATAGAACATACAACCAACGATGCCTAGACTGCTGGCAACTAAGCCCCTCTCGACGCTTACCAAAGAGGCCAACGAGGTAGGGGAGAATACCCTCCGTCGCTCGCTCGGCCCGGTCAACCTGATCACGCTCGGCATCGGTGCCATTATCGGCGCGGGGATCTTCGTGCTGACTGGGCAGGCGGCCGCGCTCCACGCCGGTCCAGCGGTGGCCCTCAGCTTCGTCTTTGCCGGCATCACCTGCGCCTTTGCGGGGCTGTGCTACTCGGAGTTTGCCTCCATCATCCCCATCGCCGGCTCCGCTTACACCTACGGCTATGCCACCCTGGGGGAGCTGGTGGCTTGGATCATCGGCTGGGACCTGGTCCTGGAATACGCCTTCGGCGCCGCCACGGTGGCCTCCGGCTGGTCCGGATACTTCGTGAGCCTGCTGCAGCAATTGCACATTCACCTGCCGCCGCAGTTCACCACCACCTACGGGAACGTGCTTTATCTCTACGCCGATAAGTGGCAACCCGCGATGTCGCTTCCCTCTGGTGTCAACGCTGCGGCTCTGCCCCACGTTGCCGGCCTGTTCAACTTTGTCGCTTTCTTTGCCATCCTGATCGTTACCGCGGTCCTGGTCATCGGCATCAAGGAATCCGCCAATCTGAACTCCGCTATCGTGATCGTCAAGCTTACGATTGTGACCATCTTTCTTTTTCTGGGCGGGGCGTTCCTGCTTCACCATCCTGAAGTAGCCCGGCTCAACTGGCATCCCTTCATTCCTCCATCGCAGGGGCCGGGGATTTATGGATTTGGGGGGATCACGGCCGGCGCGGCTTCGGTCTTCTTTGCCTATATCGGCTTCGATGCTGTTTCCACAGCGGCGCAGGAGGCAAGGAACCCGCAGCGCGATATGCCCATCGGCATCCTCGGTTCGCTGGTGGTCTGCACCCTGCTTTACATCCTGGTCTCCACCGTGCTGACCGGCCTGGTCAACTATCGCAGCCTGGATGTGAGCGACCCGGTGGCTGTAGGCATCGATGTTACCGGCGTCACCTGGGGTAGCTTGCTGGTGAAGATCGGAGCCGTCTTTGGCCTGGGTACCGTGATGCTGGTGATGCTGCTGGGCCAGTCGCGCGTCTTCTATTCCATGTCCAAGGACGGCCTATTATGGAAGTGGGCTTCGGCGGTCCATCCCAAATTTCGCACGCCCTGGATATCGAACATAGTCGTAGGCACGATTGTTGCGTTTCTTCCCGCACTGCTGCCCATCGATAAGCTGGCAGCTTTGGTCAATATGGGCACGCTGCTCGCCTTCACCATCGTGTGTGCCGGCGTCTGGATCTTGCGCCGGCGTCATCCGCACATGGAGCGGCCGTTTCGGACGCCGCTGGTTCCGCTGGTTCCCATCCTCGGCATCTGTAGCGCCTTCTATCTCATGATCAAGCTCCCGCTGCTCACCTGGGAGGTGCTGGTGATCTGGCTGGTCATCGGCCTGGGGATCTATTTCGGATACAGCGTCAAGCACAGCAAGGTGCAGGCCATGAGTCCGGCGGAGACCACTGGCCGTACCCGCTAAAATCTCTTCCGAATATTCGTATTAACAAATCAAAGAATGGCCGTATACTTTCTGGGCCACGAGCATTCTCCTGTAGCTACGCGCTGGAGAAAGAGCGTTAACTCAGCTTTTCCGTCAGGAAAAGCTGCCCCCACCGTTCGTGGAAAGGGCCTCGCAGCAGAGAATGCATCAAGAGGAGGCGTCCATGAATAAATATTTTGCGGAACTGGTCGGTACGTTTGTCCTGGTTTTCGGGGGTGTCGGCAGTGCGGTGCTCGCCGGAAGCCATATCGGCTTTGCCGGCGTTGCCGCGGCCTTCGGGCTTTCGCTGCTCGCCATGGTCTACACCATCGGGCCTATTTCCGGCTGCCACGTGAATCCGGCAGTCACCCTTGGAGTTTTTCTCGCCAGGAAAATTAGTGCCAAGGATGCAGGCGCCTACATGGTGGCGCAGGTCATCGGCGCGGTCATTGCTTCCGCAGTCATCCTATTCATCGCCAACGGCGTTCAAGGCGGCTATAGCGCTTCTGTCAGCGGATTGGGGGCGGACGGGTACGGCCTGCACTCTCCCGATCACTACTCTTTGGCTGCCGGCTTCGCCGCGGAAGTCGTGCTCACCATGTTTCTTGTCCTCACTGTGCTGGGGGCGACCGACATCAGCGCCCCGGTTGGTTTTGCGGGCTTGGCCATCGGCTTGGTTCTGACTCTGATTCACCTGGTCGGTATTCCGATAACCAATACCTCGGTAAACCCTGCACGGAGCATAGGTCCGGCGATCTTCGTTGGCGGTTGGGCGCTGCAGCAGTTGTGGCTGTTTATTGTCGCGCCGTTTGTGGGCGCAATCGTAGCGGCGGTTGTCTATGCCGCCCTCGGCCACCCGGCCATCCTGATCACCACGCGGAAGGCAGAGCAAGCGCTTCCCGGGGAACAGATCGACAGGATTGCCTGAGACCCAAGGGTCCGCAGCCGGCCATAGAAGGCCGGCCGCGGACTGCAGTGGTTACTTTTCTCTAAATGAATCTTCTTGCCAGGCGGCGAACCAGCTCCGTGGTGACGCCGTAGATTGCGTGCGTCACCAATTCGCTGGCATGCTCACGTGCAGGTTGATTTTCCGGGCTTTCAGTCAAGCCCATCATGGGCAATGCGGATGCATGCGTGATCCCGCAAAGGGTCAAGCCGAAGTTGGCCCCCAGGCGCCCGGTGACCATCGGCTGATACTCCGCCAGCGCTCCGTATACGCCCCCTACCAAAGCCCCGAAGCCCCAGTGGATGGCCTGCACGGAGACTTCCTCTTCCGTCTCGGTGAGGGTACGCCCGGCCACGCGATTGGCCAGCACCGCAGGCGGAGGGATTTGCCCTAGGGTGCGCGGCGGATAGACTGCTTCGCCTGCAGCCTTGGCGGCTGCTCCCACCAAGCCCCCGATGGCTCCGGCGAGAAACCCCTTCAACAGCGATCGCTTGCGGCGAGGAGACGCAGTTTCTTCGGTTGTCATAGTTAGATTTTATAGATGCCTGGCTGACTTCAAGGTGGTAAGGATCGACGCGCGCGGTACGCGTGTGTAGGCGGGCCCTGTCCTGCTAACCTATAACGTCACCGTAGGCAATGCAAGGCTGGAGAGACATGGCCATCAACAGACAATGGACGGAATGGCATCTGACCCCGGCTGGTTGGGTTTCCGGATCAAGCCGGCGCGACGGAGAAGGGAACGTCTGGCGCGATGAGCCCGGGGACCGGGTGGTCACGTTTGTCTACCAGGAGCAGATCGATAAGGCTCATCCGACTCCGCATGCCACGGTGCAGGAATCCTGGCGCTCGAAGGCCGCAGGGGCCGCGGCCATGGTAGAGGCTTTACTCGCCCAGCACGGTGCTTGTCCGCACAGGCTTTAATGCTTCTTGGCTAGGGAAGGCTGAAGTCTTCGCCGGACAGGAAAGCAATACCTCAGGGGCTAAAGCCCTCATGCTGTGGCTTTTTACGGCCCGACTAAAGTCGTGCCCCTGATACAAAACTTTTCCGCAGCCTGCTTAGCCCCTGCGCTTTTTCTTTGCGAGGCAAGCGTAACAGGGGCTAAGCCCAATTCTCTTTCCCTGCCTCTGGCCCGACTGAAGTCGGACCCTGATACAAAACTGCAGCGCGGTGATTACCAGAAAACTTACCCTGAGTGATTATGCAGTCGTTTTGCTGCACAGCTCATTCATGGCCCGAGTCAGTTCCTGGGCGATCATCGGAGCGGTCGCGGTCT
>Ga0302326_10013550_pt1 | contig 17276 bp, 19 predicted proteins | sample Palsa_T0_3_FD_202264 | JGI IMG/M metagenome (GOLD analysis project Ga0302326, IMG submission 202264) | Peat permafrost microbial communities from Stordalen Mire near Abisko, Sweden - Palsa_T0_3 | ecosystem: Environmental > Terrestrial > Soil > Palsa > Peat permafrost | place: Sweden: Abisko... | reverse complement strand
CCGTTCCAGTGGTCGGCGAACGGTCCCTGGACCGGTGCCTCGGTCGGGTTCGGCCCGACCGCGAGCGCATCGGTGGCCGACGCCGCGGAGACGGCGGTGAACCCGACGTCAGTGGTCCCGGCCACCTCCGGGTCCGGGTCAGGCGCTGGCACGACCTTGAAAGCGGGGGCCGATGCGGCCGTGGCCTGGGGCGCCGCCCGAGGGGCCAGGACGCTCGCCCCGGCCGTGCCCGGCACGGCGTTCACCATGAGCACGACCATCCCCGCGCCGCAGGCGAAAGCTGATCTTCGCAGGAGCTGAGCATGAAACGGCATCGCGCCTCCTCCAAATCCCGAACGGCACGACCGATCGAGGCGGCTGCTGACCGCCCGCGGTCTCCCGGAAGGCCGACACAGCCCCTGAACATGGCACGGCTGCGGTCGGCGAACGGTTCATTTTTTCGTGCCTTCATCAGCCGTGCCCCAAACTTCCGGGAGGACGCCTTTCTGCCGCTCAGCGCTGAGTTCGGCGAACCGGGATCGGCGGGCTCGGGATGCAGCGGCCGCAACCTCGGCCCGACGCTGCACTGGTATAACGTGCCGCCGGGGCCAAGAGCTTCGCGTTCACGATCACCGACGTGGACACCCTGGCGGCGGACAGCTCTGAGTGCCTGCTGCGGCAAGATCGTGATGTAGACGTTCTGCTGGGAAATGTACATTTCTGTTGGGATGTGCGTTTAAAGCCGGGCCGGCTGGGTTATTCTGGCCGACGTGTCCGCGGTTCCCGCTCGCGCAGGCGCCGTCGGCGTGCGACGTCGCGGCGCAGCGGAGAGGGAACGTCATGATCAGACGGTCTATGCGCGTGTTCCTGGCGGTTGCGACCTCGGCCGCGGTCGGCCTGCTGTCGGCGGGCACGGCGAATGCCGGCGCGCAGACGGTGCAGACAGCGGGCAGCGCCCAGCGGTCAGCGGGAGGCACCCTGGCCGCCGCGACATCGGCTGTTCCTGGGGCGGGCGCGGCCCCGACCATCAGCGCCACCTCACAGCTGTCCGAACGCCGGTTTGTGGCGGCGGGCACCGAGGCCTACGTGGTCGGCGTGGAGGATGGCACGTTCCCGCCGATCGGCTGGCACACCACCGGCCAGATGGGCGGCGTGTTCGCCCCGCCGGTCAAGCTGCTCGACGGCCTGTGGTTCGGGCTGTCGGGGAGCTGGCTGGATTCGGCCACCTCCTACACCAGCGGCCCCGGTTTCGTCCGGCTCACCTTCCCGGTGACGGACGGCCTGCAGCCGACCCTCACCGAATTCGCGCCAGACGGGCTGCCGACGGTGCTGTTCGGCCTCACCCTAGTCCCGGTGAACGGGAGTGCCGCCACCGTGGCCGTGACCGCCGACGCGCACAGTGAGGTGAGCGCGACCTATCCCTGGTCATCGACCACGCCTACCTGGGACCAGTTCAACAACCAGAACACGGTCTCGGCGGCCAACGGCGTCATCCAGTTCAACCAGGAGCAGACCCCCTGGTACGCCGACGTAGGGTCGGCCACCGCTCCGTCCGGCACCGTCACCGGCTCCGGCTACTGGGGGCCCACCTCGGCCAGCGACCAGTCCGTGTTCGGCACCAAGGGCGAGGGCGGCCAGCTGACCTGGAACCTGGCCGTGCCCGCGGCTGGGCGCACCCTATGGCTAGGGGTGGCCGGCTCGCAGAACGGCCCGGCGGGCGCCGGCCAGGCGCTGCAAGCCGCCCTGGCCAACCCGGCCAGCCTGCTGCAGAGCAAGATCGCCGAGCGCGACACTGTAGCCGCCCAGACCAACCTGCAGGTCCCGGACGCCGGCATCCAGCAGGCGCTGCTGTGGAGCAAGCTCAACCTGGCCGACCTGAGCCGGACGATCGCCAACGCCGCCATCAGGGACACCCAGGCGGGTACGGTCTACCCGGCTCCGCTAGCCACCGTGCCGCAGCTGTCCGCCATCGACGCGGCCTACCCCGACTACGCCGAGTTCTTCGGCACCGACGGCGCCTACAGCAGCTACGGCCTGGCCGTCAGCGGGCAGTGGCAGACCGCCGTCAACTGGCTGAACGTTATGCGCACGGTATCGGAAATCGTCAACGGCACCACCGGCAAGCTGGTGCACGAGGTAACTGCCACGGGCGCGGTCTACTACGGCGACACCACCGAGCCCGGGGACATCAACGAGACCGCCCAGTTCGCCATCGCCGCCGACCTGGTCTGGCGGTGGTCGGGCGACAACGCGGTCCTGACGGACAACTACAAGTTCATCGACGAGGGGGAGCACTACCTGGCCAGCCTGGCCACTGGCCCTGGCGGCCTGTGGCCGGCCGGCGACGGCATCGTGGAAGACACGTCCCTCGGCGGTGAGGCGCTCGACGTAGCCTCCGAGACCATCAATGCCCTGGGCGCATTGCACGACATGGCGGTCGCCATGCACGACAGCGCCACCGCCAGCTGGGCTGCCCAGCGGCAGAACGCGATGCTCAAGGCGTTCGGCCAGTGGTGGATCAAGAGCCAGAACCTGTACGCCGACTCCCTGTGCACCGCCGCCGGAGCCGGCACCGATTGCACCGCGGCGGGCCAGCAGCTCCAGCAGCGTTGGTGGACCAGCGTCGCCCCGATGGAGCAGGACATCGCCCCGGTCCCCAACGCCGATGCCGCGCTGGTCCAGCTCGAGACGCCCACCTTCACCGGGTCGTGCGGCCTGTACGTGGACGGCGTCGGCGGCCCCAGCGGCACCAGCGGCCAGACCTGCTACCTGGTCAACACCGGGGCCCTGGCGGTGGGCGAGGCCAACTACGGCCGCCTGCCTCAGGCCGTCACCGACATGGATAAGATCGCCAGCCAGCTCACCGTGGAGATGCCCGGTTCGCTGCCGGAACTGGCTGCCAGCGCCCAGTACAACCCGTTCGAGGCCTTCACCAGCCGGGCCAACGTGATGCAGGCCTGGTCCGGCTACGGCCTGCTGTGGACCGTGGTCAACGACCTGCTGGGCGTCACCCCCGACGCCCCGGCCCGCTCGGTCGCCGTGGTCCCCGAGGTCCCGTCCACCTGGCCGGTCATGTCGGTCGGCAACCTGCACGTAGGCGCCAGCACGCTGGCCGAGACCGCCAGCCGCCACGGCGACGCCTACCGGACCGAGGTGACCGGCGCGCAGGGCCTGGCCCTGACCATCGGCACGGTGCTGGCGGCGAGCGCGACGGTGCACTCGGTCACCCTGAACGGCGTACCCGTGGCGTACCAGCTGGTGCCGACGAACCGCGGGACCGCGGTCGAGGTCTCGGTACCCCATCCCGCCGCCGCCGAAGTGCTCGCCGTGCAGGCGTGACAGGACGCCAGGCTCAAGTTATATCGCCCGGGCCTCAGTCAGGGCTCAGCCTTCGGCCAATCCGTCCAGGACGATCTGGAGCAGGTGCCGGGCTCTGGCATCCCATTCGTCTTGCTCGAGCCGGGTCAGGTAGCCGATGAGGAGGATGACGTCGCGGGCGTCGACGTCCGGGCGGATGGTCCCGTCGGCCTTGCCGGCGTCGAGGAGCAATGTCACCGCTTCCCCGATGGGCCCCAGGCTGTGCGCGGCGAGGTCTTGCGAAACTGCCGCTTCGACGGCACCGAAGACCCCCCGCTTGACCTGCGCGTAGTCCGCCACCCGATCGAGCCAGCAGGCCAGCGCGGGGAGCGGCTCGTGGCTGGCCAGGAGCACCGGTGCCGCCGCCACGAGCTCGCCGACGTCCTCCCGGTAGACCTCAGCGAGCAGGGCCTCACGGGTCGGGAAGTGGCGGTATAGGGTTCCCTGCCCGACCCCCGCCTGCTTGGCGATCGCGTTCAGCTTCACCTCACCCGCGTTCGCGATCGCCGCCCGCGCGGCCGCGATGATCCGCGCCCGGTTGCCGGCCGCGTCGGCCCGGAGACTGGCCGGGTTCATCATCCCTCCGTCCGGCGATTAGCTAAGTGGACACATGTCCGGTAGTCTCGGCAACCAATCGGACACGTGTCCACTTTACCTGGAGGGAGTCCCGATGACCGGTATCAGCGGCAAGGTGGTCGCCATCACCGGGGCGAGCAGCGGCATCGGCGAGGCCACCGCACGCTTGCTCGCCGAACGCGGCGCGGCGGTCGTCCTCGGCGCACGCCGGGCGGACCGCCTGGACAAACTCGCCGAGGAGATCCGGGAGAGCGGCGGACGCGCCGTCGCTGTCGCCACGGACGTCACCAGGCCCGAGGATCTGCGGCGCCTGGTGGACCGCGCCGTCACCCAGTTCGGCCGGCTCGACGTGCTGGTCAGCAACGCCGGCATCAGCAAGATCGGCCCCGTGGCCGACCTCGACGTGAGCGGCTGGTCGGCGATGATCGACGTCAACCTCCGGGGCGTGCTCCACGGCATCGCCGCCGCACTGCCGGTCTTCCGGCGGCAAGGGCACGGCCACCTGGTGACCACGGTATCCACGGCCGGGCTGAAGATCGTTCCCACCATGGCGGTCTACGCCGCGACTAAGAACGCCGTCCGTACTCTGCTGGAAGGACTGCGCCAGGAGTCGACCGACGGCGTGCTGCGAACGACAGCGGTGTCGCCCGGGTACATCCGCACCGAACTAGCCGACTCCATCGACAATGCCGAAGTCCGTGAGCAGATCCGCCGGAACAGCGACGCGTTCGCCATCTCGCCTGACGCTGTCGCCCGCGCCATTGCCTTCGCCATCGAACAGCCCGACGACGTCGAAATCAGCGACATCACCATCCGCCCGGCCGTCCAGGGCTAGCCGCCGTATCAGGCAACGTTTGCCCTCCGGCCGCCGAGGTGGTGAGATCGGCAGACCGGGCGATCAGAGGAGGCTGGTGGATGCGGCACATCGGCATCGTTGCGCACAGCGTGCCGGGTGCTGCCCAGTGTTTCCAGGCGGTAGCCCGCTACGGGGAGCAAGAACTCGGCCTCTACCAGCATCCCGACGTCAGCCTGGACTGCATCGCCATGGGACGCAGCATGCTGGCCTGGGAAACGGGCGATTTTGACGCCATCCGCGCTACCCTCGCCCGCAGCGTCGAGCGGCTTGCCCGCTCGGGTGCGGACTTCTTCGTCTGTCCTGACAACACCGCCCATCTCGCGCTTGAGCGCCCCGGCCCGGAGCTTGCCTGCCCGGACTGCACATCGCCGAGGTCGTGGCCCGGCAGGCCGCGATGGTTGGCTTCCGCACGGTCGGAGTGCTCGGCACCCGCTGGACCATGGAAGCTCAGCTGTACCCGCGGACGCTGGCCGCACATGGGCTGCAGAGCCGGTCCCCGCGTCCTGAGGACCGGGAGGTGATTCAGCAGATCACGTTCGGCGAGCTGGTCAGGGGCGTGTTCACTGACGCGGCCCGGAAACGTTTCTGCGAGGTGATCGCCAGGCTGGCCGCGGATGGCTGCGACGCCGTGGCGCTGGTCTGCACCGAGTTCCCGCTGCTCATCTCACCCGAAGTCTCGCCGCTGCCGACGCTGGACTCGACCGATCTGCTCGCCCGCGCCGCTGTGAACACCGCCGTCGGCGACCACCTGCCGGCCTGGCAGGGCGGCTCCCCGACGGATTGAGTGGACCTCCGGAGGGCCACCACGCCGGGCAAGATAGGCAAACGCTGGCTGACGCGGCACCAGAACAGCGCGGCGAGCACCTCAGCGCTTCCCACCACCCGCTGGGCGAGACCTTGATCAGCCAGCTCGGCCCGGACCCCGCCCACCGGCATCTTCACTTTGACGGCAAACCGGCGCCATTTGTCCTGCCCGAAGGACCACCACGCATCCAGAAGATAATTAAGTTCTTTATACGGAACGAACGGTGGTGCTCGTCCCCGGTCAGCCTTATCGTCCCCCTTAGGGGAGGGGACCATCCCCGGCGGCGCTGCCCGTCAGCGGGTGATGCCGTAAGCGCGGGACCGCTGGCGCGGCGCGCGGTGGAGCGCGTCACCGCCGCGCTTATGTACATGGACGATTCGGCCGGAATCGTCGGTGACGAGCTGCGCATGCTGCGATCAAGACCATCAGACGCCTGCGGGACTCCCACCACCGCGCCAGCGACGAGGCCGGTTTCACCGCCTACCTTGCCGACCTGAGGCAACGGCACCGCCGCAAGACGTCCTTCATCACCAAGCTCGACAAGGCACTGGGAGGCCACGTCGCGGACCCACGGAACCACCGGCGGTATGATTTCAGGTATGACCAAGAAGATCGGCGTCTCGCTCCGCCAGGAACTGTATGACTGGGCCGCTCGCGAGGTTGAGGAAGGACGCGCGGAATCGGTGTCCGCGCTCGTAGCCGAGGGCCTGGAGCTTCTTGAGTCTCGCGCGCAGCTCGAAGCCGTTGTCAAGGACCTGCGTACGGAGATCGGCGACCTGGACGAGCAGGCCGAGACGAGCCTGGGCGCGGCTCTGGGTGCTGCGGACGAGGCATACCGTAAACATGAGGCGGGCAAGGTCGGCCATGCTGGGCATGCTGCGTGAGGGGGTTCGTCTTCGATGCGGGCGCGTTCATCGCGCTGGAGCGGCGGGCCCCGCTGCTGCTCGGCATTCTTGACGAGGCACTGCGCGGCACGGTCCAGATAGTCCTTCCGCGCACCGTGATCGCCCAGGTCTGGCGGGGCGGTCCCCGCCAGGCGAACGTCGGGCGGCTTATCAACGCGGGCCGGGGACCGGACGGCCCGGTAATCACCGATGAGCTGACCGCCGAGCGCGCGAAAGAGATCGGCGTCATGATCGGCAAGATCTCCCACCCGGACATCGTCGACGTCCACGTCGCGCTGGCCGCCGCCGAGCGAGGCCACGCCGTCCTCACCTCAGACGATGCCGATATCGCCGCAGTCGGCCTAGACCTCGTCCTGGTGCACGTCTGACAAACTCGCCGGGTGGCCGTGGCCGTGGCTCGCGCCGCCTCGTCCACCGACTATGACGGGAGTGCCAGTCCGAGCCGCGTCGTTATCTGCATCAAGCTGCCGGGCCGCGAAAGTCAATTCCCTTCCCGAACGAACCGGGTCTGCTCCCGGTTATCACTATCAGTGCCGCTGCTGGGGTGATTCCCGGAGCTCACATCTGATCCAGGCAGCGGGCGCCCTGATGTTACCGAGTTTGCTCCACGTATTCGAGGAGGATCCGGTTGTCGAAGCCGCCGCGCTCGCCGCGCTTGCGGCTCGCTTCCGACACGACGTCCTCCCAGCCCATGTCATGGGCCGCGGCGAGAGCCTGGAGTACTTCCAGGACGTCAGCCAGTTCCGATGCCAGTTGCCCGTCCGGCGCCGCCTGCGCCTCATGCGCCTCCTCCAGCAGCTTCGCCCGCAGGGCCGCCTCATAACCGGCCTGGTCCAGGACCCGGGTGACAGGCCGACCTCCGTCGGCCGCGATGATCGCCGGCACCTGGTCGCGGACGAGCTTGTGGTAACTGACGCGCATGACCTGGACAGTACCGTCAAGCTGATCAAAGCAGAATGGCAACGTGTTGCCATTCCAGAACGCCGCCCCGACCCCAGCAGGGGACTGGCGCCATATCCTCCGCTTCGGCCGGAACGTGGCCAGTATAAATTCGCCCTAGGCCAGGCGCTGCTGGACCTAGCCGCCCGGCAGCAGACCTTCGTTCCGCTGCCGGAACTAGCGGTTCCTTACGCGGCCGCCCTCTGCGAGCACCTGCAGGTCGAGGACCGGCAGAGCACGTCGGCCCAAAGCCAGTTCCTGGACGCCTGCCGGTCCCGCAACCGCGGCGACCTGGAGACCGAACAGCTCGCCGAGGCCACGGTCCGGCTCGGCTTCGCCAACGTCATCGACGCCTTCCACGTCAGCCGCGGCGGGCAGCCCACCCAGACCCGCTTCTTCGTCGACGAGCGCGCCAGCCGTCAGGGCATCACGCTGACCGACCACCTGCTCGAGCTGGCCAACGGCCAGCAGGCCAAGGTCCTGCCCCGCGAGGTCGACGCCCGCTGGAACCTCGTCCAAATGTCCTGGGACCTGCACCTCGGCACCCGCCTGGTGTCATTCGAAATGACCCCGGATAAAGAAACCGTCGACTTGTACGCGCCCGCCCGGCTGCGCCGCGGTCCCATCACCGGCGTCCGGGACGCGCTGAGCGGCTATCAAGACGGACGCTGCGCCTACTGCCACACCCCGTTCACCGACATCGGAACTAGCCGGGTGGCCGTCGATCACGTGCTCCCGTGGGTGCTCATGACCCGGGAATGGCAAGACGGTGACCTGCACCAGGTCTGGAATCTCGTCCTAGCCTGCTACGCGTGCAACGGCGCCAAACGCGACCGCCCGCCCGCCGCCGGCTGGATGCCCTGGCTAGAACGGCGCGGCGAGCACCTGATCGCCTCTCACCACCCCCTGCGCGAGACCTTGATCAGCCAACTCGGCCCGGACCCCGCCCGCCGGCATCAAACCCTGGCCAGACGCCACACCGCAGCCACGGAGATGATCCCGCCCTGGTCACCGCTCGACGCCAGGGCCGGCTGTTAGTTAATGCAGCGCAAAGTCTTCCCTTCGGCGGCGAACCGGCGCCATTCGTCCTGCCCGGAGGACCACCACGCATCCAGAGGACAATTAAAATTCTTCCTACCGAACGAACCGAGGTGCTCGCCCCCGGTCAGCCGACGGGCGGGTGCTGATCCTTGAGGCCGGGGGCGCGGTCGTTGAGGAGCGGGCAAGACGGCACCAGATCGCCGCACGGGCTGTCGCTATAGCGCGGACCCCGCGGGTCGCTGGCCGCTTCGCTCGGGCCGGGCCGCAGACGTCCTCGGTAAGCGGACTGAGCTGGTGGAAGCGGCAGGAGCGAGAGCGCGGCGTCCGCCTAGGACAGCTCTTCGGCTCGACGCTAGCTCGCGAGTAGTCGCGGCAGGACGTCGGAGTCGCGTCCGGCTGGGCTTGATGTCGACGCTGAAGTCTTGCTTCAGTACCTGAGCCAGCAGCGACAGGGTAGCGATCGTCGGCTCATGCTCGCCGGACTCCAAGCGCGCAACATTCGGCTGACGCGTCCCGAGGCGCCTGGCCAGTTCAGCCTGCGACAGGCCGTGCCGTACCCGGTACTGAATCACCCTGATCGCGACGTCGTTGGCTAGGCGCGTCCGCTCGTACTCACGCCTGTACTCTGGGTCCTGCATGTCACCCGCGCGGACTTCCTCGGCTGTCTTCAGTTCTGAGAGCGTCACCATGTCAGTTTGATGCTTCCTATTTCTTAGTTCTCTGCGTTCGTGCTGCTTACCTTTGTGGTTGAGTTCCTGTTTCGTTCTGGCCTTAGTTCTTTTTCTGCTCTCCGTCGTCCTCTTCCAGCTTGGCGAGCCGGTCGATCGCGTGCTCACACGTCTTGTCGAAACCGCGCTTATTCTTCTTCGCCTCGGGCCCGACCGCGGCGATGACGAACCGGTCGCCCACCTTCCGGTAGAGCGGCCGCCACGGGCTCTTGCCGGCTTGGGGGCGCAGCTCCCGCAGGTCATTCCACCCCTCCACGTTGCTCGAGTGCGGATAGGGCAGCGCTGGTCCCATGGCCTCAAGCTTGGCCACCGCATTGTCCACGGCGACCCGGTCCCTGGTCGGCAACTCGGCCCGTTCATCCACCGCCTCGGGCAGGTAGGCGACCTCCCACATGCCAGAACTATATCACGCTTGATATTATTTCTGCGCCTACCGGGTCAGGGTATTACGTCCAGTCGGCGGCCATGAAGTCACAAAGTCTCGGCCGCACTGCGCGCCGATTCCGCCTCGAAAGCCGAATGTGCCTGGTCCCACCGGCCCTCGGCCAGGTAACGGGCTGACGACGTCCCCGGACAAAGGGTCGGTGTACGGGGCACCTTCGGCGCACAGGGGGCATCGTTCGGCAGGCCATGCCCGGCTCGGTACCGTGCTGGCCGGGTAGAAAGGCATGCGCATGCGCGCCTGGACCATCGTGCTCGCCTCACCCAACGACACCAGCGTGGCCACGGCGACCGGCACCGCGCCCCGGCCACGCAACTCCTCCACGCAGGCCACGACGGCTGTACCGGCGTTGACCGCGTCGTCCACGACACCCACCCGCCAGTCGTCGATTCCGCCCTGCACCGCGGGCAGGTGATACCTGGCCGTCTCGCCGGGCAACCGATAGCCGGCCAGGAAGGCAACCCCGAGCAGATCCGCGACGGCGTAGGCCAGGAACGCACCTCCCTCCAGCGGCCCGCATACCGCGTCGACCGAGTGCTCCCTCAGCCGCGCTGCCAGCCAGCGGACATGCGCACGCAGCAGGGAAGGACGCAGCAGCAGCGCGTCAAGATCCAGCCATAGGTCCCCGTGGTACCCGGTGCCCAGATCGAAGTGCCCCGACCTGGGCCGGGCGAGCTGGACCATAGACGGGAACTCCACCACGCCATGATCTCAGCCGTCCTTCGGCTGGAACCGGCTAGGGATGCCGCCCAAGTGGCCGTCAGCCTGCGGAGTTCTTGGGCTGTGGCGGGCGATTTCAGATGGGGAAGCGGTCCACGCGGAGCACCGCAACCTCGCGCTGCGGGTCGAGCAAGACGTAGGTCACCGAGATGCCCTTGTAGTCCCAGACGTACATGTTGCCGGTCGGGCCGAGCTTGCGGCCGTTGCCGGGAGTGAGCCGGAGCGCCTCGTAGATCTCCAAGAGGACATCGATCTCGGCATCGGACAGGTCGTCGATCTGGGCTTCGGCGACGTCGCTGCCCAGACGGATGGTGTACACCTACAGCTGGACCCCGCGCCGACCCAGCACCTCGGCCAGGGTCGGGCCCGCCGAGCGCGCACCGGACTGGAGCTGCTCGGCCTCTTGGTGCATGCGCTGCCAGTCGGCCGGATCGGCGGCCGCCCGGGTGGCGATGCGCAACCAACCGGAGAGGAAATCATCCAGCGCCGCCAAGTCGACGGCGGGCGCATGGGTGATCGCTTCGAGCTCGGTATCGAACGCGGCGACGTTGGCGGCGGGCAAGGCCGCGCGTACGGCGGTGAAGGTCCGCTCGATGTGCGGATGGGGCCGGTCGTGTCGCTGGACGGTCATGACGACGCCTAACCTCCTGCCGGTTGCCGCGTGCCATTCCAGCTTATCGAGCAGGCTGCCCCACAGCGGCCGGCCGGCCACTCCCCGGCCCTCGAACCCCGCGGCCACCTCCAGCACCATGCGATGCGGTCAAGCTCTTTGCCTTCCGGCGGCGCATCAGCGACTCTGTTGCACGGTTACCCGAAATACTGTGCACATGGCGTTTAGAGGCTAAACACTTGAAATGGTTAGTCGCTAAACTATACTGATGACAGCCAGGGAGGTCATCAGGCTCATCGAGCGCAACGGAGGGATTCTGCTGCGTCAGCGCGGTTCCCACCGCCAGTACGAGGCCCGGGTGATCCTGGCCGACGGCACCGAGGCGACCGCCCGGACCACCGTCGCCGAGCACGCCGGCGACGTACGGCCCGGCACTTTGCGAGCGATCGAGCGCGACCTGGAGCCGGTGTTCGGGAAGGGATGGCTGAAGGGACGATGATGTATCACGTCGTGGTGACCCGTGACGGTGACGGGTGGATGGCCGACGTGCCCGCGCTGCCCGGTACGCATACGTGGGCAAAGACCCTGCGGGCTCTCGACCGCAACGTCCGCGAGGTCATCGGCATGGTCGAGGATCTTCCGCGCAGCGCTGAGGCGGCCCTGGACTTGGAGATGGACTACCGCACCGGCGACCTGGTGCTTGACGAGCGGGCCGGCAGGCTGCGCGCCCGCCGCCGCGAGCAGGAGCGCGCCGCCGCTGAGATCGCCGGCGACACCTCCGAGCTTCTTCGGCGCTTCGCCGCGCAGCTTTCGGTGGGCGATGCCGCCGTGCTGCTGGGCGTTTCGAAGGGCAGGATCAGCCAACTGCGAGGCGGGTCGGCAGGACAGTCCACCTCTGCCGCGCGCCGAACCGGCACGGATGGATAGGCATGCCTGTACGAGACCCGGCGTTGTGTTTGTCCCACGCCATGCGCGACCTAGTCGCGCGCGAGGTGTGGCCGTCGTCCTTCGCGCCGGTCATCGACCTGGAGACCAGCGCCCATCCGGATTGACGAGTGGGAGATGTGCGTCGTCCCTGGACTGGCGACCAACTCCTGAGCATCTTCTACGTCGGCAAGGGCAGCCGAACGCGCTGGACGCACCACGAGACAGAGGAACGGCGTGCGGTCAACCGCGAGGAGCTGCGACTGTAGCGGCGCTCATCAAGTGAGATCGTTAGCCGGCCTCGGCGGCGTTCCGCTCCTTCGCCTTGCTGATCACTGCCCGTAGCGCATCCTCGAAGACGTCCGGGTAGGCGCGCGCGAGCAGCATGAGCGCGCTTGCGCCGCCTTTCAGCCCAGACGGGCGAGGTTCCCGGTGGACGACCTGCGTAAGGGCTTCCGGCCCGAAAGAGGATTCGATCCTGGCGCGCACGGCGTCGAGATCGATCCCGATAGCGGCCAGCGCGTCCCGGTCCAGGCCGCCGAACAGGACCGCTCCCGGTGCGGCACGACGGGCGATCTCCGCCTCCACGTCTTCCAGCGTGGCACCGCAGGAGTGCAGGACGGCGCGCGCCGGCCGCGGGTCGCGTCCTGCGTAAAGAGCGGAGACGAGGACGGTCATGAGATGCTCGCCGCTGACGTAGCGACGAGTGAGCCTGCCTGCGTGTCCCAGGGCGCGGGCCACAGAGGTGCGGGCGTCCCGGGTCAGGTGCCTGAGCATTACCGGCTCCCGATCCGCTTGCCATGCTTGCGGTGCACGGTCTGCTTGGTGACGCCGAGCCGCCCGGCGATATCCTGCCAGGACCACCCGAGCTTCCGCGCGTTCTCGACCTGGACGATCTCCAGCCGCTCGGTGAGCGCTCGCAGGGACGCCACGGCGCGGAGCCCGACATCAGGATCGGTGCTGGCGGCGCTCTGGGCGATATCGAGTGCAGGTTCCATGCACGTCAGCATATGCTGACGCCCGTCTTCGCGTCAACATATGCTGACGGTCTTAACCTCGGCGCGGCGTGAACACCCGGCCAGATCCCACCGCTCGCAAGCCGGTGGAACTCGCCTGCAGGGTGCACCCAGCAAGCGAAGCGATCTGAAGCCCGCTGTTCGCGCGCGCCGCACGCGACCTGGTGGCACTGTGACCTACCGAAACGCACTGCCGGCCTGGACCCGGGTTACCGTCGGCCTTTGCGCTGGGATCTTGCCGGCCTGGACCGGGGCTGGCGGCGCTGCACCGTCTCACCGGTGGCGGGACGGGTGAGCCGGAATATTCGCGTTGACAGGTCACGGATCGCCTTGAAGTCCTTGTCCTGCTGTGCCAGCGGCAAGGCCACCTGGAAGTAGGCGAGCGCCGCTTCGGCATCGCCGAGGATGGCCAGCGCGTCACCGGCGAGTATCCGGGCCCGGAGGTCATCGGGCCAGCGTTCGAGAGTCTCGGCGATCTTCGCCCGCGCGTCGCCGGCCAGCCCGGCTTCGGCCAGCGCGACTGCCGCCTTACCGGCGAAGAAACCGTGCCTGGCCGGGTCGACGGCGGCCAGCGCCTCGCTCAGCATGACGGCCTCGGTTCCCTGGCCTGCACGGCCGAGGTCACCGATCAAGGTGACCGGCCAGTGCGGGAACCGGCCCGCCTGATCCTGGTTTTCCGCGAGCGCGCTGCCGAAGTCATCCGGGCGGCTCGCGAACCCGGCCGCGGCCTCGGCCAGGAGCCGGGCGCGCCGCACCAGATCCTTCTCGGCCGCCGCGAGCCTTGTCGCCAGCCCGCCGGGCAGGTGCGGTAGCGACAGCCGCGCGGAGGCGTCCGCGAGCATCCGCCACCCAGCCGGATTGCTGGCCTCCGCCCGGCCCATCCGTCTCCTGATCACTGCGTCCGCCTCCTTCCGGTGCGCCGGGCACATGCGGTCCCGGGAATCGGCCAGGTCGGCGGGGAACTTGAACCGGCGGCCCGCGCAGGCCGGGCAGCCGGGCCGGGGCGCGGCTGCCACGGTGAGCTCGACCAGCGACCGGTCCAGTTCGACGGGGCCGAATGCCTGCTGGACGAAATCGGTGATCGCGCCGAGGCCGATGTCTTCCCACCCCGCGGACGCGGCCATGATGACGGCCTTCTCGAGCGCTGGCCCGGGGTTCCCGGACAGCAGGTCCGGCACCTCCCCGTGTGCCGCGAGCTCCGCGTACCGTCCGGACGTAACCGCGTCCTCACAGCCCGCCGCGGTTGTGACGGCACGGCCGCCCAGCCCGGCCAGCACGGCCGCCATCGTCGTTTCCCGCCGTCCTGCCATCTCGGCCAGCGACCACACCGGCACGTAAACGGCGATCTCAACCGGCCATGCGCTGGCGGTTGCCACCGTCTCCGGGCGTGGCGCCAGCCACTCGAGCGGGTCCCAGGTGACCACGAACAGCCGCAGCGCGTCGGCCATCCTGGCCTGCGCCGGTGTAAGGCTTTCCCAGCTGGCCGCCAGCTCGAGCAGCCTCGTTTCGGTGAGCGGCGGCCTGGCCAGCAGGGCCCGGACATCGCTGGGAAGGCCGGCCAGCAGGGCCGCGTTCGTCTCGGTCATCGCTACTTCAGATTCTGGCACAGATCAGCGGGGCAGGCCGGCCTGGTCGAACCGGTCCAGCAGGCTAGGCTTGCGCCGGTGCTGGGCGCGCAACTCACCGAACCGCTTCCTGAACGCGGCCGAGTCTTCCTTCCGGTCAGCCAGCGCCTGCAGGTCCCGCAGCAGTGACGCGGCCAGGTCGTAGTCGCGCGGGCGCCTGGTCTCGATCAGCTCTGCAGCCTTCTCCCAGGCCGCCTCCGTCCGGGTAGCGAGCTGGTCGAGGTACTTAGCGTAGGCGACAGCCTGAGCCGCCCGGGAGGGCGGCCTGCCGTCGACGCTATGGGGCGGGTCCTGAGACGACCGGGCGGGCCGTGCGGGAAGGCATCTATCCGGTGCAGGGCGTGGTGCGTGCCAGGTCAGTGTCCTTGCGGCTCGGTTTCGGCGGGGATGATTTCAGCTACGCCATCGACTTCGGCCTCCCGGTGGGCGGCGGCCAGAGCGCTTTCGCCCTGGACCCGGAGATCAAGCGGGAAAGCATCTGGCACGGCCCGCCGCTGCGGCCGGCGGCGGTGCTGTGCGAACGGGACAACGGTATCGTCCGCATCCGCGGCGATCGCGGCACGTGGTCCGAGCCGCAGGCGATCCGGCCGTATGACAGCATGCTGAGCGAGTTCGCCGATCCCGGCCAGGCCCCCGAGATGCTCCGGGTGCGCGAGCAGACGCCGGTGATGAGTCAGGACGGGGCAGACGTCGCCGCCGCGCTGCAGACGATCCGCGAGACCGGCGCCGCCGCCGCCCTGGGACCAGGCCATCGACCTGGCCTTTCCTGGCAGTCGCATCGCCATCGAAAGCGAGGGCGGAGGACGGCTCGGGCTGCGACTGCACCAGCATGGCCTGCTCAGGCCGCTGAGCGCAGTGGAGCTGTCGGACGGCACGCTGCGCTACCTGCTGTGGGCCGCGGCGCTGCTCGCGCCCCGCCCGGCAGGCCTGCTCGTGCTCAACGAGCCGGAGACCAGCCTGCACGTGCAGTTGCTGGCCCCGCTGGCCCAGCTGATCACCGCCGCGGCGGCACGCTCGCAGATCATCGCGGTCTCGCACTCCCAGACCCTGATCCACGCGCTGCACCGCGCGACGGAGGAAGCCGGAATCCCCGCCAGCACCATCGAGCTGATCAAGGACTTCGGCGAAACCCGCGTGGCCGGACGGGAGCCGCTCGACGGGCCGGCCTGGCACTGGCCGAAACGGTAGCCGGGTCCGCACGTCAGCCCTTCGATCGGAGCACCCGGTACTGCGCCATCGATCTCGATGCCGTCAAGCACGGGCATCTGGATGTCCAGACGCCTGACAGCTTGGCCCGAAATCCTACTGCGAACTCGGATCCCGTCTCCGATTCACTCCGGCCGCCTGGCGCGAGTTTGCCGGTCAGGTCAAGGGCGGGCGAGCGCAGCTTTAGGTAACCGATTTGCCGGCGTCGGCGTCGGCGTCGGTTTTGGCGTCGTCCTTTGCCTGGTTGGCCGTCGTGACGTTGCGGTCCATCCGGCGCACTGATGCGTAGGCGCGGAATCAGCTTGTAAATTGGTGGACGAGGCGTCTCCGCGGAAACGTCCCACGCAATTGCGCGAGGCGTTCCGGGGCACCTCGCCGCGGTCAGGGGATAAAGACGAGCTTTCCCCGGACGTGGCCGCCTTGGCTGATGCGATAGGCCTCGGCGGCGCGGTCGAACGGGAACGTCTGCACCTTGATCACGAGCTTGTTCTGGGCCAGCAGTCCGGCGACCTCTGCCAGCGCCTGCGTCGGCCTGCTGTCCGCGCCGCCACCAGTCACCCGAGCTCGGGCCTGGCCGGCTGCGGAGTTGGCGATAGACACTACCTGGGACGGCTCGGATACCAGGCTGATCAGTTCCTGGACCGGGGTCTTGCCGGCCACGTCAAACACGGCGTCGACCGGGCCGCCGGCAGCGGCCCGGACGCGGGCGGCCACGCCCTCGCCGTAAAGCACGGGGATCGCCTTGATCTCCCGCAGGTAGCCCTGGTTGGCCTCGCTCGCGGAGGCGATCACCCTCGCCCCGCGGGCCACCGCCATCTGCACGGCGACCGCTCCCACGCCGCCCGCGCCGCCGTCGACGAAGATCGTGTCACCGGCCTTGACGCCGAGCAGGCGAAGACCGCGTTCACTCGTCTCGCCGGCCACGCCGGCCGCAGCTGCCACCGCCCAGTCAATGGACGGCGGCTTGGCCGCCCAGGCGTCCAGCACGGCGTACTCGGCCTGAGTGTTCTGGCCGCGGCCGAACACGTCATCATCAATGGAGACCCCCGTGACCCCCTCACCGACCTCGTCCACCACGCCGGCCGCGTCGTATCCGAGATAACCCGTACCAGCCAGTGGCTGGCCACCGGACATGGCCCCGGCCAGCTGTTTCCAGTCGACCGGGTTAACGCTGGCCGCCCGCACCGCGATCCGGATCTGCCCCGGCCGCGCGTGCGGAACAGGAGCCTCTCCCCATGTGAGGACCTCGGGACCTCCGTAAGCTGTAAACCGCAGCGCTCGCATGCACTAGTCCTTTCCAGGTCAGCAGGGTGAGCCCGCCCGTTCCTGGGCCTGCCACGCGGCAGTTGCCCGGGACCACGAAACAGGGTCCCGGCGAACCCTATTCCTGGCCGGGCGGCCCGGCAAACCGCACTAGCGACCCCCGTGCACCGTTGCCTGCATCCCACGGTGGACGGCAGAGCTCATCTGGTCACTACCCCTCGTCGTTGCCGCTTTTGTCCTTTTCGTGGCGGACATGTAAGCGAGAGCCCTACCTGCAGGAACGT
>Ga0302326_10013549_pt1 | contig 17276 bp, 21 predicted proteins | sample Palsa_T0_3_FD_202264 | JGI IMG/M metagenome (GOLD analysis project Ga0302326, IMG submission 202264) | Peat permafrost microbial communities from Stordalen Mire near Abisko, Sweden - Palsa_T0_3 | ecosystem: Environmental > Terrestrial > Soil > Palsa > Peat permafrost | place: Sweden: Abisko... | reverse complement strand
GTGCCGGGTGAGAGACCAAGGCTCCGAAAGCGAGAAATTGTAGATCGTAAAACCATGTGGCGGCATCGCTGCAGGCGCCCACATCCAGGTGGATGCTCTCCATTGCCGACTGGAAAATCTCGTGCGCCGGACCATTGCCCTCCTTGGCGGAGAGAATTGCGTGTGCAGCAATTTGCCCGGATTTGATTGCATTATGTATGCCTTCACCCAGCAGCGGTTCCGCCAGACCGGCGGCGTCACCGACCAGAAAGACTCTGCTGTTGGTGAGAAGCGGACGACGGGCGCCAACACAGAGCGGAAATCCAACCATCTGATCGACTTCGGCGTCTCCGACGGCATGCGCGATGTAAGCGGAGAGGTCCGTCTTGGTGATGCGCTGCTCGCGCTCCTGCGAATACAAGCCGACATTGAGGTGGTCGCCTTTGGGGAAAATCCAGCCATAGCCGCCCGGCACGCTATCGAAATCAAATCGCATGGAGAACCGGGCGCTGTGCTTGGGGCGAATTCTTGCCTCAAGAGCGAGTGCCTGGGTCGGCGCCTTCGGCGCCAGCAAGCGCCGGGTGCGGCTATTGGCACCATCCGCTCCGATTGCATATCGAGCCCTCAAAATTTCTCCGCCCTCGAGACCAATTTCCACCTCGGAGTCGCTTTCCCCAATGTCCTCGATATCCTCGATGAGTTTGAATTTGCCGCCACTGGAAATTGCGGCCCCAAGACAAAAAGCATCGAACTCCATGCGTTCCGTCATGACGGCAATCGGATGGCGACTTTCAAACCTTCGCGTTCGTTCCCGCCGCAGACTGACGTCCAGATCGCGCGCGACGAACTTGATCACTGGCGCGATGGAGTATCGCAACCGCTTGACGGCTTTGACTGTCAACGCGCCGCCGCAAGGCTTCAGGCGCGGGAAAACCTTCCTGTCGAGAATCAGGACAGTCATTCCGCTCCGAGCAAGATCGTACGCGGCAGCACACCCCGCCGGCCCAGCCCCAATGACAATGACGTCGGCATCGGTCATCTTGCGAACTCGGGTCGCACGGTTCGCATTCATAGAGCTTCCGTTCGCTACTGCAAATGTGCCGTGCGTCGATAGGACAGCGCTTCGGCAATATGCACCCGGCCGATCGTGTCGGCGCCGGCGAGGTCGGCGATGGTACGTGCGACGCGCAGCACGCGGTGATAGCCGCGTGCGGTCAGCCGCATGCGCTCGGCCGCGTCGGTCAATAGGCGTGCGCCTGCCGGCTCCGGCGTGGCAATCCGTTCGAGCAACTCACCTTCGGCTTCCGCATTGGTGCGCAGTTTGAGTCCTTCATAACGCACGCGCTGGATGCCTCGCGCGGCGGCGACGCGCGACGCCACCGTGACGCTTCCCTCTGCCGGCGGCGGCAACGCCAGATCCTGCGCGGAGACGCTCGCCACATCGATCTGGATGTCGATGCGGTCGAGCAACGGCCCTGAAATGCGGGCCTGATAATCCGCGGCGCATTTCGGTGCGCGTCCGCAGGCCCGCGCGGGTTCGCTCGAGTAGCCGCATTTGCAGGGATTCATCGCGGCCACGAGCTGAAAGCGGGCCGGATAACGCACATGCGCGTTTGCGCGAGCGACGACGGCTTCCCCGGTTTCAATCGGCTGCCGCAGCGATTCGAGGACCGCGCGCTGGAACTCCGGCAATTCGTCCAGGAATAACACGCCCAAATGCGCGAGCGAGACCTCTCCCGGTTTGACACGCAATCCGCCGCCGACAAGTGCGGCCATGGACGCCGAATGATGTGGCGTGCGAAACGGGCGCCGTCGTGAAATGGCGCCGTCGCGCAATTCGCCCGCCAACGACTGGACCATCGACAGCTCAAGTGCCTCGCGCGCATCAAGCGGCGGCAACAGTCCGGGAAGGCGTGCGGCCAGCATCGATTTGCCGGAGCCGGGCGGTCCGATCATCAGCATGTTGTGACCGCCAGCCGCGGCGATCTCCAGTGCCCGTTTCGCGGTCTCCTGCCCTTTCACGTCGCGAAGATCGGGTGCGGTCGTCGTATCCTCCGCCATGCGCGCGACTGGCGGGTTCAACACCTGCACGCCTTTCACATGATTGACGAAGGCGATCAGAGACGGCGCCGCAACGATCTCGATGCCGGCGGCCCAGGCTGCTTCCGGCCCGCACGAAGCAGGACAAATCAAGCCGCGTTGCGCTTCGGACGCCGCCAACGCCGCGGGCAGCACGCCCGCAACAGCTGCCAACTGCGCATCGAGGGACAATTCGCCCAGCGCTGTGTAGCCCGCGAGTTCTCCCGCCGGCAGAACACCCATTGCCGCGAGCAGCGCGAGTGCAATCGGCAGATCGTAGTGGCTGCCCTCCTTGGGGAGGTCCGCCGGCGCAAGGTTGACGGTGATGCGCTTGTAGGGAAGCGCAAGCCCTATGGCCGAGAGCGCCGCGCGCACGCGCTCGCGGCTTTCGTTCACGGCTTTGTCGCCCAGGCCCACCACATTGAAGTTCGGCTGGCCGTCGCCGATGTGGACCTGCACGTCCACTTCGCGCGCCTCTATGCCCTGAAAGGCAACCGTATAAACGTGAGCGATCATGAATCCCCCGAAGGGGAATTAGGCCGCCCGTTATCGAAGTCGGCAATGGCCTGTTGTCACGCTTTGTCGCAACGGGTGTCGCAAATTTTGCCGGCGCAGAAGGATCGCGACCGGGCTCTAAAGTTTTCTCAACTGAGCGCGATCCAGGCCGCCACGCCGGCAATGAGGAAGCGGACGAGATATCCGGCGGAATGCGACAGCGTCAGCAGCGGATCGAATTTGATCCAGAACCCGTTCGTCACCTGCATCACCAATGGCCCCGCCACCCAGGCAAGCGTTGCGATGACCAGCGCACCTTCGAGACTCGTCGAGCCGGTGAACAGGCACAACAGGATCACGCCCGCCGACGTCACATAACCGAGGACGCTCGCGATGACGATCGCGCGGACGTCGTCTTTCTTTTGTCGGAGCCCGGGCCACCAGACTTCGGGATAGCGATCGTAGCGTTCGTGGAACAGCACCCCCATGAACAACCAATCGGTGAACGATCCGATCGTGCCTGCAGCCGCAATGGCTGCGATCAGCCTCCACTCCATTGGCAGGTCCCCCGCTTAGTCCGGGAGACCTTAGCGCGGCACGACGTCGAAGGCGATGGTGGTGCGGGACTGTTCGGAATGGAATGGGACGGTCCCGTGCCACATATAGGACGGGAACAACACGAGCTTGCCTGGGGCAGGTTTCTCGACACGGCGCACGGCGTCCTTAAGCCCGGCATCGAAATCCGGCGCACCGAATTGGAGCCAGCCCTCCTTGGCCTTCGGGTCGGCAACCGCGTCGGGCAGCGCGATGTAGTAGGCCGAGCTAATCCAGCCCTTGGGATGAACGTGGTTCGTATGGAAGCCGCAATCGTGCAGCCGGGAAGACCAAGATGCGGAATATCCGAATTCCTTGCTGCGACGCTTCAACAGCGGATGTTTGTCGTTGTCACGCAATTTTTCGATGTAGGTGCCGACGGCCTCGTCGATGCGGGTGCGCAACCGCTCCACAAGCAGGTGGCCTTTCCCGAACAGATTGTCGAGCGTCTGCGTTCCGCGCCGAAGCGTCTGATCGATGCACTCGCGCTTGTCGCGATGAAGGCGGTCGAGATATGCGTTCAAATCGTGGTTGAACGCGTCCATGTCGGCATAGCCTTCGGGCGGCGCAAGTTCGAACACCTGCACGAAATTCTCATAGTCGTTGAGCGCTTCGTCCCGCGAATCGCCCTGGGCGCGCAAAGCAACACTCCAAATTGCGAGCGAGCCCTGATCTTCCGGCAGGATGGCGAGCGCCCGCTCGGCTGCTTCGATTGCTTTTTTCGCGTCACCGGCGCGGACCAGAGTGCGCGAAAAATTGCGCCAGGCCTGCACGTTGTCCGGCTCCATGCCAACAGCGGTCTCGTGTTCCGCAATTGCGGCATCGAACTCGCCTCTGCTCGCGAGAATCAGGCCCAATCCGTCATGTGGCGCGACGTCGTTCGGCCTTAATCGCGCCGCCCGGCGGAATTCCTCCTCGGCGCGGTCGAAATCTTCTTTCAGGAACAGGAACTGGCCCTTGTCCAGCGGCAACGCGCCAACATCGGGATAAAGTGCAGCCACCTCGTCGTAGGAGCGCAGGAATTCCGAATCGCGGCCCAAACGATACAGAAGTGCATTGAGGTCGCGATGCGCAACCATATTGAGCGGATTGCGCCCGATCGCGCGGCGATAGCAGGAAACGGCTTCTTCCAGTCTGCCCAGTTGCTGCAACGTGTTGCCGCGATTGTAGTCGGCCATCGCCAGGTCGGGAACTTTAGCCTGCGCAGCGTCGAACAGGCGCAGCGCTTCTTCGAACCGGCCCTGCATTTTCACGGATACGCCGAGATTGTGCTCCAGCGCCGCGATCTGACGTGGGTCTCGAGAGCCTAGCGCAAGCGTCTGACGCAGCAGCGCCTCGGCTTCCTTCGGTCTGTTCTGCTCGTTCAGGGCAACAGCAAGGCTCTGCTTGGCGAACATGAAGTTCGGCTGAATTCGCAGCGCCGCACGGAAGCTTTGTTCGGCATCCACGAAATCCCCGGTCATGAGGAGCGCAAGTCCCAAATTCAAATACGCTTCGACATAGTTGGACTTCAGCCGAATCGCATCGCGCTGCGCGACAACCGCCTCAGGGTATCGTCCCGTCGAATAGAGCAGATTTCCCAGGTTATGATGCACTTGCGGCTGATCGGATTTGACGGTCAGCGAGCGGCGATAAAGATCCTCGGCCTCCTCGAAGCGACCTTGAGCCCGGCGCTGCACACCCAGCAGCTGAAGCGCATCCGGTTCCTCCGGAAAATCGCCCAAAAGACCCACGAGTGCCGCTTCCGCGGCCACGATTTCGTTGCGGTTCATCAGGTCAAGCGCCCGGCGCAGGAGGGCCTGCTTCTGCGATTCGGACATTGCGGCAGCGGTATCTGTCATGGCGGCACCTTATCGCGCAGGTGAGGTGCGGGCACAACGTGCTGCGCTAATATGGTTGACGCGCAAAATTTCGACACGCCACCGCGACCTAGCCTCCCACGGCTCGCTGCAACTCGGACTGGAACCACGCAATCCCGGTTTCATGCTTGGGCGAAAGGCGGCCCTTTGCGTAGATGCCGGCGTCGAGATTGCGCTGCACGGCCTCCGTGATCGCAATGTCTTCGACGGTGGTTACTTCCGAAGCGGCCATTGCGCGCGCGATCTCGGATTCCGGCAAATCCTTCGGGAAGAAATAAAGATAGTCCAATCGCGTGCGGGTATGATCGATGGGCCACATGCGCTCCATCATCACGCCATTGGCATAAACATTGATTCCAAGGCAGGGCCATAGCCAGCCCCAAATTCCGGACACGGGAGAACCGCCGCGTGCGGGCGCCGAATAGAACATTGCAGGCGCCTGGATTTCGACCTTGTACTGCGCCGCGTCGATCGCGGCATCGAGGGCCGGATGTACATTGGGCACATGATACCCTTCGAGATAATTCTCGACATAGGTCTTCCAGTTGCAACGGATCTCGTGAGTCGAGCGGCGCGTGAATTGATAGGTCTCGATGGGCCAGTCGCGCAGGCGCTCGTCAAATACTGCGGTTGCCCCCGCGAGCGGCGACGCGTCACGGTCCATGTTCACGAACACGAAGCCGCGCCAGGATTCGCAGCGCACCGGATAAAGGGCGTAGTCGCGGGGATCGAAACCTTCTGCCGGACCGAAATCCCGCGCATTGGCGAGCCTGCCGTCGAGCGCATAGCGCCAGCCATGATAGCGGCAGACGAGCGCGCCCGCGCATGTACCTTCGCCGTCGGCGGCCAGCGGACCGGCACGATGCCGGCACACATTGTGGAACGCTCGCAGACCGCCGTCTTCGCCGCGCACGACGATGAGAGGATAGCCTGCAACGCTGACGGCGACATAGGAGCCGGGCGCGGTAAACTGGCTTTCATGGGCGGCCAGGAGCCACGCGCGCGCGAAGACGTGCCGACGTTCGGCTTCGTAACGGCCGGCACCGCGATAGAGGGCCGCTTCAAGCGTTTCGGGGGCGGATTGGAGCATGGGCGACACACTAGCAGGTGGCCCGCGCCCTTGCGAAGCGCCCTTGGCCCCCCTACCGTTGCGACACGCTATCCCACAACGAGAACCCCATGAGTGCCAAACGCTTCGAAGGGACCGACAAATATGTCGCGACCGAAGACTTGAGAATTGCCGTCAATGCCGCGATCACCCTGGAGCGTCCGCTCCTGATCAAAGGGGAGCCCGGCACCGGCAAGACCCAGCTCGCCTACGAGGTGGCCGAAGCGCTCGATGCGCCGCTCATCACTTGGCACGTCAAATCGACCACCAAAGCCCAGCAGGGCCTCTATGAATACGATGCCGTCACGCGGCTGCGGGACTCGCAGTTGGGCGATGTGCGCGTCAAAGACGTCAAGAACTACATCAAGCAGGGCAAGCTCTGGGAAGCGTTCAAGCTGGAGAAACGTCCGGTGCTGTTGATCGACGAGATCGACAAAGCGGACATCGAATTCCCCAACGACCTTTTGCTCGAACTCGATCGCATGGAATTCTTCGTCTACGAGACGGGCGAGACGATCAAGGCCGATCGCCGCCCGGTCGTAATGATCACCTCGAACAACGAGAAGGAATTGCCGGACGCGTTCCTGCGCCGCTGCTTCTTCCACTATATCAAATTCCCCGAGCGCGAGACGATGCAGAAAATCGTCGACGTGCACTATCCTAACATCAAGCAGAAGCTCGTGTCGGAAGCGCTGAATGTCTTCTACCAGATCCGCGATGTACCAGGTCTGAAGAAGAAGCCTTCGACCTCCGAACTGCTCGATTGGTTGAAACTCCTGCTCAACGAAGATATTCCGCCCGAAGCACTGAAGGAGCGCGATCCGACCAAACTCATTCCGCCCCTGCACGGCGCGCTCCTCAAGAACGAGCAGGACGTGCATCTGTTCGAGCGGCTGGCGTTTCTCGCGCGGCGGGAGACAAGGAATTGAAGGTCGCGCTCGGTGCATTTGTTCTGCTTTTCGCTTCGTCGATGGTGCATGCTCAAACCATGCCGGGAGATGCGTTTGCCGATGGCAAGGACGGCGCCAAGGTGCATAAAGCATCCGGTTTCGTGTGTCCGGCCAAGATCGGCCTTTTCGAACGCGATGCGGTCGGCGATGCCGACCCCGAGACGCAAACCGATTTCTGCGCCTATTCCGTCCTCAATGGCGTCTACGGCACCATCAAGCTGACACCCCTGACGGGCGCCTACGACCCCGAGGCATCGATGGCGGCGGATTTCAGCGAGCAGGAAGGCACGGGCGGCAAGGAGATTTCCGAGAAACCGGAAGTGCTTGCGGGCGGCGCCGGGCCGCTCTCCGTCTATGCGCGCACCTATGAAACGTCGAAGCTCGAGGAGCTGCACTATCGCGTGCTGTTTACGGGCGCGGCGCTGAAGAACTGGGCCGTGGAGGCCACGATCGAATATGCCGATCCGCGCGACACGCCGCTCGAGAATGATTTCCTGCGTGCGATCTATGCTGCCGCTCAAACTCAGATCGGCGCGAAATAGCATTGCTGCGTTCGTCGCCGCGCTTGCATGCGCCGCATCACCGGCATCTGCAGCCGACTCACTGGATGCTCTTGTCCTCGCTTATCCCGATACGATTCAGACACGTTCGGGCAACGATCTGATCTTGCGCAATGGCGTGCGTCTGGATATGGGCGCTTCCGGCAGCGCGATGTCGTTCGATGTTGTGCTCTCGCACGCGTCCATCCGCGACATGTTTCGGATCGCCTATCCGGCGGGTGCGCCGCTCACGGCGCCTGCCTGGAATTTCGATCCCGGCCGCTTCCGTAACAAGGTTTTTTTCGACGCGATGTATGGCGACTGCCGCAAGGGCGAGGTCATGCGGGATCTCGTATCCGTCGTTTGGCTGCCGAAGCATTGGGGCCACAATATTGAGGTGACGCGCATCAATGGCGTGGCAGACCGCTTGCGCGAGGTGTCCGATCAAATCGACGCGCTTCCGGATCAGGTCCGGCGGGCAGCGTGGCCAATCGCAGGCACCTATGCCTGCCGCGGGGTGGCAGACGCGGGCCAGCCCTCCATGCACGCCTATGGCGCGGCGCTCGATCTCAACCTGGCTTTCTCCAGCTATTGGCTGTGGGATAATGCCAGGACCGTTCGCAAAAATGTCTGGCGCAATCAAATGCCGGCCGAGATCGTCGATATATTCGAGCACCACGGCTTCATCTGGGGCGGCCGCTGGTACCATTACGACACCATGCATTTCGAATACCGGCCGGAATTGCTGGGGTTGGCCCCCGCCCCCACTCCGCGCTAGGATTGCGCAACCGCTATCGAACGAGACGCCCATGTTCTTTCAATTCTTCGACGAGCTCCGTTCCGCCCGCGTGCCGGTGACCTTGAAGGAATATCTGGCACTGATGGATGCACTAGCCCACGACGTCATCGACATGAAAGTCGACCAGTTCTATTACCTGTCGCGGACCGCGCTGGTGAAGGACGAGCGCAATCTCGACAAATTCGACCGGGTCTTCTCGCACGTTTTCAAGGGCCTCGAATCGCTCGATGCCACCGAAATCACGCAGATTCCGGACGAGTGGTTGCGCGCGCTGACGGAAAAATTCCTGTCCGAGGAGGAAAAGAAGCTCATCGAATCGATGGGCGGCTGGGACAAGCTGATGGAGACGCTGAAGCAGCGGCTCGAAGAGCAGAAGAAGCGCCACGAAGGCGGCTCGAAAATGATCGGCACGGGAGGGACATCACCCTTCGGCGCGATGGGCTACAACCCGGAAGGTGTACGCATCGGCCAAGACAAAGGCCGCCACGGCAAAGCCGTGAAAGTGTGGGACAAGCGCGAATACAAGAACCTCGACGATTCCGTCGAGCTCGGCACGCGTAACATCAAGATAGCGCTGCGCCGCCTGCGCAAATGGGCGCGGCAAGGTGCGGAGGTCGAGCTCGATCTGCCGGGCACGATCAAGGACACCGCCAACAAGGGCTATCTCGATCTCAAGCTGATTCCCGAGCGCCACAACACCGTGAAGGTTCTGATCTTCTTCGACATCGGCGGCTCGATGGACGCCTATATCAAGCTCTGCGAGGAGCTGTTCAGCGCTGCCAAGACCGAATTCAAGCACATGGAGTTCTTCTATTTCCACAATTGCCTGTACGAAAGCGTGTGGAAGGACAATCGCCGCCGTCACAATGAGAAATTTCCCACCTGGGACGTGCTGCACAAATTCCCGCACGACTACAAAGTGATCTTTGTCGGCGACGCGACGATGAGCCCCTACGAGGTCACCTATCCGGGCGGCTCGGTGGAGCACTGGAACGAGGAAGCGGGCGCGATCTGGCTCGACCGTGTGGCGCAGATCTATGAGCACGCCGTGTGGCTCAATCCCGTCGCCGAGAAGCATTGGGAATACACGCCGTCGATCGGGCTGATCCAGCAGATCATGTCCGGTCGCATGTATCCGCTCACTTTGGGCGGCCTCGACACGGCGATGCGGGAACTCAATCGCTAATGCGCGCGACAGACTAGGAATGCCTGACCCCGACACGTCTTCTTGCAGGCAACCGCCGGGCGTCGTTGCGCCCGTCGTCGACTCGCACAAATGCGAGGGAAAGGAAGATTGCGTGCGCGTATGCCCGTATGACGTGTTTACAGTCCGCAAATTATCTACTGACGAGCGTGCTGCGTTGCCATTTTTCGTGCGCCTCAAAGTCGCTGTGCATGGGGGCAAACAATCTTTTGTGACAAAGCCGGATCAATGCCATTCCTGCGGGCTCTGCGTCGCAGCCTGCCCCGAAAGCGCAATCAGGCTCGCTAGACTCTGAGGCTTCGGTCGCGACGCCCATCTCAAACTGGCGATTCTTGCGATTGTCGTCGTCCGCACTTGCTGCAACGCTGCAACCCTGCTCGGATGCGTCCGGCGACATCGGGAGGCCCCCATGCTTCAAGTCCATCATCTGAACAATTCGCGCTCGCAGCGTATTCTCTGGCTTCTCGAAGAACTCGGCGCGCCCTATGAGATCGTTCACTACAAGCGCATGAGTCCGGTGCCGCTGGCGCCGCCCGAGTTGAAGAAGGTGCATCCGCTGGGCAAATCGCCCGTGATCACCGACGGCAAGCACACCATCGCGGAGTCGGGCGCCATCGTGGAATATATCCTCGACAAATACGGCAACGGAAAGCTGCGTCCCGATCCGAAATCGGACGATCACGTCAAATATATCGAATGGATGCACTATGCCGAGGGTTCCGCGATGCTGCCGCTGATGATGCATCTTTATGCAGGATTTCTGGGCGATGGCGCGGCACCCTTGCGCCCGCGCATCGACAGCGAGATCGCCAACCAGCTTTCCTATATGGAAGATGCGCTCAAGGGCCGCGATTATCTCGTGGGAAAAGGGCTCACTGGCGCGGATGTGCAGCTGGTGTTCGTTCTCGAAGCGGCAGACGCAAGCGGATTGCTCAAGGATTATCCGGCCCTGCGTCACTATCTCGACGCGATGCAGGTGCGGCCTGCCTACAAGCGCGCGATCGAAAAGGGTGGAGAATATTCGCTGGGCGCCAACCGAAGGCCCGCTTCGTCGTGATCGCGGAAACATCTCTCGCCGTCAAAGCGTGACGCCGAACACCCGCTGCAGCATGAACGTATAGGCGTAATACGCGATAACGGTAAGCACGACACCAATTCCGACGCTCGGCCAGAACGCGAGGCCCGCGCGCAGGCACAGCGGCAGAGCGATCAGGAAGACGGCACCGGGCGGCGTCAGCAGAAACACGTTCCACGCATAGTTTCCGGCGCGCGCACCATCCTGGGTATCGATATAGAGCAGCACGGCAATCATCCCGCTGCCGATCGGGATGGAGGGCGCAATCGTCGCGACCATTGTCCAGCGTTTGGCGAGTTCCGAGAGGGCGACGATGACGGCCGCCGTGATGGCGACCTTAAACATTGTCAGAAGAACCGGATTCATGCCTTTGCCGCCATGCCCCAATAATTGAACCCCGCGAAGCGCGGCGTGCCGGGAAGATACATCGTCTCCAGTCCGTCTACGCGAAAGCCGGCATCGCGGATCAGGCGGGGAATCGGCCGGCCCAGATGGCAACCGCCTCCGATTGCCTTCCACACCGGCGTCAGCCTCTGTTGCCAACGGTTGACATTCGCATCGGGTGCCTCGCCGTGCTCGCAAAAAATCATGCGGCCGTCCGGTTTCAGTACGCGGCGCATCTCACCCAGAGCCCTCATAACGTCGGGGATCGTGCAGAGAGTGTAGGTGACAAGCACTGTGTCGGCCGCATCGCTGTCGAGCGGAATCGCTTCACCGGGCAGATCGAGGAATTCGATCTCGAGCGGAGATGCGGCGAGGCGCCCGGCTGCCCGCTCGCGCATTTCCCGCGATGGCTCGAGCGCCCACAGATGCGTCACCTTTGCGGCATCGTAGAAGGGCAGATTGTGTCCCGCGCCAAAGCCGACTTCCAGCACGCGCCCTTCCGCGCGGGGCACGACTTTTCGGCGCTGATAGGTGATCGGTTTGGCGCTCATCGCGGCGGAAAGTAGCGGCGGCAGGAGATAACGGTCGTAAAGGCTCATGCGATTGGCTCCGTTGCGTCCGACCAAACCGGACTATCACGCGGGTTTCAAGTGTCTGCGAATCCATTCGGCGAGATCGTCTTCGGAAAACGCGCCCGACGCGAGAGACAGGATGACAATTACGCATTGCGCATCATCCGCAACCAGCGTGAAACCGTTGAGTTCGAGAAATAGTTCGAGGGCGACGAGGGCCATGCGCTTGTTGCCGTCGACGAAGGCGTGATTCTTCGCGAGCCCGAATGCATAGGAAGCCGCGAGTGCTTCCGCATCGGGCTCACCATAAGCTGCAAGATTCTGGGATCTGGGGAGCGCCGAGTCGAACAGGCCCTCGTCGCGAATGCCCGTGGCACCCCCATGTTCCTGGAGTTGTTCGTCATGGGCCGCCAGAAGCACATCGCGAGCGATCCAAGTCCAGTCGCTCACTTCGCCAGCTCGCGCAACGCATGGCGGCGATTCTTCATCACCTTGCGCGCCACTTCGAGTTGCCGCGACTTTTCGGCGTCATAGGAACTGAGACGGAACCCGTCGGGCGCAGAGGTCAATGTCAGGCTGTCGCCTTTTTCTGCCTTGAGAGCGCCAAGTGCTTCCTTGGGCAATGTTACACCGAGCGAATTGCCGATCTGGATGATTTTGAGTGTGAAGTGCTGCACAACAGGCTCCGTTGGTACGTTTGTTAGAACAGATTGTTATTACAAACGTATAACGGGGACAAGTCCTACCTGGGCGGGCCGTCGGGTGGATCGCCATTGTTGGGGACACGGACCTCCTGCGGCTTGTCGCCGTAGGTCGGTTGCATGTCGAGATCGATGCCACCATCCGAGATACCTTTGGCCGCGCAAATCAATGTCGCGAGGCCGGGCGGCATGCAAGGCAGGAGGAGCGGTTGCTGTTTGCGCATCAGCCCGCGCGCCCAGCGCACGGCGTTCTTCGACCGGTCGGTGTGGTCGGCGTAGTCGACGGAATCGTCGGGTTTGTGACCGGCGTTCGCCATCACGCATTGGGCGCGCTGTTCGGGCGTCAGATTGATCAGATTTTCCGGTGCGCAAGCGAACAAAAATCCGTGCAACGCGTCGAGGTCCGTCTCGCCCGTCGTCGGCGGCAGATTGATCTTGTCGTAATTGGGGTAGTGAAACGGCGTCGCCACTATGCGCGCTCGTTGCTTCGGCAGGATAGTGGCTTTCTCTGCCGGCAGCGGTTTCGGCGCCAACCGGAACCACACGATATGTTCGTGCGGTGATTCAATCGACGACGGCGGATTGCGAAACGGAATCAAGAGTGCGGCGATGACGCCCACATGCAGCAGCACGACGCCTGCGGCGCCGGCAAACTTGCGTGCGGGAAAAACTCTCACCGCAATGACACGCCTCACGCGTCGGGCCGGAATTCCAGGATATCGCCAGGCTGGCACTCTAGCACGGCGCAGATTTTTTCCAGCGTCGAAAAGCGGACGCCTTTGACCTTGCCGGATTTCAGCAGGGAAAGATTGGCTTCCGTGATGTCGATCGTTTCCGCCAGTTCCTTCGAGCGCATTTTGCGCCGCGCCATCATCACGTCGAGATTGACGATGATCGCCATCAGACGAATTTCGTGTTTTCGTCGGCGGCTCGTTGCGCTTCCGCCATCACGCGCGAAATCACCAGAACGACACCGGCCGTGAACAGCGACGCCACGTCGCCCGATCCGAAATCGAGCGATATTTCGCGATGGCCGTGTCCGAGATACCAGGTCAATGCCAGAGATATGGGTGCATGCATGATGAAGGTGACAATCACGCCGGCAAAGATCGCGATCGCAATATTCGTCATCAGCCGCAGTGCATCGGCGGAAAAAACCTCGCCTTTGCTATAAAGCAGAAACAGCTTGCGCAACGACCACAAGGCCCAGACCGTGAAACTCAGTCCCGCCAGGGAAAATGCGAGCGCGTAAATCCGATACGCAAGAGGCACACTCTCGTTGAGAACATTGCCCGTATGATCAGCATCGAGCATCATCCATTGGGTCATCTGAGGTCTGAGATAGATCGCGATATCGGCAAGCGGATAGATCAGCAGTCCGATGGCCGTGAGGCCCGCCATGAAGCGGCTCAACGAGCGCAGACTGGATGGCGACGCCTGCTTGTCTGTCATAACAGCCTCCCAAAAAAGGGGATTATTGCTCTCAATCATCCCCTTAACGGGGTAAACCGCCAAGGGACTGAGCAACACCCAGGTTCCAGTTGCTCAGAGCACAAAACGGATCAAGCGCGGCAGTTACTTGTTCATTAGGCCCAACACCTTGGATTTCAACCTTGGTGCAAGAAACGCGAACCGGCGCATTGCGCGCTGCCAGTTCCGCTGCCCGGCGCTTCGGGTCTTTCACCAGAGAAGGTGGTTGCATTGCGGCAGTCTCGGAAGGCGGCGTAAATGCGTGGCCGCAGCGGGCACGGTCTTCAGAGGAAAGATTGCTCAGATTTTCGATGGAGCAGCCAGACAGAGCGCTTCCAAAACTTCGAAGATCAGCTGGCGGCATCTGACGATCCATCGAAACATCCGGTATGGACGGAATGATCGGCGGTGGCGTCACCAGAAATCCATTTGGAACCGGCTTCCTGAGTTTCCGGATAGGACGGACTGCTTCTGGTATAACAAGGCGGTGCAGCATGAAGAAGGTTTCGTTCGATACGTTTTGCCTCGCGACGCCGCTGGGCATGGCGCGCAATAGCAGAGCCACAAAGCCAATTTGCAGAAAAACAACAATGCCGGCCGCTGCGAACCTGTCATGGACCTTGATCATGCTGGCGCAGCAATCGCGGATCCTCGTCAGGTCTCAGTCGACCCTATCCGCATTATATCACGATATTGTATTATCGCAATACAATAATTTTATTCTGGCGCGATGGTCACCGCGATGCCATCCAGTTCGGGCGCGCAGGTGATCTGGCAGGACAGCCGCGAATTGGGTTCGACGGCCAGCGCCATGTCGAGCATGTCGATTTCGGCCTCCGAAGGCGGCATGAGTTTTTCGTACCAGCCGCCTTCCACATAGACGTGGCAGGTCGCGCAAGCGCAGGCACCGCCGCATTCCGCGGAGATGGGAAGGCCTGCGTCGCGCAAGATCTCCATCACCGTCCAGCCGTCACGGCCTTCGATGACGTGTTCCGCACCCTTGCGGTCGGTTGCGACGATCTTCATGCCACGCCCAGTTTCTTCTGCAGGTTCGACGACGACGTAGTGTATTGGAAGCGCAGCTTCTCATTCGGCCGGCAAATGTGGAACGCGGCTTGCGACATCAGCGCCGCTTCGTGGAAGCCGCACAAAATGAGCTTCAGCTTGCCCGCATAGGCGTTGATGTCGCCGATCGCGAACACGCCGGGCGTCGTGCTTTCGAATTTCGCCGTATCCACCGGAATCAGATTCTCGTGCAGATTGAGTCCAAAATCCGCAATCGGCCCGAGCTTGATGGTCAATCCGAAGAAGGGCAGCAACGCGTCGCATTCGTGCCGCCATTCACGCTTGTCTGTTCCGGCGAGCGTCACGGCTTCGAGCTTGCCGTCGGCGCCGTGCAGCGCTTTCACGCTCGCGACATCGAATTTGACTTTACCCTCTTCGACCAGCTCGCGCATGCGGTTGACGCTATGCTGTGCGGCGCGAAAGCCATCGCGGTGATGAACGAGTGTCAGGCTCTTGACGATGGGCGCGAGATTGATCGTCCAGTCGAGCGCCGAATCACCACCGCCCGCGATCAGGATATTCTTCCCGCGAAACATCTCCATCTTGCGCACGGCGTAATGCACGCTCGAACCTTCATAGGCTTCGATGCCGGCGATCGGCGGTCGCTTGGGAACGAAACTGCCGCCACCGGCCGCGATAACGACAACCGGCGCCACGATCTCCGTATCCGCATCGGTCGAAAGCTTCCAGCGGCCGTCGGGGAGCTTTTCCAGCGCGCTTGCCATCTGGCTTAAGTGAAACTGGGCCCCAAACGGCTTGATCTGTTCCATCAGCCGGTCGGACAATTCCTGGCCCGTCACGATGGGCAGGCCTGGAATGTCGTAAATCGGTTTCTCGGGATAGAGTTCGGTGCATTGGCCGCCCGGCCGGTCGAGGATGTCGACCAAATGCGCCTTGAGGTCCAATAGCCCCAGTTCGAACACGGCGAAGAGCCCAATCGGGCCCGCTCCAACGATGATCACATCCGTCTCGACAGGCGCGGCCATATTCTATTCCACAGCTTGAAAGTGTGTGACTAAGGAAAACAACATTCCCATATGTAGAAATGGGCGCGCGCATCGTCAACGGGAGCCCTGCCATGCGATTTCGAGCGGCCCGCGTAGCCCGCGCCAGCCTCAAAATCAATTGGCCCAAAATCAATTGCGGCAAGAGCGCCGAGTTAATGGCCCAGATAGGCTTCGATAAAGAGCCTTACGGTCTCGGCCTGCGCATTGATCTGGCGCAAGGCCCCAGCGGCGCGTTCGGCATCGAGAGCGGGATCGATCGGTTCGGCACTCGCTGCGGCGTCGGCCAGCCCGAACGCGCCGATGCCCCGGGCCGCCCCTTTGACCGTATGCGTGACGTGGCGCCACTGTTTGGTGTCGCCAGTCTGGATCACGCTCTCGAGCTGGCCCATGAGCTCCGTCGCCTGCCCCACGAACAGCTCGAAAACCTCCGCATTCAGTACGGCATCTCCGCCCGTGTAGCGAGCGAGATGGGCCATATCGACCGGACGCGATTGTGCAGACGTCACCGGCAAAACCCCATTGAGGCGGCGGTCATTCTGATCCGGGATCGATCAAGACGGCGTTAACGCCACGCTAGATCGGCACGACCCCACCGGGGAAGGGGGAGACGCCGAAGATATGCGCATGCGCGAAAAGGACTGCGACGAACAGAAGTGCCGCAACCCAGAACCGCCAGCCGAAGCTTTCGCCGAGGTTCAGGTTATTGCGACCTGTGGCGACCGCGCCGAATGGAATATTCGAGGTCTTCGCCGCGAAGGCTGCCCACGCCTCACCCATTTTGCGCCGGCGCTTGGCGTCGATCGAGAAGGTGCCGAGGATCGAAAGAACAAAAAAGCTTCCGAAAAAAATCACGGACGCTTCGTCGCCATTCGCCGACAAATGAAACGCCGACCAGATTGCAACGCCCCACAGAAACGGATGGCGCGTGATGCGCAATACGCCCTTGATCGTATCCGGATTGCCGACCGCGCCTTCCTGGCGCAGCGATGTGGGATTCGGCATGAACAAGCCCTGTACGCCCAGCACAAATGCCAACGCGATAACGGGGATGCCAAGATGCTTCACGCCGGGCCCCAGATCGTAGAGCAGCGGATCGTCACCTCGCTGCGCTGCGCTGTAAGACATCGCGAGCCACACGATCACGCCCAGCGAGGTCAACGAAAAGAGACCCAGATACGGACCTTCGCCGATTGCGCCCGTGACCGCATCGCGGACTCGCGTGCCTGCAATCAACAAATGGATGGCAAGAAAAACGGCCGCAGCCGTAATCAGCATCGTCATATGCGGTCCCCTTCGATTTCAGACGCGCGCTTTCACCACATGCGCCCGTCCGCGTAATTTGAGCCCATCGGAACGGCCCGCAAAATAGCGCGGATTGAGCACGGTCGCATTGAAA
>Ga0302326_10013548_pt1 | contig 17277 bp, 12 predicted proteins | sample Palsa_T0_3_FD_202264 | JGI IMG/M metagenome (GOLD analysis project Ga0302326, IMG submission 202264) | Peat permafrost microbial communities from Stordalen Mire near Abisko, Sweden - Palsa_T0_3 | ecosystem: Environmental > Terrestrial > Soil > Palsa > Peat permafrost | place: Sweden: Abisko... | reverse complement strand
TTCCGAAGTCCGCTCCGGGTACGATCTTAGATTCGCGTTCCGTAACCTACGAACCCGACTCGGCGACGATGACGAACTCCGCGTGGCAGATCAAATTCGTCTCGTGCGATTTCAACGACAAGCCGATCGCGGCCGTGGCAACGGTCGTCAAGCCGTTGACGCCGGCAACCGGCACCGAGCCGTTGCTGGCCGAAGCATTTGCCGAAGACGCGCTCGGAGCACAATGCGCCCCGTCGCACGGCGTTACCGGAAGTACTGCGGATTCGAACGAGCTGTTGGAGACCGGCGTGCCGACCGCGGGGTTGGCAGCGGGCTGGACGGTCGTGTATCCCGACTTCGAGGGGCCGAATTCCGAGTATGCCGTCGGCAAGATCGAAGGACATATCATGCTCGACGCCATTCGTGCGGCCGAGCAGTTTGCGCCGCTCGGTCTGGGCGCGAGCACGCCCGTGGGCTTGAACGGCTATTCGGGCGGCGCGCAAGCCGTTTCGTGGGCGGCGACCCTGCAGCATACGTACGCGCCGAGTCTCAATATCGTCGGCATCGCTTCGGGCGGAACGCCGGCCGATCTCAAAGGCATCGTCGACAACATCGACGGGACCTCAGCCTTGAGCCTGGTCGCGAACGAAGCGTTCTTCAACATCATCTACATGTCGGCAATCGGAATCAACCGCGGATTTCCTCAACTCATGACGCCGATTTTAAATTCGGCGGGCGTCGCGGCTGCCGTTGCGATGGAAAACGGCTGCATCGGCAAAGACAGCAACGGAGGCAGCGGTCCGACCGGCACGTTCGCGAACTACACGACGACGAATTTCGACACGGCGCCGGGCGTCCTCGCGACGATACCGCAGTGGGATCTCGCTCAGCCCGGCGAGCCTCCGGTCGCGAACGAATTCGTCTACTCCTCGGTCACCGATGAGTTAATCCCGATTGCCGGCGTCGATACCATGGTGGCCGAATGGTGCGCCGCCGGTGCACACATCGAGTACGACCGCGAAGCCACGGGCGGCGACCACGTCACGACCGAGCTCGACTCCGAGCAAGACGTGATCCTGTACATGACGGGACAATTCAACGGCCTAGGCGTGGTCGTACCAGTAGGCTCGACGACGTGTAACTAGCCCACTGTCACGCTGAGATTGTCGAAGCGCAGCCGAGACGAACGGTATCAGCCGTTGTCGACGTCGCGTCTGCGCTTCGACAAGCTCAGCGTGACAAGGTCGAACAACGCCATCACGCTGCCGGAAACTTCGAGCTGATCGACGGTGCAGCGGCGGGCCGGCTTGTCGTCGCGCCAGCGCAGCGGGCGCGTGCCGTGACGGATGCGTCCCGACGTTACTTGATCGAAGGCGACTTCGAGTACGAGTTCGGGGCGCAGCGCGACGTACGAGCGGTCGACGTCGCGGCCGCGGTTCCAGCGCGAAGGCGCCGCATCGGGAGCGCCGCCCGTAAAGCCCGAGCCTCCCTCGAACGGACGAAGCCGGTCGAGCAACGCGCGCCGTTCGGGCGTCGCGAACGCACTGCAGAAGCCGATGTAATCGAGCAGTCCCTCGCGATCGTACAGGCCGAGCAGCAAACTTCCGACGCGGTCCTTCGCGTTCGCGGCGTAACGGAATCCGCCGATGACGCAGTCGGCCGTACGTTGCTGCTTCACCTTGACTGCATCCGGACCGCGAGTTGCACGATAGGGCGCGTCGAGCCGCTTCGCGACGACGCCGTCGAGTGCGGCGCCGACGCGTGCGAACCACGCATCGACGTCGGCCCGTTCGCGCGACGCCGGACTCAAGCGCAGCGTGCCGTTCGCGCCAAACGCCACGGCGAAACGTTCCAACGCGGCGCGCCGCACTTCGAGCGTTTCGTCGCGGTATTCGCACGCGCCGTACTGCAAGACGTCGAAGGCCAGATAGAGCGCGGGCGTTTTCTTGGAAAGCATCGCGACGCGGCTCGCGGCGGGATGGATGCGCTGCTGTAGCGTGTCGAACGAGAGCGCGCCTGCGTCGAGCACGACGAGTTCGCCGTCAAACGCATAGCGGCGTTCGGGCAGCGCCGCGAGCGCGGCTACGACTTCGGGAAAATACCGGCCGAGCGGCTGACCCGCCTTCGAATACAGTTCGACCTCCGCACCATCGCGTTGCGCGAGCGCGCGGAAACCGTCCCACTTGGGCTCGTAAAGCCAGCCGGCGCCACCGGGGATTTCGGCGACGGAACGCAGCTCCATCGGTTCGATCGGCGTCACGGCGTTTCCGTCGCCGGCTGCGAGCGATAACCGGCGCGCCGCAGCGACCGGATCGCGCCGGCGAGACCGCCGGGTAAGAAGAGCACGAGAACGATGAAAAGCGTCCCAAGTATGAAGAGCGGCTCCGAGAGCGGAACGCGCAGAACCGGCGGAAGGTTCTGCAGCACCGGCGCATTTGAAAGCTCGACGAGCCGCACGTTGAGGTACTCGTAAACGACGCCGCCGAGGACGGCCCCCCACAGCGTTCCGACGCCGCCGAGCACGACCATGACGAGCAGAACGAGCGTGAAGCTCGCCGTCGTGACCTCCGGCGTCGCGCCGCCTTGTACCAGCAAATAGACCGCACCCGCGCAAGACGCGAGAAACGCCGATAGCACGAACGCGCCAAGCTTGTAGAGGTAGGGATTGAGGCCGAGCACTTCGACGCGCCGCTCGTTCTCGCGAATCGCTTGCCAGACGCGGCCGGGCGGCGAGTTCACGCTCCACCAGCCCACGGCGCTCGCGAATGCGAGCAGTGCGAGCGCGAGCCAGTAGAGGTTGCGGGTGTTTGCGACGCCGATGAGCGACGCCGGTAGCGTCGCCGTTCCGAGCGCGAGTCCCTCCTCGCCGCCGGTCGCGCCCCACGGATTTTGCAGCACGAAGATCGACCCGGCTTCGGCGAACGCGAGCGTGACCATCGCGAACGAGATGTCGCGCGTACGCAGCGAAATCGCACCGACGATCAGCGGCAGAACGAACGCTACGAGCGCGGTCAACCCGAGTGCGCGCGGCAGATCGAGGTTCCACTGCACGAGGCCGATCGCCGTCACGTAAACACCGGCGGCGAAATACAGCGCATGCCCGAACGACAAGAGGCCGGCATAGCCGAAAACGAGATCGTAGCTGAGCGCGAGCGCTCCGAAGATAAAGCACAGCGCCAGCAGGTTCAGGGTCCCCGCCGAGTTGAGCGGCCCGTCGAACAGGCCCGGTAGCGTGAAGCCCAACGCCGGCAATGCGGCGAGCGCGAAGAGGCCGGCGAGGAGCACGAGCGGGGTCAGTCGAGCGTTCACGAGAGCTTTAAGAGTCCGCCGGGCCGAACGAGCAGCACGACGGCAAGTAAGATGACTACGGCGAAATCGCCGACGCCGGCGGCCGCGTAGAAGTTCAGAAACTGCTGCAGCAATCCGACGAGAATTGCGGCGATCGCACTTCCCGCAATCGACCCGAGCCCGCCGATGACGACGACGATGAAGGCCGATATCAGCATCGCCGTACCGCGCCCCGGATCGACCGAGCCGTAGTACGTCGCGCCGAGAATACCGGCCAGACCCGCGGCCATCCCGCCGATTGTGAAGACCAGCGTGAACGCGCGTCCGACGTCGATTCCGAGCGCGGAGACCATATCGCGGTTCTCGACGCCGGCGCGGACGATGAGTCCATAGCGTGTCCGCTGCAGAAACGCGAGCAGTCCGGCCAACGTCGCCGCGGCGGCGCCGATCGTGACCAGACGCGTGTTCGGAATCGCCGCGCCGCCGATCGCAGTCGTCCGCCCCATCCAGTCCGGTATCGCGAAGGTTCGCGGATCCGAGCCGAAGCTGCCCTGCACGAGCGCGATCGTCGCGAGCGCGAGTCCGACCGTGACGAGCACTTGACCGACCGGGCGCCGGTAGAGCGGGCGCACGAGAATCAGCTCCGTTAGCGCCGCAAACGCGCCGCCTGCGACGACTGCCGCAACGACCGCCGCAAGCCACACGAGCCACGGCGCGGAGGACGGCAACGCCGCCGCAACCATCCACCCTGTGTAGGCTGCGAGCGTAAAGAACGCGCCGTGCGCAAAATTCAGAACGCGCATCAGCCCCCAGATCAGCGAAAGCCCCGACGCGACGAGAAAGTACAGCGCGCCGAGGCCCAAACCCGTGATCGCGAGCAGCAATATCGTACTCACCTAGTGTGCTCCCGCGGTAGCGAGGCCGAGGTAACGGCGCGCCAGATCGGCATCGGCTACGAGCGTCTCCATTCGGCCGGTGAATTGCACGCGGCCTTGGTCGAGAACGATCGCGTCGCGGGCGAGCCGCCGCGCAACCGCGAGGTTTTGTTCTACGAGCAGAATCGTCGTCGTTTCCGCCGCGCGCTCGAGCGCGACGGCGACTCGCCCGACGAAGAGCGGTGAGAGGCCCTTGGTCGGCTCGTCGATCAAGAGGATGCGGTTGTCCGCGTTCAGGAGCGCGCGCGCGAGGGCGACCATCTGTTGCTGGCCGCCCGAGAGCGTGCCGGCTTTCTGCGCCGCTCGCTCTTTCAGTTCGGGAAACAACTCGAACACCAGATCGTAACGCAGCCCGGAGCGCGAGCGTTCGGCAAGCGTGAGGTTCTCGGCGACGGTAAGGCCGCCGAAGACGTCGCGATCCTCGGGCACGTAGCCGACTCCGCGCCGGACGACCTCGTGAACGGGGAGCCGCACGAGCTCGTCGCCCTCGAGCCGCACGCTGCCGCTTCGCGCCACGAGTCCCATGACTCCGCGCAACGTCGTCGTCTTCCCGACGCCGTTGCGACCGAGCAACGCGGTGATTCCGCCTTTCGCAACGGAAAAGGACACGCGCTGCAGCACGTGCGACTCGCCCAGAAACACGTCGAGGTCGCGCAATTCGAGCAACGGCGTCTGGCGGGTCACAGCGGATCGCCTAAATAAGCGGTCTGTACGGTCTCGTTCGCGATGACGCGCTCGGGAGTGTCGAGGGCCAGCAAGGAGCCGTGGTGCATCACGGCCATCCGTTCGGCGAGTCCCAGCACCAGGTCCATGCGATGCTCGACCATCATGACGGTTTTGCCGCGTTCGCGGTGGATGCGTTCGATCAGCCGAACCATGTTCGGCACTTCTTCTACGGCGAGGCCCGCCGTCGGTTCGTCGAGGAGCACGAGCGCCGGATCCCCGCACAGCAAAATCGCGAGGTCGAGTTTGCGCTTCTCACCATAGGAGAGCGAACCCGCGTGCTGCGTCGCACGGTCTTCGAGTTCGAGCGCGGCGAGCGCTTCGCGGGCGCGTTCTAGCGGCGCCCGTTCGCCGTCGGCTCGTCGCCAAAATGCCGCGCTGCCGCCAAGCGAGGCTTGTGCCGCCAACCGAACGTTCTCGAGCGTTGAGAGTTCCGGAAAGATCGTCGAGGTTTGGAACGTGCGTCCCATGCCGAGCCGCGCGCGCGCGTACGTCGGGGCGTTCGTAATGTCGCGTCCGGCGAACGCGATCGTGCCGCTGGTCGGCTGCGCGACGCCCGACAGCAAATTGAACAACGTCGTCTTGCCGGCACCGTTCGGCCCGATGATGACCAGGAACTCGCCTTCGCGCACGGCGAGCGTCACGCCGGCAACGATCGAAACGCCCCCGATGCGCAACCCGAGGTCTTCGGTTTGCAGCACCGGAGGGCGTTCCGTTCCGGTCACCGCGCTACTTGAACGGACGGGGCGGCGGTGCGACCGCGGCGGCGTCGAGGGTCCGCACGAGTTGCGGTTCGGCACCGGAGAGTTTGGCGACGTACATCGGTTGCAGCATGGCGTGATCGGCCGCGCGGACGGTCTCGCTGCCCTTGGGAGCGTCGAACGTCCATCCCTCCAGCGCGGCCACCATCTTGTCGGCGTCGCCCGGATCGCCTTTTTCGATCGCGTGCACGATCATCTGCGCGGCCACGAAGCCGTCGGGATCGAACAGGTCGGGGACCTTACCTTGTTTCTTCAGTTCGGCGACGAGCGCGTCGTTGGTCTTGTTCTTGGGAGCTTGATAGAAGTAGTACGAGAGGAACTGCAGCTTCGATTCGACCGGCGCGAACGTTGCATAGGTTCCCCGGTCGGCGAGGCCCGTGACGATCTTCGTCACCGCGAAGACACCTTGATCGTCGAGCGTTTTCCAAAGGGCCGCGCCCGTCGCACCGGCCCAGGCAACGAACACCAGATCGGGCTTCGCATCTTTGATCTTCTGAGCGAATGGCGAAAAGTCGTTCGCGCTGAGCGGCACGAGGAGACTCGTAACGGTGCCTCCCTTTTCGGTACCGAGGACCGCTTCGACGGCCTTGAAGTTGGCCTGGCCGAACGCTGAGTCTTGCGCTACGACGAGCACGTTCTTACCGTGCAGGTCGCCGACGATCGCAGCCGAGGTCGCGACGTCTTGATAGGTTTCGCGTCCCGAACGGAACGTGTACTTGTTCGCTCCGGTGACGGCGTCGGTCGCGGCGGGTCCGGAGATAAAGAGCACTTTGTTTTGCTCGGCGAGCGGCGCGAGGGCCAGCGCCACGCCCGAGGACGTGGAGCCCGCGATGATCTTGTCGCCCGATCCGATCAGGTCTTTGGCGGCGGCGACCGCCGTGGCGGGATCGCCCGCGTCGTCGCGTTCGGTCACCACGATCTTGTGGCCCGCGGCCATGCCCGTTCCATGGGTCGCGTAATCGAGGCCGGCGGCAAAGCCGTCGGCGTACTGCTGCCCGTACGATCCGAGCAGTCCCGTTTTCGAGTAAATGAGACCGACGTTGACGGGCGAGTTGTCGGCAAGCGCGGGTGAATTCGCAACGCCTCCGGCCGCAGCGAGTGCGGCGGCCAGCGACGTCACGGCCGCGATGAAGCGCGTCCGTGGGGTCATCGTTTTTCTCCTAGAGTCCGGTGTGGAGATCGAATCAAGCGAAGCTGGCCGAAATCCCTGGTTCTAGGGCACCCGTACGGATGAGCGCGCGCGCAGATTCGATGTCAGTTGCGAAGACGCGGTCGGTGGTGAGCGGCGCGATCGTTTCGCGCGCGCGGTCGTAGGCGGTTTGCGTGCCCGCACCGCTGCGCAGCGGGCGGCGGAAGTCGGTCGCCGCGAGGGCGCAGAGCAACTCGCAGGCGAGCGCGCCTTCGACGTTCTCGAGAATCATATCGAGCGTGCGCGCGGCGATCGTGCCCATCGAGACGTGATCTTCCTGACCCGCCGATGTGGGAATCGAATCGACGGAGGACGGCGCGGCGAGCCCCTTACTTTCGCTCACGAGCGCGGCCGCACAGTATTGGACGATCATCAAACCGGATTCGAGCCCGGGCTTCGATGAGAGGAAGAGCGGCAGACCGCGCTCTTCGCCGTTGAGCAGCAAATATGAGCGCCGTTCGCTCATCGAAGCGACCTCGACCATCACGGCTTTGAGGAAGTCGCAGACGACGCCGACCGGCTGGCCGTGGAAGTTGCCGCCGGTGAGGAATTCGTCTTCCTCCGGGAAGATCAACGGGTTGTCGGTCACTGAGATCGCTTCGATCTCGAGCACGCCGCGAACGTGCGCCGCGGCATCGCGCGCGGCCCCGTGGACGACCGGGATGCAGCGAAACGAGTACGGGTCTTGGACGCGGCCGCAGTCGCGGTGCGAGTGCATGACTTCGGAGCCTGCGACGAGCGCGCGCAAGCGATCGGCCACGAGCGCTTGACCCGGATGCGGCCGCAGCGCGTTGATGCGCCGATCGAAGACGTGATCGGTAGCCAGAAACGCTTCGATCGAGAGCGCGCCGATCACGTCGGCCGTCGCGAGCAAACGCTCCGCGCGCAGCAGCGCGAGCGCCGCGATGCCCGTCATGACTTCGGTGCCGTTGATCAGCGAGAGCCCTTCCTTGGCCGCAAGCTTGATCGGCTGCAGGCCCGCGCGCGCGAGCGCTTCGGCGCTCGGCAAACGCTCGCCGCGATACGTCGCTTCGCCTTCACCGATCAGCGTGAGCGTCATGTGGGCAAGGGGCGCGAGGTCGCCGCTCGCGCCAACCGAGCCCTGTGCGGGAACGACGGGGGTCACACCGCGATTGAGAATCTCGATGAGGAGATCGAGCGTTTCGCTGCGGATCCCCGAGTGGCCGGCGCAAAGCGAACTGACGCGCAGCACGCCGGCCGCGCGCACGAACTCCTCGGCGAGCGGCGTGCCCGTGCCGGACGAATGGCTGCGCACGAGATTCTGTTGCAGGACGTCGACGTCGGCGCGGTCGATCACGACGTTCGCCATCCGTCCGAAGCCGGTCGTGACGCCGTAGATGATCGCGCCGCTTTGGAATTGGCGCTCGACGCACGCGCGCGCAGCCGCCACGCGCGATCGCGCCGCTTCGGAGACGCTTACGTGCGTACCGCGCACCGCGATCGCCTCAATCGTTTCCAGAGCGAGCGTACGACCGTCGAGTTCGATTGAATCCATGGCGCCATGTGTACGCGCCCCGGCTGCGCGAAACCTTAAGCCCCAGTGGGGCTAGCGTACGAAGGAGGGGAAGAGGCCTAAACGATCTTGGACGGCGGCGTCGTGCGCGGGGATGATGGTTAGTTCGGGATCGGCGACGAGCGCGTCGCGCAAGCGGTTGACGGCGCGCTGTGTTTCGGTCGCGTCGCTGTCGACCATCGCGCGGGCGAGAAACGTCTTGGGCCGGGCTTTCGGAATGGCGCTTGCGTTCCACACGGTGTCGCCGCAGAAGAGGAACCGCCGGCCGGAATCGACCGTGAGGAACATGCCGATCGAACCCGGGGTGTGACCGGCTAGCGGAACCAAGACGATCGTGCCGTCGCCGTAGAGGTCGAGGCTGCTTTCGAAATTGCGAAACGGCTTTGGCTCGAACCCGAACTCGTGCCAGCGAATGCTCGGCGAACTCACTTGCGAGAGCATCACGGAGCCGCGGCGCAGCGGACCGCAGTCGTGTGCGTGTTTGAGGAATTCGCGCTCGGCGGGCGTCGTCCACACCTCGGCTTGCGGAAAGTCGACGAGCGCACTCGCATGGTCCCAATGCCCGTGGCTGAGGACGATGCGCGACGGGGGCGCGATACCGGCACGCTCGAGTTGCGTTTTCGCCGCATCCACCGAGCCGTACCAAATCAGCGGCCGTTTCCAGCGCGGCATCTCGGTGCCGTACTGCTCGTCGACGCGCAGCCCAAGTCCCGAGTCGAACAAAAACGAATCGTCGCCGTGGCGCACGAGAAACGCGCTAAACGCGATGTCGACGGGCCGAAGATAGCTGCCGCCGGCGAAAACGAGCCCTTGCCGCGACGTACTCTGCGAAGTCCGGACTACCGCAAACTCTACCATCGACTCACCTAAACCCGGGTGTCTCGCGCAGGTTCCAGCCTCCGCTACGAAAGATCGCGCCCGCCAGCGCCGCATCCGCACTGTCACCCTGAGCCTGTCGAAAGCCTGCGCTGAGCCCGTCGAAGCGGGCGTCGTCGCCGAGCAGAATGGCCTCGAACCGGTGTCCCGGCGCGAGGTGTCCGGTCCGCACGCCCGAGGCTTGCGCGCCGCCGGTCGCACAGCGCTGGTAGACGAATCGCGCAACCTGGGGCGTCGCCTCGTCGTGCAGCACGTTGCGTTGCTGCAGCGCGAGGCGCTGCACGTACTCGAGCCACCGCAGTTCTTCGGCGACATCGATCGATGCGTTGCTGTCGCTTCCGATTGCGATGCGGCCGCCGGCGCGCACGAAATCCGCCGCCGGAAAGATGCCGTCGCCAAGATTTGCCTCGGTTGTAGGACAGAGCGCAACGACGGCACCCGCGCGCACGATCGCGTCGCGTTCGTCCGGCGTGGCGTGGGTCGCGTGGACCAGGCACCAGCGTTCGTCGAGCGCGACGTTCTCGGCGAGGAGCGCGATCGGCGTGACGCCGTGCTCCGCCACGCAAGCGTCAACCTCGCGCCGCTGCTCGCTCACGTGAATGTGAAACGGAACGGCGCCCCCGCCCGCACGATCGCGCGCGAGCTCGACGAGCTGCCGCAAGTCGGACGGCGCAACCGCGCGAAGCGAATGCGGGGCGATTCCGATAACGACGCCCGGTTCGTCGCGGTACGCATCGCGCAGCGCCTGCCACGCGGTTGCGTAGGCGTCGAGCGAGCGCACGAAGCGGCGCTGATGCGCGTGAGGCGGCGCCTCGCCGAAGCCGGAGAAGCGGTAGAGCACCGGCAACAGTGTCAACCCGATGCCTGCGGACCGTGCCGCGGCGACGACCCGGTGTGCGAGCTCGTTCGGGTCGGCATACTGCGAACCGTCGGGCGCATTGTGGACGTAGTGAAACTCGCAGACGCGCGTGTATCCGGCACGTCGCATGCTCCGGAACGCGTCGGTCGTCAGCGCTTCGAAGGCGTCGGGGCCTAGGGTGTCGAGCGCGGCGTACATCGCCTCGCGCCAGGTCCAGAACGAATCGCCGTTTGCGGAAGCCGTTTCGGTGCCGCCGGCCAGCGCGCGTTGGAAGGCGTGGGAGTGCGCGTTGATCATCCCGGGGAGCACGATGCCCTCGAGCGGCGTCGCGCCCTGCGGCGCCGAAGCCGGGCTTATCGCTACGATCGTTCGCTCGCCGTCCACGTCGATGTGGACGTCGTGGGCCCAGCCGTCATCGAGCAGCGCGTGACGCGCAAAATACCGGGTCATGCGCTGTGGTCGAACGCGCGCGTCGCGACGCTCGATGCGCGCTCGACGGAGCCGTACGGGCTCATCGAAGACGGCGCGCTCGTGGTCGCCTTCGACGGCACGATCGCGTGGGTGGGCCCCCGCGCAAAACTGCCGGAGGCGCTGTTAGATCAAGTTGCATCCGAACACGATCTGGGCGGCCGGCTCGTTACCCCGGGTTTCGTCGATGCCCACACGCATCTCGTCTACGCGGGCGATCGCGCGCAAGACTTCGAGATGCGTCTGGCGGGAGCACATTACAGCGACATTGCGCAGGCCGGAGGCGGCATCCTATCCACCGTGCGAGCGACGCGGGCCGCGACGCCGGCGGCGCTCGAAGCGGCATCCGCACAGCGTTTGCTCGCGCTCGCCGCCACCGGCGTCACGACCGTCGAAATCAAGTCGGGCTACGGTCTGGACTACCATACGGAGCTTGCGATGCTGCGGGTGGCGCGCGCGCTCGAAAAAAGCTGTGGGATCGAGGTGCGCGCGACGTATCTCGGCCTGCACGCCCGGCCGCCCGAATACGCGAGCGCCGACGACTATGTCACCTTCGTGATCGAGGAGATGCTGCCGGCAATCGCGCGCGAGCGGCTCGCGGATGCGGTCGACGCATTCTGCGAATCGATTGCGTTCACGCCGAAACAGATCTCGCGCTACTTCGATGCCGCAAGCGCATTCGGGTTCGAGCTGCGGCTTCACGCAGACCAGCTCAGCGACGGCGGCGGCGCGGCGCTCGCCGCGCAACACGGCGCGCTGTGCGCCGATCATCTCGAGTACGCGTCGCCGCAAGGCCTCGCGGCGCTCGCCGCCGCGGGAACGGTTGCCGTGCTGCTGCCCGGCGCAACCTATTTTCTGCGCGAGCAAAAGCTGCCCCCGATCGACGAGATGCGCCGGCTCGGCATTCCGTTTGCGATCGCGACCGATTGCAATCCGGGCACGTCGCCGCTCGTCTCGATGCCGCTCGCGCTCAACCTCGCGTGCACGGTCCTGCGCGTGACGCCCGAGGAGGCGCTCGCGGGTGCGACTCGCAACGCGGCGCGCGCGCTCGGCATCGCGGATCGCACCGGGACGCTCTCGCCCGGGCGAGCCGCAGATTTCGCGGTCTGGGACGTCGAACGCCCGGCCTTGCTCGCGTACGCGATCGGGGCGAATCCGCTGCACCTCGTGGCGCGCGGCGGGCAGATCTTGGAGGTCACGGCATGACGACGCTCGCCCACCACATCCGCGCTCCCCGCGGCACGACGCTTTCGGCCAAGAGCTGGCAGACCGAAGCCGCGCTGCGCATGTTGATGAACAATCTCGATCCGGAAGTTGCCGAGCGACCGGACGACCTCGTCGTGTACGGCGGCAAGGGCAAAGCGGCGCGCGACTGGGCGAGTTACGAGAAGATCGTCGAGGTTTTGCGGCGGCTCGAGAGCGATCGCACGCTGCTCGTGCAATCGGGCAAGCCCGTCGGCGTGTTCGAGACGCATCCCGACGCGCCGCGCGTGTTGATCGCGAATTCGAACCTCGTTCCGCACTGGGCGACGTGGGAACACTTCGACGAACTCGATCGCAAGGGCCTGATGATGTTCGGTCAGATGACGGCCGGTTCGTGGATCTACATCGGCTCGCAGGGCATCGTGCAAGGCACCTACGAGACGTTTGCCGAGATGGGCCGGCGTCACTACGGCGGCAGCCTCGCGGGCAGATGGATTCTCACGGCGGGGCTGGGCGGGATGGGCGGCGCGCAGCCGCTCGCCGGAACGATGGCCGGCGCATCGGTGCTCGCCGTCGAGTGCGATCCGACGCGAATCGAACGTCGCTTGGAGACGCGCTATCTCGACGCGCGCGCGGACTCGCTCGACGAAGCGCTCGCGATGATGCGCGAATCGTGCGAGCAAGCGCGCCCGCTGTCCATCGGTTTGCTCGGCAATGCCGCCGAAATTTTCCCCGAGATCGAACGGCGCGGCGTGCGCCCCGACATCGTTACCGATCAAACCAGCGCCCACGACCCCTCGACGGGCTACTTGCCCAAGGGCTGGTCGCTCGAATACGCGGCCGAGATGCGCCGGAGCGATCCGAGCGCCGTGGTCGCCGCGGCCAAGGCCTCGATGGCCGATCACGTTCGCGCGATGCTCGCATTCCATCGTGCCGGGGTTCCGACGGTCGATTACGGCAATAACATTCGGCAGATGGCCAAGGACGCGGGCGTTGCGGACGCGTTCGAGTTTCCAGGCTTCGTGCCCGCGTACATCCGCCCGCTGTTCTGCCGCGGCGTGGGCCCGTTCCGTTGGGTCGCGCTGTCGGGCGACCCCGCCGACATCGCCAAGACCGATGCCAAGGTCAAAGAGCTGATCCCGGACGATGCGTCGCTCCATCATTGGTTCGATATGGCGCAACGGCGGATCGCGTACCAAGGGCTCCCGGCGCGCATCTGCTGGATCGGCCTCGGTCAGCGCGCGCGCGTCGGGCTCGCTTTCAACGAGATGGTCGCGAGCGGCGAGGTCTCGGCCCCGATCGTGATCGGGCGCGACCACCTCGACTCGGGTTCGGTCGCGAGCCCGAATCGCGAGACCGAAGCGATGGCCGACGGCAGCGACGCGGTCAGCGATTGGCCGCTGCTCAACGCGTTGCTGAACACCGCGGGAGGTGCGACCTGGGTCTCATTCCATCACGGCGGCGGCGTCGGGATGGGGTACTCGCAACACGCGGGCGTCGTGATCGTCTGCGATGGGACGGCGGCCGCCGCCAAACGCATCGCGCGGGTCCTGCACAACGATCCGGCGACGGGGGTCATGCGCCACGCCGACGCCGGCTACGACTCGGCAATGGCCTGCGCGCGCGAGCATCAGCTGGATCTGCCGATGCTCGAGAACGCGGGAATCCCGCGAAATGGTTGAATAGCCTCGGATGCTCGAAACCGGGGTTGCGGCCGCGCACGAATTTTTTCTCGACAACGGACTCAAGGTCGTCTTCGTGCCGCAGGCGGCGGCGCCGGTTGCAACGGTGCTGATCGTTTACCGTATCGGTTCGCGCAACGAGGCCGTCGGGTATACGGGCTCCGCGCACCTCCTCGAGCACATGCTCTTCAAAGGTACGCCGGAGAACAACCGGCGCCTCGGCCGTGCGTTTCCCGATATCATGAATGAGATCGGGGCGGATAAGAACGCGACCACGTGGATCGATCGCACGAACTATTTCGAGACGGTCCCGACCGGGTATTTGGATTTCGTGCTGCAGCTCGAAGCCGACCGCATGCGCAACGCGTTCATCGCCGACGCCGACCGGCGCTCGGAGATGACCGTCGTTCGCAACGAACTCGAACGCAGCGACAACAACCCGATGCGCGTGCTCACGACGGCGATGGTGTCGAGCGCATTTCGCGAGCACCCGTACCATCATCCGACGATCGGTTGGCGGCCCGACGTCGAGGGCGTGTCGAGCGAACGCCTGCGCGATCTCTACGACACCTACTATCATCCCGACAACGCGACCGCATTCGTCGTGGGCGATTTCGACCGAGCGCGAACGCGCGACACGATCGAGCGCTACTTCGGTGCGTTGCCGCGCTCGGCCACACCCATTCCCGAAGTCTATACCGCCGAACCGCCGCAAGCGGGCGAACGCAGCGTCGTCGTCAAGCGTCCGGGCGATACGGCGATCGTCGCACTCGCGTTTCACACGCCGGCCGCGTTCGGTCAACGCAACGTCCTTGCGAGTGCCGAGCTCGCGCGAATCGGCGCGACCGGTACGCCCACGAACGAAGAAGGCGAAGCGCTCGACGTCCTCGCGCGCATTCTCGGCCGTGGCCGCACGAGCCGGCTCTCGCGCGCGCTCGTCGATACGGGCCTCGCGCTCGAGGCGTCGGCGTGGAACTGGGGCAGCCGGGATCCCGGACTATTCTTCGTCATCGCAAACGTCCGGCCCGGCGTTTCACCCGACGCCGTGCGGCGCGAAATGGATACGGTGCTCGAAACGCTCGCGACCGACGGGCCCGATATCGCCGAGGTCGAGCGCGCGCGCAATCAGATCGCGGTCGCGCGCGCGTTCTCGCGCGACGGGACGCTTTCGTACGCGCAATTGCTCGGCGAGCTGGAAGCGGTCGGGGGCTGGCGGCTCGACGAGGGCTACCTCGATCGCGTCGCGACGATAACGCCGGAGCACGTTCGCAATGCCGCCCGCGAGTATTTGCACGAAGACAATCGGACGTCGGGCAAGCTCGTTCCCGGCACGCCGAAAACGCACGACGTCGTACCGTTTGAAGTCGTGACCGCGACTTCGGCTCCCTACGCGCCGGTCGAAGCGGCGCCGCTGCCCGTACCGCGCAACGGATCGCGCGTTCCGTTTGAAAGCCGGATCGCGAGCGGCATTCACGCGACCGGGCTCCTTTGGAAGTACGTTGAGTCTCCCTTAAACCCCACGATGCACGTACGCGGCGTCATCGCCGCGGGACCTGCGTTTTCGCCTCGCCATCCGATGCTGCCCTCAATCGTCGCCGAGATGCTCGCGCGCGGGACGAAAAGCCACGCGCGACACGCGATCGAGGAACGGCTAGAGCGCACGGGGATTCGCCGCCGCTATGGTGCCGACGACGACCGCGCCGGCGGATACGACACCTACGCGTTTCGCATCGCGGGCGCGTGCGCGGCCGGCGACATCGAATTGCTGCTGGCAACGATCGCGGAGGAACTGCGCGAGCCCGCGTTCGATCCCGCCGAACTCGAGCTCGTCAAGGGCGAACTCACCGGCGCCTTGCGGCTCGCGCGAACGAACACCGGCTGGCGCGCATTCCAGCGCTTCACCGAACTGCTCTACGATGCCGGCGACCCGAACCTCGAACCCGACGTCGACGCGCTGCTGGCTTCGGTCGAAACGACCGACATCGCGATGGTGCGCGACTACCACGAGCGGATCGTGCTCGGTGCACCTCCGATCGTCGCGGCATCCGGCGCGGCGACGCCGGATCGATTCGCCGCGCTGCTCGACGCGACGCTCGGCGGCCTTTCATTCGGGACCGTACCACGGCTTGCGGCAAGCCCGGCCCGGCGTCCGCCGGCGGAGCAGCGGGCCGACGTTGCGCTCGAGCGCAAAGCCAACGTCGATATCGTCATCGGCCGCGATACGTCGCTCGTGCGCACCAGCAGCGACTACTTGGCGGCGTCGCTCGCGAACGGCATCCTCGGCCAGTCGACGCTGAGTTCGCGCCTGGGCTTGCGGCTGCGCGATCGTGAAGGCCTGACGTACGGGGTCACGAGTTCGTTCCTCTCGGCGGCGCGGCTGCCGGGACCCTGGCGCGTCACCGTGAGCGTCAACCCCGCCAACGTCGAGCGCGCGATCGAGCTCGTGCGCGAGGTGTTGCGCGACTACGCCGAGTCGGGTCCGACGGAGCGCGAAATCATCCAGCAACGCAATTCGATGGCGGGCCGCAACGACGTATCGCTAGCGACCAGCAGCGGCATCGCCGCGCAGTTGGAGCGCATCGCCTACTTCGATCTCGGCGACGACTACGTCGACACGTTCCGGGAGCGCATCGACGCGCTCGATCGCGATCGAGTGACTGCCGCGGTACGACGGTACCTCGGAGAAAGCGATCTGACGATCGCGGCAGCAGGCACGTTCGCGTGAAGCGGCGCTGGTTTGTCGCATCGGGCTCCGCGACGCTCGCGGCCGGGCTTGCAGCTCTGCGGCCCGCCGGCGCGGCGTTCCCCAAAGCCTCGATGCGCGACAAGCTCGCCACGCGTGCCGAGACGAGCAATTACACGCAAACGTCGACCTATGCGGACGTCGAGCGCATCCTCGCCGAACTCGATTTGCGTGGGGCTCCGATCCTTCGCGGGTCGCTCGGGCGCAGCTCGGGCGGCCGGGAGATCCCGTTCGTGATCGCGTCGCGCCCCCGCGTTACGTCGATCGCTGCGGCGCGCGCGCTGAATCGGCCCATCGTGTACGTTCAAGCCGCGCTGCACGGCAACGACGTCGACGGCAAGGAAGCGATGCTCGCGATCTTGCGCGATCTCTGCCTCTCGACCGACAAAACCTTGCTCGACGATTTAGTCCTCGCGATCGTTCCGATCGCCAATCCCGACGGTCACGAGCGGTACGGCCAGCAAAGCCGCAACGCACCCGAACAAAATGGCCCCGCGCGGGTGGGCATCCGCGAAAACGCGCAGGGCTACGATCTCGACCGGGATTTCATCAAACTCGAAACGCCCGAGGTGCGGGCGATTATGGAGTTCGTCAACGCGTGGAATCCCGACGTGTTCGTCGACTTGCGCACCGAGGGTGGAAGTTTCTCGGACTTCAGCCTCACCCACGCCCCGTCGCTGCATCCGGCGGCATATTTCGGAGGGTTGTTCGCGCGCGACCGGCTGTTGCCGGCGGTGCACGGCGAGCTGCACGATAAATTCGGGGTCGAAACGTTTACGAGCGGACACTTCGGGCGCTTCAAGCCGATGCCCGCGCCGCCGGCGCCGACCGACTGGGTCAACTTCGGCTGGTTCGCGCCCGACTATCGCGCCCGGCACGGCGTCAACTACATGGGCGTGCGCGGCGCGGTTGCCGTGCTCGCGCAGTCGTATTCACACGACACCTTCGAGCGCCGCGTGTTCACCACGCGTGCCTTCGTCGAGTCGGTCCTCGGGTATTGCTCCGAGAACGACGACGAAGTCATGAGCAATACGAAG
>Ga0302326_10013546_pt1 | contig 17278 bp, 14 predicted proteins | sample Palsa_T0_3_FD_202264 | JGI IMG/M metagenome (GOLD analysis project Ga0302326, IMG submission 202264) | Peat permafrost microbial communities from Stordalen Mire near Abisko, Sweden - Palsa_T0_3 | ecosystem: Environmental > Terrestrial > Soil > Palsa > Peat permafrost | place: Sweden: Abisko... | reverse complement strand
TAACTTTGCTTTCGACTTGGCCGCCCGCAAAACGACCGATGCCGATCTGGCCGGGCTCGACCTCGGCGGAGTGCTGGGCATCATCAGCGGTGCCGAGCGCGTCGAGCCCCCGACGCTGCACCGTTTCGTCGATCGGTTCTCACACTTCAATTTCAAAGACCACATGATGCGTCCGTCCTACGGTTTGGCGGAGGCCACCGTCTTCGTGGCGGCGGGCACCTGGAGTGAATCCGAGCCCGCGGTGCACTTCGATGTCGGCGAGCTCGGCGTCGGCCGCGTCGAACGGTGCGCGCCCGGAGGTGGGTCCGAACTGGTCAGCTACCAGATCCCGCGATCGCCCATGCTGCGGATCGTCGACACCGAGACATATCGCGAGTGCCCGCCGGACCTGATCGGCGAGATCTGGGTGCACGGCGAAAACGTCGCCGAGGGCTACTGGCACAAACCGCCTGAAGAGCAAGCCTGCTTCGGCGCAACCCTGGTCGACCCGTCGCCGGGCACGCCGGACGGTCCGTGGTTGCGCACCGGCGACCTGGGCTTCATCTACAAGGGCGAGCTGTACATCGTCGGCCGCATCAAAGATCTGCTGATCATCCGTGGGCGCAACCACTACCCCGAGGACATCGAGGCGACGGTCCAGCAGATCGCGCAGGGGCGGGTAGCGGCGATATCGGTTCCGGTGGACAGCACCGAGCAGCTGGTCACCGTCGTCGAGGTGAAGAAGAAGCGCGGCGAGGCCAACGAGGATCTGCGGCACCGGCTCACCGGGGTCAGAAGCGACGTCACGTCAGCGATCTCCAATGCGCACGGATTGAATGTCGGAGACGTCGTTCTGGTTCCGGCCGGCTCAATTCCCATCACGACGAGCGGCAAAATCCGCCGCGCGGCCTGCGTCGAGCAGTACCGCAAAGACCAATTCGCCCGCTTGGACGCCTAGCCCGACCGAGGGGCGCAGCACCAGAATCAACCTCATGCTGGCGACTGTCCTGATAATGGCGCTCGCCGTCAGTGTCGAACCATTTCGCATTGGTATGACGGTGCTCATGCTGAATAGGCCGAGACCCGCACTGCAGCTATTCGCGTTTTTATGCGGCGGTTTCGCCATGGGAACGACAGTGGGCCTGATTGTCCTATTCGTGTTCCGACGCATCCTGCTCGGAACGTCCTTCGTCACCGTCCCCCGGGTTCAACTCGTGCTCGGGCTGCTGGTGTTGGTCATCGCCGCTGTCGTTGCCATCGACCTCTTCGGCCGACTGGGTCCGCGGCCCGCGAAATTGACAAGGCCGGCCACCGAACTGCTCAAGGGTGATTCGCTCTCGGTCGCCGGGGTCGCCGGACTCAGCATCGCCCTGCCGTCGGTCGACTATCTCGCCGCGCTGGCCGTCATCCTGGCCTCTGGAGCCGCCGCGCTGACCCAGGTGGCCGTGCTGGTCGCGTTCAACGTGGTGGCCTTCGCGCTCGTGGAGATTCCGCTGCTGGGTTATCTCCTGGCGCCCAAGCCAACCGCCAGGGCGGTGACTGTGCTGCACCAGTGGATCCGATCGCGTCGGCGCCGCGATGTCGTGATCGCACTGGCCGTGATCGGCTGCGCCTTCGTCGCTGCCGGCGCATCCGGACTCTGAGCTTCGCTCAGGCGCGAAATTTACTCAGCACCAAGATAATTTAGCGCTCATTGACTTCGAACTTGTCCGCGATCTCCTGCCAGGCGCGAGCGTTCTTGCGCGCAATCTCGGCGAATGTGCCCGAACAGTGAGTTGGAACCGCCTCGGCGAACTCGTTACAGGCGCTGATCGCCACCACGACCGTGGACAGCAGACGCAGCAGCGCTCGTCCCCGCTCGGACGACCGGACCGACGGATCGTTCCTCAGTCGTTGGAGCAGATCACGACCACGACCCTCCGGGGCCATCCGCGCCGCTGCCCGAGATTCATCGCGCACATCGGTGAGCACCGGCACGGCGGAGCCGTTCGTGGCGACGACGGTCGCTGTGACGGTTTCTCCGGACTTCTTGGCGAGGTTGTCGGGCAGCGGGCTCTCGCCCTTGTCGACGCGCTGGCGCACATCGCGCGCGGTCGTGACCGAGACGCCGGCTTTCCGCGCGATCTCGCGCAGCGAGGCGCGAGGGTTCATCGACAGAAACTCGGCGGCGCGGCGCCGGCCGTTGGCCGGACTGACCGGTCGCACCTTGCCGTCGCGCCCGAGGCGGGGGTTCAACTGGGAAATTTCCTCGGTTGTACGCCCGCGCAATTTGCCGACCGTTTTGTTCGATACGCCCGCGATCAACCCAATGGACCGATCCGACCAGTGCGGGTACGATTTCAGGACTCTTTGGGCGGCGGCCTTCCGCTCAGAAAGCGTCAGCGGCAGTCCGTGCGTGACATTCAAATGCACGGCGAGCGCAAAAGCCTCCGCGTCATTTCCCTCGAAAAGCCGCGCCGCAATCGTGCTGTGGCCGCGTAATTCGGTTGCGCGGAGTCGATGCACGCCGTCGATAACCCGCATCGAAGCTCGATGAATCACGATCGGCGGCAACGGCAACGGCGATTGCGCCAGAACCTGGACGTGGTTCTCGTTGGCTTTGTTCTTCCGAGGAGTGTACGAGTTGCGAATCGAGGCCACCGGGATGTTCTCGACCGGTAGCAGGCTCCCCCGCCGCACCCACTCCTCGACCGCACACGCTGACAACGGGTCCAGTTGGCCGTAGCCGGGCAACGAAGCAGAAGTCATCTCTGCCTCGCCGATGACACGTGCGCTGCTCTCATGTAGTTGCGCCATCGCGTGGAAGCCCTGGGCTACCTTCTCGGACGACTTTCACTGCAAGTTTGCTGTGTGCCCATGCAATCAGACCCTCTCGGCGGTTCAAACAACTTACGCGGGCGTAGGTTACTCCAGAGTAAGGACAGCAAAGGTCGCTTGTCAACTTGCTGAGCGAAATTCAGTAAACAATCGCTCACTGTCGGTCACGACGCCAAATCTGCGCGTTCATCGGTTGCGGCAGAGCGGATTTCGGCCGGAATTCAACGCTTGTTTAGCGCAAAAAACCACGTCCAGCCGACATTGACAGGTGTCGAATAGTGGTTGCTCGCCTCGGCCGGCAGCCCTCAGGCCGGAGCCCACCGAGGCCACGGTCGGCGGGCTCCGGCGGCAGACGGCCGGGAAATTATCAGGGACGGCAAAATTAACTCTGCGTAAGAGCTGCCCGACCCCGGTGCGGTTCGGCCGGCTGAACATAATGAGTCCAACCAACCGGCAAAGGAGCCCGATGACCACAACCAGCGCAGACCGTCCGTTTCGTGTGATCCAGTGGACAACCGGCAACATCGGGCAGCGATCGTTGCACGCCATCATCGGCAGGCCGGACATGGAACTGGTCGGCGTCTACGCCCACGGGCACGACAAAGTGGGGGTGGACGCCGCGGAGTTGTCCGGCTGGCCTGAGCCGACCGGGGTCAAGGCAACCAATGACGTGGACGAATTGCTGGCACTTCGACCCGACGCCTGTTGCTACAACCCGCTGTGGCCGAGCGTCGACGAATTGGTTCGGCTGCTCGAGTCAGGGGTCAACGTGTGTACCAGCGCGGCGTGGATCACCGGTGGCAAGCAGACGCCGCAGGACCGGCAGCGGATCCTCGACGCCTGTGAGCGCGGCGGCTCGACGATTTTCGGCAGCGGTGCGCACCCGGGGATGACGAACCTGGTCGCCATGGCGCTCAGCGGGTCCTGCGAACGCGTCGACGAGATCCGGATCACCGAATCGGTGGACTGCTCAACCTACGAATCGGCGGAAACCCAGACGGCCATGGGCTTCTCGCAGGACCCCGACACTCCCGGGCTCGCTGAGAATGTGCGACGTGAATCCGAAGTCTTCGCCGAGTCGGCCGCGATGATGGCCGATGCGATCGGTGCCACGCTGGACAAGCTCACCTTCGACGTCACGTTCACCGCTGCTACCGCCGACTCAGATCTGGGCTTCATGAAGATTCCGGCCGGGACGGTCGGCAGCGTGTACGGCTACCACCGCGGCTGGGTCGGCGACCGCAACGTGGTCAGCGTCGGCTTCAACTGGACCATGGGCGAGCATGTGACTCCACCCAAGCCACTCGAGCACGGCCACGTCATCCAGGTCTTCGGGCTGCCCAACATGCGCACCGTTGTGCACTGCCTGCCGCCCAAGGACTGGACCGAGCCGGGATTCATGGGCCTGGGCATGATCTATACGGCGATGCCGGTGACCAATGCGGTGCCGGCAGTCGTGGCGGCCAGGCCGGGGATCGTCACACTGGCCGATCTTCCACCGGTCACCGGCCGCGCCGCACGGTAGACGTGCAAGCCCCGATAAATCGGTGACCTAACAGAACGCAGGCGTGCCCTATCGTCTAGCATCGTTAGCCGAACGAAGTTCTAGTCGGCAACGGCGATGATGACCGGCAAAGGCCAGTTCTATCGGCAAGGCTGCCCCAGACGTGTCTGATTCGGCCGCGGAAATGAATCCGTCTCGCGATGCGTTCGTCGACACGACTGCGGACGGGGCGGGCGGGAGGAGACCGAGTGAGGGCAGTTTCGATCAGCGGCTTGCTCAAACGCGGCTGGATCCCGTTGCTGCTGATAGTCGTCCTGTCGATTTCGGGGCTGGTCGTGACGCGTTTGCACAAGGTGTTCGGCTCGGATGACCTCAATGCCAATTCAGGAGCCGGGATAAAGATCGTGCAGTTCAACCCCAAAGTCGTGAAGTACGACATCGACGGCCCTCCCGGCAGCACAGCGAACATCAACTACTGGGACGCCGACGCCAACACGCACCAAGTCAACGACGTGCCGCTGCCGTGGTCGTACACCCTGTCCACCACCCTGCCCGCGGTCAGCGCGAACATCATGGCTCAAACCGACGCCGGCCACATCGCCTGCCGCATAACCGTCGACGGTGAGCTTCGCGAGCATCAAAGCGCCGACGGCCACAACGCCCAGACGTTCTGCCTGGTGAAGTCCGCATGAGCGACACTGACGCCAGGACGCCCGAGCACATCGAATCCGGGCACCCGCACCGACCCTTCATCCCGCACTTCATCCGCATCTTCGCAATCCCGATCATCCTGGGCTGGGTCGCCCTAACCGTCTTCGTCAACGTCGCGTTCCCAACGCTGGAAGTAGTCGGCGAGGCGCACTCGGCGCCGATGGCTCCCCTTGACGCGCCGTCGATGAAGGCGATGATGCGGATGGGTCACAACTTCCACGAGTTCGACTCCAACAGCACCGTGATGGTCGTGGTGGAGAGTCAGAAGCCACTCGGCGATGCCGCGCACCGCTACTACGACGACATCGTGCGAAAACTGCGCAACGACACCACGCATGTCCAGCACATCCAGGACTTCTGGGGTGACAGATTCACCGCGGCGGGCGCGCAGAGCGCCGACGCCAAGGGCGCCTATGTGCAGGCCAACATCGCCGGTAACCAGGGCACCACCAAGGCCAATAAATCCGTCGAGGCCGTCCGCAAGGTCGTCGACGAGGAACCCGCGCCGCCCGGAGTGAAAGCCTATGTCACCGGCCCCGCGGCGCTGTCCGACGACATGCATGTCATCGGCAACGACAGCCTGGCCAAAATCACGCTGTTCACTCTGGGCGCGATCGCAATCATGCTGTTGCTGGTCTACCGCTCCATCGTCACCACGCTGATCCAGCTGTTCATGACTTTCGTCGCGCTCGCATGTGCACGTGGAATCGTCGCGGTGCTCGGCTACCACAACGCGTTCGGACTCACCACGTTCGCCGCGAACATCCTGACGATGCTGGCGATCGCAGCCGGGACGGACTACGGGATCTTCCTCGTCGGCCGCTATCAGGAGGCGCGTCGCGCCGGCGAAGACCGCGAAACCGCGTACTACACCACGTTCAAAGGCGTGGCCCCCGTCGTGCTTGGTTCAGGCCTGACCATTGCCGGTGCGACGTACTGCCTGAGCTTCTGCCGGCTGCCCTGGTTCAACACCATGGGTGCTCCGGTGGCCATCGGCATGATCGTCGTCGTGGCCGCCGGGCTGACGTTGGGTCCCGCGGTCGTCTTCTTGGGCAGTCGTTTCGGCTTGTTCGAGAAGAAGGGCCAGGCGCGCGGCCGGCTGTGGCGGCGGGTGGGCACCGCGGTCGTGCGCTGGCCCGCACCGATTTTCGCGGTCAGCGCCGCCGTCGTGCTGGTCGGCATGGTCGCGTTGCCCTCATTCAAGACGAGCTACAACGACCGGCACTACCTGCCCGAAACAGCCCCGTCGAACATCGGCTACGCCGCGGCCGATCGGCACTTCTCCGAAGCCCGGATGAACCCGGACTTGCTGATGATCGAGGCCGACCACGACATGCGCAACACCGCCGACATGCTGGTGTTGGACAAGGTCGCCAAGAACGAGATCCGCACCGTGGGCATCGCGATGATCCTAGACATCACCCGCCCCTTGGGAATTCCCATCCAGCACAGCTCGATTCCGTTCCAGAACAGCATCCAGGCCCAGACGACCATGCAGAACATGGACTTTCTGAAAGACAGAATGAAAGACATTCTGAAGATGGCCGACGAGATGCAAATCATGATCGATGTGACGACACGCCAGGCGAAGGTCACCCATGACCTGGCCGATGCCGCGCTCGACAGCGCGAAAACCACGCAGGAAACGTCGGAGATCACCGACACTCTTCGTGACCACATCGCGGATTTCGACGACTTCTACCGGCCGCTCCGCAGCTACTTCTACTGGGATAAGCACTGCTTCGACATTCCCATCTGCTTCTCCTTCCGGTCCATATTCGATTCGTTGGACGGGATCGACCAACTCGCCGAGAAGTTCCACGTTCTCTCGGGCGACATCGCGCGCACCGCGGCGGCCTCCCACGAATTAGAGCAGCTGATCCCGATCATGCTCGAGACGTTGAAAACGACACATGGTCTGACGCTGACCATGTACCAGACGTTCAAAGCGATGATCGACCAGATGGAGGCCATGAGTAACACCTCCATCGTGATGGGGCAAAGCTTCGACAAGTCGCAGAACGACGACTTCTTCTACCTGCCGCCCGAGGCCTTCGCCAACCCCGAATTCATTCGCGGCGTGAAGATGTTCTTCTCCCCCGACGGAAAGTCGGTGCGGTTCTTCATCACTCACCAGGGCGATCCGATGACGCCCGAGGGAATCGCCCGGGTGTCCGCCGAACGAACAGCGGCTCAGGAAGGCCTCAAGCAGTCCTCACTCTCGGACGCCAAGGTCTACCTCGGCGGAACCGCGGCGACCTTCCGGGACATGGCCGACGGCGAGAAGTACGACCTGATGATCGCCGTGGTGTCGGCATTGACGCTGATCTTCATGATCATGCTGCTGCTCACCCGCAGCGTGGTGGCGGCACTGGTGATCGTCGGGACCGCGAGCAGTTCGATCGCCGCGTCCTTCGGACTGTCGGTGTTGATCTGGCAGGACCTATTCGGCATGAAGATCCACTGGATCGTGATGGCGCTCTCGGTCATCATTTTGTTGGCCGTCGGCTCCGACTACAACCTGCTGCTGGTCTCAAGGTTCAAAGAAGAAATTCACGCCGGACTCAAGACCGGATACATCCGATCGATGGCCGGTACCGGCGCCGTGGTGACATCGGCGGGTCTGGTGTTCGCCTTCACGATGGCGGCGATGCTGGGCAGCGACCTGACCGTGCTTGGTCAGTTCGGCTCGACGGTCTGCATCGGGCTGCTGCTCGACACCCTGGTGGTGCGCACGCTGTTCATGCCCTCGCTGGCCACTATGCTCGGTCGCTGGTTCTGGTGGCCCCTGGTTGTCCATCCCCGCGGCGACCACGCCAAGCCCAAGCCACGGCCTGCGTCCGCCGGAGAGGACAACACCGCACCGCTGGCCGTGCAGAGATCATGACGACGCCGTGCTAGTCGTCGGCAGCCAGTTGCACGCACACCCCGAGTGCGCCCGCTCCGACGTGTAAGGACAGCACCGGGCCCAGGTCGGTGACGATCGCCGGTTCACAGCCGGGCAACCGCTCGGCCAACGCGGCGACCAGGCTCTGCGCGCCGTCGGGGTTGGCGACATGATGCACCGCGATCGAGGCTGACCGCTCCTCGACGACCTCGCACACCCGGTCGATCATCGTGGCGACCGCCTTGCTGGCCGTGCGCACCCGTTGCGCCAGAACGAGTTTGCCGTCGTCGATGCGCAGCAGCGGCTTGAGCGACAGCTTGGTGCCCAGCCAGGCGCCCGCACCGCCGATGCGCCCGCTTCGTCGCAGGTTGTCCAGCTGTTGAACCACGATGAACCCGTAATTTCGGCTCACCGCCGCGGCGGCGGTGTCCGCGACGGTGTCCAGGTCCGCGCCGTCGGCGGCTGCCCGCGCGGCGGCCAGCGCGACGAAGCCCGTATTCATCGCGGCCGACTTCGAGTCGAGAATCCTTACCGCTGTACCGATCTGGGCTGCGGTGGTCTCGGCGGCACGAATGGTTCCCGACAGCGCAGCCGAAAGGTGCACGGCCACCACCCCGTCGCCGCCGCTGTCGGCCAAGGCCTGCCGATATACATCGGCCAATTCGGCCGGTGTCGCCGCGGCGGTCGTCGCGTGTCCGTAATCGTGGATGTTGTCGGGTATGTCGTCCACGCCGTCGCGCAGGTCGGTGTCGTCGAGCAGTATGTGCAACGGGACCTGACGTATCGCCCACTGCCGGCGCAGCTCATCGGGAAGGCGCGCCGAAGAGTCGGTGACGACTACGACAGGCATGAAATCAGCCGCGCGGATTCTCGGCCGCCACGCCAGTTTGAGCCAGCGCCTTCAGCATCAACTCCGCAACCGCCTGGTGGGCCTCGAAATTCCAGTGGATTCCATCGGGGTTACCGCGACCACCCATGACATGCTCGGCGACAGCGGCTTTCAGATCGACCAAGGGAACGTCGTGCTGGCCGGCCCACTGGGTGAGCGCCGCGACCGTGCCGGCCCGGCCGCGATGGGCCTTTCCGTAGGTCTCGGCAATGTGCACCGAGGGTAATGAAGCCACGATCGGGATGCCAGGCCGATTGAAATCGATTGCACCGCGGGTTAGTTCGAGGTATTCGGCGGAAAGGTGCGGTGGCAGAGCAGCTCTGGCCACCGGCGACAGTCGCGGCTGCACCCAACCGTAGCCGTCGCGAACCCATCGCCGCAGCAACGGCGGGCGCACATAGCGGATGAGCTCACGCAGCGCGGTCGGCAGCGGCGAGGGCAGCGAATCCATGCCGCCGGTCGCGAAGATCACCGCTCCGGCGCGTGGCAACGCCGCCCATGCCCGCGGGTCTTGGGTGGACGCCCACCACACATCCCGGCAGGTCCAACCGATGCGGCCGATCAGTTCCAGATCCCAACCTAGCTGTGCGGCAACGATGTTGGGCCAGATGCGCGGGTCGTCTGCCGGCAGCCCGCCGGTCGGCCCGTAGTAGGCGAGCGAGTCGGCGAACACCAGCAGGGCCGGCCGCGGCTGTCGCTCAGAGCACATCGCTCGCGACCTGTGCCGAAGCGTTCCACACGTCGAGCCGCCACTGGATGGCGTCGACACCGGCGGCACCGGATTCCGGATCGCTGGAGTGCCCCGACAGCTGCGTCCAACTGGCATTGCCCATACCACCCAGCGCGGGCCAGTTGTCGACCGGCAGCCGCAGCAGCGCCGCCGTCAGCGCGGCGATCAGGCCGCCGTGGGCGACCAGTACCACCGGCCGCAACGGTTCATCGACGGCACCCCATTCGGGCTCACCGGCGACCAACTCGGCGATCAGCGGCAGGCTGCGCGCGGCGACGTCGACCCTGCTCTCCCCGCCGTGCGGTGCCCAGGTGGCGTCCTCGCGCCACGCCAGCCGGGCGCCCGGCGCGACGGCGTCGATCTCGGCGTGGGTCATGCCCTGCCAGTCGCCGAGGTGGGTCTCCCGCAGGCGCTCGTCGGCGCGGACCGGTATGCCAATGCGCTCCTGTAACGCGACCGCCGTGTCGTAGGCGCGGCGCAGATCGGACGACACGACCAGCAGCGGCTGGTCTTTGGCGAGCGCCGCGGCCGCGGCAACCGCCTGGGCACGACCCAGCTCAGTCAGGTCGGTGTCCAGCTGGCCCTGCATCCGGCTGCCGAGATTGAATTCGGTTTGGCCGTGCCGCAGCATCACCAGCCGACGCACCGTCACGGCTGGCTCGCCGAGTTTTCGGAATCCTGGGACACGTCCACCGGCACGATGGGGCAGTCACGCCAAAGCCGATCGAGCGAATAGAAATCGCGTTCGTCTTGGTGCTGGATGTGCACAACGATGTCGACGTAGTCCAGCAGCGTCCACCGGCCTTCGCGGGTGCCCTCGCGGCGGGCCGGCTTGTAGCCGGCTTCGCGCATCTTCTCTTCGACCTCGTCGACGATGGCGTTGACTTGCCGTTCGTTGGACGCCGAGGCGATCACGAAGCAGTCGGTGATGACCAGTTGATCGGAGACGTCGATGACGACGACATCGTCGGCCAGCTTCGACGCGGCCGCACGTGCGGCGACGCCTGCCATCTCGATCGCCTCCGGCGCGGCCGTCATGCCTCGCCCTGCGGTTTGCGGTAGAGCTCGCGCTTGGAGACGTACTGCACGACGCCGTCCGGCACCAGGTACCACAGCGGGCGGCTCTCCTCGGCGCGCAGCCGGCAATCCGTCGACGAGATCGCCAGCGCCGGGATCTCGACGAGGGTCAGCGCGTCTTCAGGCAGCCCGTCGAGCACGTCGGTGAGATGCTCGCGGCCCAATTCGTAGCCGGGCCGACTCACGCCGACGAACTTCGCCAGCGCGAACAGCTCCTCGAGGTCATGCCAGGACAGGATGGACGAGAGTGCGTCGGCGCCGGTGATGAAGTACAGCTCAGAGTCCGGGTTGAGCGCTTGCAGGTCGCGCAGCGTGTCCTTGGTGTAGGTGTGGCCGCCCCGGTCGATGTCGACCCGGCTGACCGAGAAGCGAGGATTGGCCGCGGTGGCGATGACCGTCATCAGGTACCGGTCTTCTCCGGCGGTGACCGCGCGCTTTTTCTGCCACGGCTGACCGCTCGGCACGAAGACGACCTCGTCGAGGTCGAACAAGGAGGCCACTTCGCTGGCGGCGACGAGGTGACCGTTGTGGATGGGGTCGAACGTTCCGCCCATCACTCCGAGCCGCCGCTTTCGCATGGTTTGCCAGCTTACTGGAGCACTCCGGCGCAGCTCATGCACGTGCGGATCGTCACATCTGCCTCACGGGCACCTGATGGCCTACGGGGTACGAAGTGCCCACCAGTGAGCGACAGGCCGTCGAGTGTCGCTGCGAGGCGGGCACATGCCTGTCGTTCGACCGACATACTGGTAGGGCAGATGTGATCGGCACCTGGGGTCAAGCGTAGGCAGGGTTGAAGAGGTCCTCGACGGTTTCCAGCAAGGCGGTGATCGCTCCGCTGTCCGCGATCCCATGTTCAAAAGCGTCCAGCAGCGCCGTCGGGTCGTTGATGAGGGTGCCCGGGTCTGATCCGTCCGGAATGGTGATGGTCGTGGTCAAGCCGTCGGTCGTTGCGACGCCGGACGCGACGTCCGCCGGCGTCAACCCCAGGTACTCCACGTGGGTAGTGAAGAAGTGGTAGATGCCGCTCCCGAGGGCGTCCAACGTGTTGCCGTCGTCGGCGGCGAGGGCCGCGTTCCAATCCTCTTGCCAGTCGGCGACCCCGTCGGTGTCGATCGTGTAGATGGTCGTCGGATACAGATCATCCGGTGTCAAACCATCAAGCGAGCCGCCAGGGGCGAATTGGTCTTCGTTGATGGCGGTCAGAACGTCGTTGGTAAGGGTCGTGCCGGTGGTACCGCCGCCGAACAGCTGGATCAAGTCTCCATAGATGTTGGTGGCTATCCCGTTCGCGTCGCTCGGGTCGCCGATGAACACGAAATGCAGATCGTCCTGCGGAATAGTGGCAGAGAGCACTTTCTCGGCCGCCGAAGCGGCAAGGACGCTCTGCGAGTAGGCGAACACCGTCAGCGGGTCGGTGGCACTCATGTCCCCCGCGGCGTATTCAGCTTCCACCGCACTAATGATGTCCGTCTCGTCTTGGAGGCTGCTCGGGCCGAACTCGAACACTTCCGGCGTCGTCAGCACCTGCAGCGGAGCGTCGCACGGCGCAGTTCCCACCATGTCGCAGATTGACGAGGCGTCGGAGAACCCCAATGGTTCCAGATACAGCTTCTCGGCGGCGTCCACGTAGGACGTCGACGGCGTCGGTTCGGCAGTGCCGCCGAGGAAGATCGCATTGGTGCTGTCCGACAATGGGTCACTCACGTCGACGTCGGCGTGGGCCGACACCGATAGGGCGATGGAAATGCCGGTCGCGCCGACAATAGGCGCGACTACGCCGAGACCCTTCAGCATACGAACCTCACTCAATTCCCGCCGGTGCCGTCTGATGCCGAGCTAACAATAACCACAGTTTGACCTGTGCAAGTGAGGAGACTACTCCTGCCGCACTGCGGAATGCGCCGCCTGCCACAGGGTTCTGGCCGCCCCGGCCCTAGACCGGTAACAGCGCGTCGATCACCGATGCGAGCTGCTTGGCCGACCGGCACTCGTGCATGGTGATCACCTCTTGGTAGCGGGGCACGGCCGAGTCGCCGCTCCCCCACAGGTGCTTGGGCTCGGGGTTCAGCCAGTGCGCGTGCCGGCTGGCGGTCACCATGTGAGCCAGCACGTCGGTGGCCGGGTCGCGGTAGTTGGTGCGCGCGTCGCCGAGCACCAGCAACGAGCTGCGCGGCGACAGCACGTTCGGATGCGCCTGAATGAACGAGACAAAGGCGTTGCCGTAATCGCTGTGTCCGTCACGGGTGTAGACGCCCGCTTCCCGGGTGATCCGCTGGATCGCCACGGCCAAGTCTGCGTCGGGCCCGAACATGTGGGTCACCTCGTCGCTGGTGTCGATGAAGGCGAAGACCCGAACGCGCGAAAACTGCTGCCGCAGGGCGTGGACCAACAGCAGGGTGAAGTGACTGAACCCGGCCACCGATCCCGACACGTCGCACAGCACCACCAGTTCGGGGCGGGCCGGGCGCGGTTTACGCAGCACCAGGTCGATCGGTACGCCGCCGGTGGACATCGATTTGCGCAGGGTCTTGCGCAGGTCGATCGCCCCGGCGCGGGCCCGGCGCCTTCGCGCGGCCAGCCGGGTGGCCAGCGTGCGGGCCAACGGCTGCACGACCCTACGCATCGCTCGTAGCTGATCGCCCGAGGCACGCAGGAACTCGACGTTCTCGGCCAGCTGCGGAATGCCGTACATCTGGACGTGGTCGCGGCCGAGTTGCTCGGCGGTGCGCCGCTTGGTCTCGGCGTCGACCATTTTCCGCAGTTGCGTGATCCGCTGCGCAGCAAGCGCTTTAGCAATCTCCTCCTGGGTTGGCGTGGGTTCGTCACCGTAAGGAGCGAGCAGGCCGGCCAGCAGCTTGCCCTCCAACTCGTCGAGTGCCATCGCCTTGAGCGCCTGATACGAGGAGTAGGACGGGCCGCGGCTGGAGTTGTACTTGCCGTAGGCGTCGACGATTTGCGCGATCATCGCGACGAGTCGCTCGTCCATGTCGGCGAGATCGGCGTTATCGGTAAGCAGATCCGCCAGCATCTGGCGCATCGCCTCGACGTCGTCGGGCGGCAGCTGCAGGTCGGGATCGGCCGCCGCCTCCTCGGTCACCACCGCGCGTGCGCCCAGCGCGGCGGGCCACCACAGGTCGAACATCGCGTCGTAGGTCTCGCGGTGCTCAGGCCGGCGCAACACCGCGCACGCCAGACCTTCGCGCAGCACCTCTCGATCGCCCAGACCGAGGACACCCATCACCCTGCCGGCATCCACCGTCTCCGATGGGCCGACGGAAATACCTTGCCCCCGAAGAGCTTCGACGAATCCAACCAGATGGCCGGGCAGGCCATGGGGGGCCAGCGGCTGGCTGGGGCGAACGCGGCGGACGGCCATCAGCAGCGCCTCAGTTCAGTCTGAGTTCGCCGGTCGCGCGTTGCTGGTCGGATTGGTGCTTGAGCACCACACCCAGCGTGGCGGCAATGGTCGCGTCGTCGATGGTGTCCAAGCCGAGAGCCAGCACCGTGCGCCCCCAGTCGATGGTCTCGGCCACCGATGGCAGCTTCTTGAGTTGCATTCCGCGCAGCACGCCGATGATGCGCACCAACTCCTCGGCGATGTGCCCGGGGAGTTCCGGTACGCGGGACAACAGGATTCGACGTTCCAGCTCGGGACTGGGGAAGTCGATATGCAAAAACAGGCAGCGACGTTTGAGCGCCTCGGACAACTCGCGGGTGGCGTTGGAGGTGAGCACAACGAACGGCGTCCGCTCGGCGGTGATGGTGCCCAACTCCGGGACGGTGACGGCGAAGTCGGAGAGCACCTCCAGCAGCAGACCTTCGATTTCGATGTCGGCCTTGTCTGTTTCGTCGATCAGCAGAACGGTGGGCTCGGTGCGCCGGATAGCGGTCAGCAGCGGCCGCGAGAGCAGGAACTCCTCGGTGAACACGTCGGTCTTCGTCTTATCCCAGTCATCGGAACCGGCCTGGATGCGGAGAATCTGCTTGGCGTGGTTCCACTCGTAGAGCGCGCGGGCTTCGTCGACGCCTTCGTAGCACTGCAGGCGGACCAGACCGGATCCGGTGGCTTGCGCAACGGCGCGCGCCAGTTCGGTCTTGCCGACTCCGGCCGGGCCCTCCACCAGCAGGGGTTTGCCCAGCCGGTCGGCGAGGAAAACAGCCGTCGCGGTGGCGGTGTCGGGCAGGTAACCGGTCTCGGCCAGCCGCCGGCCGACGTCGTCGATATCAGCGAAAAGCGGGGCGGGCCGCGCAGGCACACTCACGTTGGTGTTTCTCCTCAGCTATGTCAGGCCGGGCGGGTCTGTCCGTCTCCCCAACCGATCCACTTGGTCGAGGTGAGTTCCGAAAGTCCCATCGGGCCGCGGGCGTGCAGCTTCTGGGTGGAGATGCCGATCTCGGCACCGAACCCGAACTGTTCACCGTCGGTGAAGCTCGTCGAGGCGTTGACCATCACCGCAGCTGCGTCGACACCCTCGGTAAACCGTTGAGCAGCAGCGATATTGGAGGTCACGATTGCCTCGGTATGTCCGGTGCCGTATTCGTTGATGTGGGCGATCGCCTCGTCCACGCCGTCCACCACCGCGACCGAGATCTCCATCGCCAGATACTCCCGGCGCAGGTGGGCCTCGTCGGGGTCGAGATTCACTGTCACGCCGGCGTCTTGGAGCGCGTTGACCAGCCGCGGCATGGCGTGGTCGGCGATCGCGGCGTCGACCAGAAGCGTCTCCGCCGCATTGCAGACGCTGGGACGACGGGTCTTGGAGTTCAGCAAGATCCGTTCGGCCATATCCAGATCGGCGGCGTCGTGGACGTAGACATGACAGTTGCCGACACCAGTCTCGATGGTCGGCACATGTGCGTCGCGGACCACCGCGTCGATCAGTCCCGCGCCCCCGCGCGGGATCACCACGTCGACCAGTCCGCGGGCCTGGATCAGGTGAATGACGGTGGAGCGGTCGGCCGGTGACACGAGCTGGACGGCATCGGCGGGCAGGTCCTCGCTGGTGAGCGTTGCGCGGAGGACATCGACCAGCGCCTGGTTGGAATTGATCGCCGAGGCGCTTCCGCGCAGCAGCGCGGCGTTACCGGACTTGAGCGTCAGACCGAAGGCATCGACGGTCACGTTGGGCCTGCCCTCGTACACGATCCCGATCACGCCGAGCGGAACTCGCTGCTGGCGCAGCGCGAGCCCGTTGGGCAGAGTGTGGCCGCGCAGCACCTCGCCGACAGGATCGGGTAGTCCGGCGACCTGGGTCAGCCCGGCGGCGATTCCCTCGACGCGCTGCGGGTTCAGCGCCAGCCGGTCGAGCATCGCGGCCGGTGTGCCGGCGGCGCGCGCCGCATCGAGATCCTTGCCGTTGGCGGCCAGGATGCGGTCGGTCTGCGCCACAAGCGCCTCGGCGGCAACACGCAGCGCGTGGTCTTTGGCAACCGTCGGTAGGGTGGCCAGCGCACGGGCGGCGATGCGGGCCCGGCGCGCGGCGTCGTGCACCTGCTGGCGCAGGTCCGGAGCCGAGAATGCATGGACACTCATTGACCAAGGGTAGCGACTTTGCGACCGTCAGGTTGAGACGGCCCCAATTGGCGTTGACGCGCGACGCGTTTCACCGAGAAACGTCACGGAACGCCTGCGCGAGATGGGCCATATCCGCCCCGCGAGGTCTCCTTTCGCCGTTCTTCGATGATGCGACCCAACTCCTGAAGCAGCAACGGTGTCCGCAGGACGAGATCCTCGATGTGCTCACGACCGATCTCCAGGGCGGTCACCTCTTCCAGGGCGTACGCACCGGACAGACTCGGTTGACGGGTGAGCGTGGTCAGCCCAAGGAATGACCCTTCCTCCAGCAGGCTGAGGGGAAGGACCGCACCGTCCTCGCTCGTCGTGGTCAGGCGGATGCTGCCCTCGATCAAAAACGTCATCGCCGTAGGCACTTCGCCGACGTACTGCACGACTTCGTCGGTGCCGTACCGAACCATTTTCGCGTGCGGGACCAGTGCCTGCTGATCGGTGAGACTCAACCGCAATGCCGGCGCAACGACGGTTCGCATCGCCATCTGCACCCGTGCGGGTGTGGAGAACTCGTCGGTGGCACCGTCGAGGTGCAGCTCCTCCCGACGTGCCGCGTACCAGATCCATCGCAGGAACGTCGCTTTCGCGGCGCCATCATCGGCAGGCGATTTCAGCGCGATGCTGACCTGATACTCGCCGACACCGCTGGTCGTGGCCGTCGGGGCGACATCGGCTTTGCGTTGCGGCAGCGCTGTCGCGACCCGTATCAGCAGTCGGCGCACCCGATCGGGCGAGTCGGCCACCGAGAACGTGGTCGCGATCGATAACTTGTGCGCACCGGGCGGACGACTCATGTTCGTGAACGAGGTGGCAGCCAGTACCGAGTTCGGCGTGATCTGCAATCCGTGGCCGGTCTGGATATGCACGGCACGCCAGTTCGCTTCCACGATGCGTCCGCGCGCCGCCGGGGTGTCCAGCCAGTCGCCAATCCGGAACGGCTGCTCGAACAACATGAACAAGCCGGACACGATCTGACCAACGGAGTTCTGCAGCATCAGGCCGATGACCACCGAGGTCACGCCCAGCGCGGTGAACAAGCCGGCTACGCGCACACCCCAGACGTAGGAGAAGATGACCGTAAGGCCGATCGCAATCAGCAAAAACCTTGTCAC
>Ga0302326_10013544_pt1 | contig 17280 bp, 13 predicted proteins | sample Palsa_T0_3_FD_202264 | JGI IMG/M metagenome (GOLD analysis project Ga0302326, IMG submission 202264) | Peat permafrost microbial communities from Stordalen Mire near Abisko, Sweden - Palsa_T0_3 | ecosystem: Environmental > Terrestrial > Soil > Palsa > Peat permafrost | place: Sweden: Abisko... | reverse complement strand
CGCGTATTCAGCGGGGGCACCACCGAGCTAATGATCACGCCGGTAATCTCGCGTGATTCCAGCGCGGCGACGGTGAATAGCTCGCGGGTGAGTATTCCGTATTCGTCGGCGGTTTGATCGCGCGCGGTGGTCAGGCGCCAGTTGGCGACCAGCTGCTGCCCGCGAAAAACGCCCAGCACGGTATTGGTATTCCCGAGGTCGATCACCAACAACATCAGGGAACCTCCATCACATCGCCGGAGATCACCGGCTCGATCCCGCGGCCGTCGTCGCGCTGCACGCGCAGCACCCCGCTCGGTTCCAGTCCCAAGGTAGTGCCGGTAAAAGTCTCGCGGAAGGTAGTAATTTGCACTCGCTTCCCCTGGTAGTAGCTGGAAACTTTAGCAAACTGTTCGAGGATCGGCGGCGCGCCCTGAGCCAGAAAAAGATTGTAGTAGTGATCGAAGCGCCGCAACAGCCGCACCAGCACCTCGATGCGCGAATGGATTTTTCCGGTTTCCATGCGCAGGGAAGTAGCAATCGGCGCCAGTTCGGCCGGCATGTCGGTCTGGTTCACGTTGATGCCGATGCCCACCGCGGCGTAGTGGATGCGATCGGGCTCGGCGCGCATCTCGGTGAGAATTCCGCCAAACTTTTTCCCGTTCAGCAGCAGGTCGTTGGGCCAGCGAATGTCAGGGCTCCGGCCGGTTTCCTCGGCCACCGCATCGCGCGCGGCCACTCCGGCCACCAGCGTCAACAAGGGCGCCAGCGCCGGCGAAAGCGGCGGGCGCAGTAGGATCGTGCAGTGGATGCCCGCGGATTTCTCCGAGAGCCATTTGCGTCCGGCGCGGCCCCGGCCGGCGGTCTGTTCTTCCGCCAGGAACACGGCCCCGTGCGGCGCGCCTTCTTCGCCCATGCGCAGAGCTACGGTGTTGGTGGAGTCCGTCTTGAAAAAGTGAAATATGTGCTTGGAGAAGGCGGTGCCGGTGAGCCGGTGGCTCAGCAGCTTGGGAACCAGAATGTCCGGAATCTGCTCGATGTGATAGCCGGTGCGCGGGTGTCCCTTCACTCTCACGCCGAGCGAGCGCAATTTCTGCACCCAGGTCCAGACCGTGGCGCGGGTAACGCCAATTTCTTTGGCGATCTGTGGGCCGCTGACCACGATGGTGGAATTCTCCGCCAGCAGTGTCAGCAGGGCATCGATGCGCTGGTCGGTCGTCCCTCGAAGTTTCGTCAAGTGGATATTCCCTAAAGAACCGCCAGCTTACTTGAGCGACACGTTGGCCACAAGCAGCGAGTTCCGTGGGGAACTGGTTGTGCGAAAATAGCACGCAGCGAGTTGTCTCGCTCATTTCCTCTCAGGAGAGTACCGTGCCAATAGCTCAGAACCCGCGCGAAATCGCGGCCGCCATCATGGTCCAGACCCTGGTCAGCAATCATCCCGGCGTCCAGGCGAAACTGCAGGCCGAATCCGCTGAGCCTCGGCAACTTGCGAAAATCCTGATTCCGTACTTCCGCGCGATCCTGAACAAGCTCGACTTCGAAGCGCAGGAACACGGCACCCACACCATCTAGTGCTGAGATCTTTCCATCGGCAGCCCAAAGTGGCTGACGATCAAGCTGCCCGCCGAATTAGTTTGCCTAAACAGGATTACCGTTAGGCTACCGCACGTCAATTATTGGTACTGCCATTATCGGTACCAATGTACAGTCCGCTTCCGCGATTCCCCCGCATAACATCGATACCGGACGAAGTATTTCTCGTACTTCCGATATTGCAGCCGGTCCGGTAGGCACACACCGGCCTAAGGTGAGGTTCAATGAATTCCGATCCGCTATACGCGTCCCGAAGCTTGAAAATGGCCGCTCTCGGCGTTTGCCTCTCAGTTTCCTGGGCGGCCGGGATTGCCGTCGCGCAGCAGCGCCCCGACGATTCTCGCAGCGTCTCGAGTGATGCCGCTATATTCAACGAGCGCGGGGCCGCGCCCAAGGCCGGCTTCACGGAGCGCGCCTCGGTGATCGAGGCGCGGATCGCAGCAGTGCGCGAGGTGGGCCCTACATCCGAAAAATTCAGCGGCTCCGCCATGTCCGACCATCAGCGCGTGCCAATGGTCAGCGACTGGAGCACCCGTCAAGTGGTGTTCGCCAAGCCCAGGACGGAAAAGGACGCGACCCGCTTGGAGCGCAACACCCGCTACAAGATGCAGCTCTACCGCCGCAATGCCCCGACGTTGAAGTCGGCCGAGGCTAACAGCGACGCTGGCGCCAGCCTGCTCGACCGCTTCCGGAACCGCGTGCAGGACCCGCACCCGGTGCCGGCCAAAGCCAGTGCACTGAAGCGCGACTGGACGGTAACGCTGGGCGGCAACGGGAGTTCGACGCTCACCCGGTCGGTCGGGAGCAGCCAGTTCCCAGCCAAGTTCAGTTTTGACATTAACGCGGCCCCGGACTGCACCAACGATTTCGTGGTCTACAACACCGATACGTCCCTGCTGATTGCCTTTAACAATCTTTACACCGGGACCAATAGCCTTGGCGCCCCCAATGGTTACTGCGCTGGAGCTACCGGCCCCTCGGTTATGTGGGCATACAACGTGGCAACCAACGGCGGGACGACCAGCACGTCAGTTACTTTGTCCTTGGATGGCACACAAGTGGCATTCGTCGAGAGTTCGGCATCCGGATCGATACTGCACATTCTGAAATGGGGCACCCGAGATGGTGGCACCGTCGCCGCACCCGCGACTCCCGCCACCGCCACAGGCAATCTCACGATGTGGGCCACCTGCGGCGGAGATAACCCCGGCTGCATGTGGAGCGTGCCCTTCGTTAAGGATACCTATGAGCAATCCGGCGTGCATAAGCACGCGTTCGCCACCGACAGCAACTCTGCGCCATATTACGATTACGATACCGACATCCTATACGTAGGGACGGACGACGCGAACATCCACCAGTTCGTGAACGTGTTTGACGGCCTGAGTGCCTCGCCGAAGCAGGTGGGTCCATCTGAATCGGGCGGCCTCTGGCCAGTGTACATGGATACCAACGCCAATCCGCAGCTCACGGGTCCGATCGAGGATTCGTACTCCGGGCGGATTTTTGTGTCCACGTCGGAGGGTTCTCTCAAGTACATCGAAACAGCTAGCGGCACTTGCATTTCGGGCGCTGCGGGCCCCTACCCGTGCGAGGGTAAGAACGAGTATTCTGCCGGGACCTACGCCCTTCCCGACCCACCGGTGGTGGACTCTTCGCTGGGAACGGTGATGGTGCTCCAAGGCATAGACGGTTATGCCGGAACCGCGGAAGGTGAGATCCCCAACCCCTATTATCTGCATGCCTACGGCGCTCAAGCTTTAACAACCTCATGCATTTGCGGCGCGGACGGAATCAGCGGCGGCGCATTTTTGTTCGCGGACTTCGGACTGGTGACCCAAGGTAGCCGGGTGATGCACAGCGGAGATTTCGACAATAACTACTACACCGGCACGGGCACTGGCTACATGTACGTGTGCGCCATCGATCCCGATGGAAACAGAACGCTGGATACTGGCGGGAATATCGCGGTGCGGCGCATTTCCTTCAACTCCGAGGGGAGGATAAACGAGGTGGATCCGAATTATTTGCAGATCTCGACCACCAGCACGGACGAATGTTCGCCGATAACCGAAGTCTACAATCCCAACGCGAATGGTGGAACGGGGCAGGATCTGATGTTCTTCAGCGTGGAAACCAACAGCGTGCCATGCAAGCTGCCGCTGGGGTCGCGAACCGTTTATAGCACCGTCGCTCCGGAAGGCGGATGCCTGATGTCGATCGATGTTACCGCAGATTCCGACCCGGTAGTTTTGCCGGCAACCGCGCCTCCTTTCCCGACGAAATTCGCGGCATCGCTGGCGGAGTCCGGCGGCACCAGCGGAATCATCGTCGACAACATCTCGTCCGAACCGCAAGCTTCCAGCATCTACTTCACGGCACTCGGATGGACGATAGGCGGGACCGAAAATTACGGCGCGTGCACGGACATCGGTTGCGCGTCGAAAGCCACGCAAAACGGATTGAACTAGACCCCAACTCTCCGCGATTCGCGCGGTGGGACTGTGCGCTCTGGGGAACGGCGGTGCGATCCGATCTACTCTGGGCAACCATGCAGGACGGTGCGCACCGCAGCTTCGCTGGTATGACGCACCCAATTTCGAGCCTTGGGCGAATCGGCCATTTGCGACATAGTCGAAGACAACGTGCAAGGAAGGTCAAAGCCTTAAATCAAATCCGGGTGCTCTCTACCAAGCCATTTCTCAACGTCTGCGCGGAGCTGACGAATGGACCCGAGCAATTTATCAATATCGGGTTTCTTGTGGTTGCCGACGGAAGAGTATGTTGTTTGGTTCCGGACAATCCGCGCTACTTGCAATGGACTGTAATGCTTTGAACCCCTGTCAACCGTGAACGTAAGGCCCTTGAACAGCAACTCGTGCCCTTTTTTTACTTCTTTCGTGACCCGATATCCCTCTGCTACACCTCGATGGATCATTATGCATCGTAAGCCATTCTGGTTCTGGAGCATACAGTGTCACAAATGTATCGCTGCTATTAGGCCATCGGAAGATCGCGGCGATACAACCTCACTATGCCGGCTTTACGCAGTGCCGTCAGCGACTCCTAGGACGGGGCGTGCGGAAAGCATGGATGGCCTCTTGATGGTTGCTTTTATGGACACGATCTGGACACAGCGAAAAACCCGAATTGAAACAGCCAAGGTTTATAAGGGGAAAGATGGTGCCGGGGGAGGGGGTCGAACCCACACGGCCTTGCGGCCACCGGATTTTGAGTCCGGCGCGTCTGCCAATTCCGCCACTCCGGCGTTCACGACTGAGTTCGATTTTACCTGTAAGGCGGGCGGTTGCAATACTGAAAGTTAGCCGGCACGGGCGCCCCGCCATGGCCCAAGCCACTGGCGGCCCGTCTGGACGCTCAAACCATCACCAACCTCAGCGGTTGTTCAGCTCGGATAATTGCTGGGCGAGGGCGTGTTGGGCGAAAGGCACGTGCCCGACGATGTCCATCACCGCGTTTCGCAGTAGCTTCACCGCGGGAGACGAGGCGGTGCCTAGCTTGGTCATCCGATCGGTGAGACTCACTACGCCTCGGGCGATTTCCTGCCGTTTCATTTGCCACGCGTCCAGCGCGGTTTCACTCCCTTGCTGTAATTCCTGGCGCAACGCGTCAGCCAGCGAGATCGCATCTTGAATCCCGGTGTTCATTCCTTGTCCGCCGGCGGGGCTGTGGACGTGCGCGGCGTCACCCGCCAACAGGATGCGGCCTTTGCGGAACGTCTTCGCGACACGGTGGTGAACATGGAAGCGCGAAGACCATGGCGCGGAACGAATTCGTATATCTCCATTCTCCGGGCCGCGCTCCTCCAAGATCTTCTGGAAGTCGGAGATCGCAGGCTCCGGCGGAGCTACCTTCATCGTGGCTACGATGCGGAAGTGATTTTCGGGTAGCGGCACTACCACCACTAAGCCGTCGGTCGAGAAAAACAGGCTTACTTCGTCACGAGGGATCGGCCAATCCATCACCACGTCGGCCAGCACAAAGCTTTCCTCGTAGGCGTCGCCTTCGAAGGGTATCGCCGCCTGTTCTCGCACGATGCTGTGCATGCCATCGCAGCCCACCACCCACTTGGCCTGCAGCGTTTGCAGTTCGCCGTTGCCGCGATACTGAATGGCAACCCCGTTCGCGAATTCGGTGATGGCCACCACTTCGCGCGGCCGGTCCACCTGGCCGCCCAACGCCTGAAGGCGTCCCAGCAAAATGGCCTCGGTGCGCTGCTGCGGGCACAACAAGGCAAATGGGTACTTCGTCTGGAGTCCCTGGAAGGTGATAGTGGCGAGCACTCGGCTTCGGTCCCGGACCCGAAACGTCTCAATCTGCAAGCCTTGTGCAATCAGTTCGGTAGTGACGCCGAGCGGCTCGAGCACTTCCAGCGTACGCGCGTGGACCACCGCCGCGCGCGAGGTGTTTTCGCCCGCAGCTAAGCGATCGAGGATGACTGCCAACACGCCCAACCGCTTCAGTTCCGCTCCCAATGCGAGGCCGGTCGGCCCACCCCCCACAATCGCCACATCCGGCCCGGGTTCGTCCATCTGTGCGCCTCCGCGGGCTATTCTAGCGCGCACTGCATCGATTTCGGGTCCGAACACCTGCCCAGGCGAGCCTGGCCCCCGTGGTTGCAAGAAAGGCAACACCTCCCGGCAAACATGTAGGATTTCAGGCTCAACCGACATGACAATACTCTCAGCCCGATTCGCAAGGATGGCCATGCTGGACCCAAGAACGAAGGCTTCCGAAACCGCGCACGCAACCCGTATTCAGGACGGATTGCGGCAGATGGAACGTAGGCAATGGTGGATGTGGATATCCGCCTTTGCCGTAAGCGTCTTACTCGCGCTGGGCGTTGCCTCCTTTGCGCCCCCGGCGGCGCACTTTCGGGACGCTGAGAATTACGCCTTCTCGTTGAACCAATCGGTTTGGGCGTTGATCGCGCTGGTCTTGCTGTTCAATACCTACATGCTCTATCAGCAGATTCAGATCGCCCGGCTGCGCGGCCAATTGACCGATCAGATCGAGTCCTTGGCCAAGGTCGAGCACCTGGCCACCGAGGTTTACAAGCTGGCCGCGCTCGATCCGCTCACCGGTTTATACAACCGCCGTTCGGGAGAGCAGCGGCTCTCCGAGGAAATTAGCCGCACCCAGCGGCACGAGCGCGCCCTCACCATTCTGATGATGGATCTCGATTCCCTCAAACAGGTCAACGACAAATACGGACATGCCTCCGGCGACACCATGCTCAAAGCGTTTTCCGGGCGTCTGACCCGGGCGGTCCGCGGTTCCGATCATGCGGTGCGCTTGGGCGGTGACGAATTTATGGTGATTCTGCCGGAGTGCCGGCCAGAGGAAATTCGCCACGTCCTAGCTCGGTTGGAAGGCCTGACGATTCAGTGTGAATCCGACGTCGTTCCGGTGGGCTTTTCGGTGGGTTGGGCCGAGCACCAGAACGGCGAATCCGCCGACGATTTGATTCGCCGGGCCGACCAGGCGCTTTATGAGAACAAACGCGCTGGGAAGAGGGAATTGAAAAGGGAGTCTGCCGCGTTGCAAGTCTGAAACACGGGCGAGCGGCTAAGTGTAAGTGAGTGAATTATCCGTGGGGGACGTTACCTTTTACGTCTCATACGGAGACAGATAACTCTTGCGCCGCTCTTTGCAGCGTGCGTAACATACGCGCGACCCGTACGAGGAGCCAGTTTCGTGCCCAAAGAGAAACCCAAAGTAAACATCGGGGAAGTGATTCGGACCTATCGCAGCGATCGAGGTCTATCGCAGGGCGATATTGAACGCCGCACGGGTCTGCTGCGCTGCTACCTCTCGCGCGTTGAGAACGGCCACACCGTTCCTTCGCTGGAAACCCTCGCCAAAATCGCCGAGGCCATGGAGATTAGCCTGGCCGATTTCTTTCCGGGCAGCGATTCTCCCCAGGACCGCGAAACGCGGAAGATGCTGGGAGAGCTCTCTGAGGAAGAGATTCGATTCCTGGCTGAAATTAAGAAGTACAGCACTACGCTTTCGGACGACGACAAGCGCCTAGTGCTGGCGATGATCCGGAAAATGGCAACGATTCCTCCTCCGGTGATTCGCAGCAAGACGATTGCCCGACGGGTGGAGTACTAGCGACTCGTTCTTCACCTGTAGCGATCGCAACTTACTTTAAAATTTAGCAGGATTTCTATATTTCGCGCGGGTGTGTCGCGCCGGCGTGAGGAGCGCTTGCGCTTTCGGGCTGCACAACCAGGGCGGTTGCGCCACCCACTCCCTACATCACTCGCTCGTTTGCTTTCGTCGAAAACTGAACACTCTCTACGATCGCACGAAAAACGCGCCCTCGTCCGATCACATGGTCGCCCGAATGCGCTTCCACATCAAACACCAGGAAGCGGCCTTCGTGTTTCACCAAACGTGCTGACGCGCGCACCGTCGCGCCCGCCGGTACCGGTTTTAGATGGTCCACTTCGATGCGCGTCCCCACGGTAATCGCATGCGGCGGCAATTCCGGCGCTACCGCTCTCGCCGCGGCGATCTCCATCAATCCGATCATCGCGGGAGTAGAAAGCACGGCCGGCAATGCCGGGTCGTACGCCGCAATGGTCCACTGGTGTGGCACCACTTGTTCCACTTCGGCGGCCAGGCCCAAGCGCAGCGTGAGTTGTTTTTTGGGCGAGTCGGCCGGGGTCATTGCGCCGCCTCGCGATCGTCGACGCTATGGTGCGAAGGAAGCGCTCGCCGTGGGTCCAGAAGGCTTTTGCCAAATTCCGCCATGGTGATGCCAAACTGCTGCCACAGCCGCCGTTTCAGGCCGCGATAATTTTGCGCACCGCTGAAGATATCGCGGATCAAATCGCGAAACGTGGGGCTGTAGCGAACCAGCTGTACCACGCGGGTGGTGATCGCGGCGCCGAAGAAAGTGCCCTTAAATACTTTGCGCGCGATGCGTGCGGCGAATTCCAGGTCGGCGGAAAATTCCGCCTGCAATTCTTCCGGATACGATTCCGGTTGATCGGCGATTAGCGCTTGCGCCAGCAGATCTCCGGAGCGCAGCGCGTAGTACAGGCCTTCGCCGGTGATGGGATCGACGCAAGCGGCCGCATCGCCCGCCATGGCCCAGTCTTTCCCTGCGATGCGTCGCTGCCGAAGCGTGTGTGGCTGCGGGGAGGGCAGGACGTGGCTATAAAGCTCCGCGCCGGCCATGGGGATTCCTTCCTCCTGGATGAACGTATCCAGATGCTGGCGCAGCACGTGGCTCCGCCCGTCCTTGAGCTTCCCGCAGATCCCAACGGAAAGATGGCGATCGCGGGGAAACGACCACAGATATCCTTCGAATTTCCTTAGGAATTTTACCTTCAGGATGTTTTCCTCGGTCGGAACGAAATAGCCGAGGGTCATTTCCAGGTCATCGGAGCCAAGCGCCGTGGTGTCTGGCAGCAATTGATTCCGCGCGCCGCCGGCCAGGACCACAAAATCGGCGTGGTGGATTTCTGTGCCGGCGTGGACGCCCACCCGCTCTCCGCCGGTATCGACGCGGGTCACCCGGGAGTGAACGGCACGGCACCCCGCGGTAATCGCGCGGTCCAGCAGCAGACCATTCAAAACCTTGCGCGAATAAATCACGATGGGGTGATCCAACTCGAAGCGCGCCCGATGCCCACGGCTGGAAATCAGCTCCGCGGTCCGGACGATCTTTTTGGGGTGAGGATTGTCGAGCAGGAAAGGGTAGGTCTCGACAGCCTTGTGGGTGAGCCCGCCGCCGCAGGGCTTCTCCCACGCCAGACGCTCGTCGAAAATGGTGACGCCGAATCCAGCAGAGGCCAAACGCTCACCACACATCGCCCCTGCAGGCCCGGCACCAACTATGGCGATCTCGTGCATCCCCGGGATGGTCACCTTGATGGCAAATGGCCCCGAACTACCATTCGAGTATAGCACCGAAAACGAGGCCCTCCGGCGAAGCGTGGATTCGCTTTCCAGCGCTTCAACCCGCATTCCGGCGCGCATGGTAGAATTTTACAAGACACTTATTGGACAGGATGGACGGAGGCAAGTTTGGGGCAAGTCGTCACGCGAGACAATCTGATTCGCCTGGTCCAGCAGCGAAAGCGCAACGGCGAGCGCGTGGTGTTCACTAACGGCTGCTTCGATTTGCTTCATCCGGGTCACATCCGGCTTTTGGAGGAGTGCCGGGCGTTGGGCGATGTCCTCGTCGTGGCCATCAATACCGACGCCAGCGTCCGGAGAAATAAAGGCCTGAATCGTCCCCTGATCCCTGAACAGGAAAGAGCCGAGCTGCTGGCGGCGTTGGCCGCGGTGGACTACGTCACCGTGTTCGATGAGCCCACGCCGCGCGAAATCATTGCGGCGATGCTGCCCCATATTTTGGTGAAGGGCAACGACTGGGGACCCACCGAGATCGTCGGCCGTGAAGAAGTGGAGGCCGATGGAGGTGAAGTGATCTCCATCCCACTGGAGCCTGGCTATTCCACCACGCGCCTGATCGAGCGCATCGTGCAACTCCCCGTATGATTCTTCCTCTGGTTTCTGAGTGGCTGTCCCGCGTCGGTCGCCAACCCGCCGTCGACAAAGCAATTGAGTCTCTTCGTTACGGCGCGGGAGTGTCGCGCCTGGCCGGGCTCACCGATCCCGCCAAGGCCATCGTCACCGCGCTCACCGCTGCTCGGCTTCCGCGTCCCGTGGTTCTGGTGGTGGAATCGAATGAGCGCGCGGAATCGTGTCTGGAAACGGTTAGGTACTTCTATCGTGCGATTACCAGCAAGCCGGATCGCCGCGTGGTGGTGTTACCCGCGTACGATGTGCTGCCGTACGAGGGGCGATCTCCGCATCCCCAAATTTCCGAGGTCCGCGGCGCAGCGCTGTGGCGATTCGCTTCCGGCGAAGCGGATATCTTGATTGCGCCGATTGCCGCGGCGCAGATGCGCCTATTCGATGCGAGCTTCTACGGCAACCTGGCGCGGGTGATCGAGCGCGATCAGGATATCGCGCACAGCGAACTCCTGGGATACCTGCACTCCGTGGGATACGAAACGCACGAAACGGTGGAGATGCCCGGCCAGCTTACGGTGCGTGGTGGCATCGTGGACTTATTTTCGCCCGAGGCGCTGCGTCCGGTGCGGCTGGAATTTTTCGGCGATTCGCTCGAATCCATTCGCGAGTTCGATGCGGACACCCAGCGTTCGACGCGCGCTCTGGAACGCACCACCATCCTTCCGCTCACCGACACCCCGCGCCAGCTCGATTGGCTGGCGCAATTGGCGGCGTCGGAGGAAACGGAGGACTCGGAGCGCCAAGATCGCGACTCGGTGCCGGCGTTTTATCCCGGCTGGGAATTCCATCGCAAGATTTTCGGCGCGAGGCGCTCCAGCCTGCTGGACCTTCGTCCCGAAGCGCTGATGATCGAGGACGAGCCAGAGACTCTCCGCGAAGCCGACGCCCAAAATCGCGCCCGGCTCACTGAGGAATTCAAAGACTTGCGGGATGATGATGAAGCCACAGCCGCGCCGGATCATTATTTCCTGAATGGGGAAGAGTGGGACATCCTGCGTGAACTCTACGCGCGCCTGGAGATCGAGCATCTCGCCATGGAGAGGGAAGGGCAGCCATCGTCGTCGCTCTTGACTCAGCCCACCGCCCGTTTCCACGGCAACGTCAGCGCGTTCATGGCTGAAGTTCGCACCCGCCTGCAATCGGGCGATAACGTGATTGCATCCGCCTCGACCATCGGCGAAATCGAGCGCTTCGCTGATATTTGCCATGAATACGAGGTGCCATACCGCCTGGGTGAGTTCGAAGACAGCCCCACCGGCAGCCGTTTGGCTGCCGACAGTACCGCGGGCGGCGTTCCCGCGCTGGTGTTGCTCAAAGCCCCGCTGGATGAAGGCGTGGCCATACCTAACGCCAAACTCACCCTGTTCGGCAACGCCGACTTGTTCGAAACACTGACAGCGGCTCCGCGCAGCCGTTCGCGGCCCAAGACCGCCAGTTTTTTCACCGACATTTCCGATTTGCGCCCGGGCGATCATGTGGTCCACGTCGATCACGGCATCGGACGGTTCGACGGCCTCCGCCAAATCGCCGTCGACGGCACCAACGGTGAGTTCATGCTGTTGACTTACGCCGACGAAGCAAAAATCTATCTGCCCCTCGCACGCCTCGACCTCGTCCAGAAATACCAATCCCTCGGTGGCCCCCCTCCCGTTCTCGACCGGCTCGGCAGCGCCATTTGGGAGGCCCGCAAAGCCCGCGTTCGCAAGTCCGTCGACGACATGGCCGAAAAACTTCTCGCGCTCTACGCCGACCGCAAGGCCGCCGGCGGCCACGCTTTTCCTCCGGACTCCGACTGGCAGCGCGAATTCGAGGATGCCTTCGAATTCGAGGAAACTCCGGACCAAGCCAAGGCCATTGCGGACGTCAAGCGCGACCTCGAGTCCGATTTGCCGATGGACCGCCTGCTCTGCGGCGACGTGGGCTACGGCAAGACCGAAGTGGCCATGCGCGCCGCCTTCAAAGCTCTCGCCGATGGCAAACAGGTGGCTATGCTCGCTCCCACCACCGTTCTGGCCTTTCAGCACTACCAGACATTTCGGTCCCGGTTCGCCGCGTTTCCCATGCGCATCGACATGCTCAGCCGCTTTCGCAGCAACGCCGAGCAGCAGAAAACCATTGAGGCCCTCGCCGCCGGACAGGTGGATGTGATCATCGGCACGCACCGGCTGCTATCCAAAGACGTGGTGTTCCACGATCTGGGCCTATTGGTGGTGGACGAAGAGCAGCGCTTCGGCGTCTCGCACAAGGAGCGTCTTAAAGAAATTCGCAAGAACGTCGACGTGCTCACCATGTCCGCGACGCCCATCCCCCGCACCCTGCACATGTCGCTGGTGGGCCTGCGCGATATGTCGGTAATCGAGACCCCTCCCAAGGATCGCATCGCCATTCAAACCAGCGTCGCGCCGTTTCAAGAGGGCCTGATCCAGCGCGCCATTGAGGCCGAGCTGGGGCGCCAGGGCCAGGTCTTCTTCGTGCACAACCGTGTCGAGTCGATTGTCTCGCTGGCGGCGCTGATCAATAAATTGGTGCCCAAGGCGCGGGTGGTGATCGGGCACGGGCAGATGAAGGAGGCGGAACTCGAGAAAGTGATGATGAAGTTTATCCGTCACGAAGCGGACGTGCTGGTTTCCACCACCATCATCGAAAACGGCCTGGACATTCCGCGCGCCAATACGATTTTGATCAATCGCGCCGACCGCATGGGCCTGGCGGAGCTGTACCAGTTACGCGGCCGAGTGGGCCGCTCCGACTTGCGTGCGTACGCCTATCTGCTGGTGCCTCCGGAAGGCAACCTCACCACCATCGCCAAACAGCGTCTCGCAGCGCTTAAGGAATTCAGCGAACTCGGCGCCGGATTTCGTATTGCCGCGCTCGATCTGGAGTTGCGCGGCGCCGGAAATATTCTTGGGCGCCAGCAGCACGGTCACATTGAAGCGGTTGGATTCGACCTGTACTGCCGGATGATGGAGCGCTCGGTGGCCGAACGCAAAGGCGAAGCGGTCCGCCCGGAACGCCGCACCACCCTCAATCTGGGCCAGGACGTCCGCATCCCCAAGGAATATATCGAGAGCGAAAATCTTCGTTTGCGCATCTACAAGCGCATCGCCGACATCACCAAAGATTCCGACTACGAAGAAGTGCGCAAGGAACTGGAGGATCGCTTCGGTCCGCTGCCCTCTTCGGTTGGGAATCTTCTCGATTACGCCCTGCTCAAGGCGGCCGCCGAGCGGCTGCTGGTGGCCTCGATCGATCGCCGCGGAGATCAATTGGCGATCAAGTTCCATGAAGACACCCCGGTAAGGCCCGAAAAACTGGTCGGCGTGATCCGCCAGCGGCCCCGATTGCGGCTGGACCCGAGCGGCGTTCTGTGGGTGAGTTGGAAGGGTGAAGCCGCCGGGGTGGCGATCGCGGCCCGAAACGTGTTGCTCGATCTGGAAGCCTAGCGCTACAATTTCAATATGACTCGAAAGACAATGCGCAGGACAATGTGTAGTTACCTGGCGGCTGCGGCGGTTCTCGCTGCGACGCTGTTCGTACCGGCGTTTGGCCGGGCCCAAACCAGCTCGACCAAGGGCAAAGTAGTGGAGGAAATCGTGGCGCGCGTGAATAACGAAATCGTCACGCTCACCGACCTCGATAAAGCCCGCGAATCCCTGCGCGAGGACGTCCAGCAGGACTGCCCCGGATGCCCGCCGGACAAGCTCGATACCCTCTATAAAGAGCGCGAGAAGGATCTGCTCCGCGATCTGATCGATCAATCGCTATTGGCGCAGCGCGCCAAGGACGACGACATCAACGTCGAAAGCGACCTGATCAAGCGCTTGGACGAAATCCGCGAGCAAAATAAGCTGCCGGATATGGATGCCTTCGAGAAAGCGGTGGAGTCTGAGGGCGGAGTCTCCTGGGAAGACTACAAGAGCCGGATACGTAAGGGCCTGCTGACCCAGGAAGTGATCCGCAAGGAAGTGGGACAGCGCATCACCATTGGGCACGATGAAGTGCAGAAGTATTACGACGAACATCAATCCGAATTCGTTCGTCCCGAGCAGGTGCTGCTCGCGGAAATCGTCTTCAACACCGACGGCAAGACGCCCGATGAGGTCGCCGCCGCGCAGAAAAAAGCGAACGAAATGCACGACCGCTTGGCGAGAGGCGACGCCGATTTCTTCGAGCTGGCCAAGCGATATTCCGAAGGCCCTACCGCCAAGCAGCAGAACGGGGAACTGGGGGCTTTCGAACGCGGCATGCTGGCCAAACAAATCGAAGACGTGGTCTTCGCCATGAACAAGAACGACATCACGAGCGTGATCCAGACCAAGGCCGGCTTCGAAATTTTCAAAGTCGTCGACCACTTTCCTCCTGGGCAGCAGCCCCTGGAAAAGGTCGAGCCCGAAATCATGAACAAGATGTACCTCGAGCGCATGCAGCCGGTGCTGCGGACGTTCCTGGGTGAGTTGCGGGAAGAGAGCTACGTAGTGGTCAAGTCCGGCTACGTCGATACCGCCGGAGTGCCAGGGAACACTGTGATCCAGGAAGTCCCCGCCACGCCGGATACCAAGGACAAAAAGGCCAAAGCGAAAAAACCCAAAGTGTCGGGCCAATGAAATCAGGCTTCGTGGTTGATCTGAAAGACGGAATGGCCATCGCCTCGCTGTTCCTGGTTCGCGAAAAAGAAATTCGCAGCTCCCCGCGAACCGGGAAATCCTGGCTGCAACTGGGCCTCGTGGATCGCACCGGAAGCGTCAGCGCTAAAATGTGGGACAACTACGCGACCATCATCTCAACGTTCGCCTGCGATGACGTGATTCGCGTTCGTGGCCGCGCCAAGTTGTACAACGATCAGATCGAGATCACCCTCGAGCAGATTTTGCCGGTGACGGATAAAGAGTACGACCTGCAGGATTTCCTTCCGCACACCCGCGAAAATATCGATGTCTTGCTGGCCAAGTTGCACGAGCACGTCGGCGCGGTGCGCGATCCCTGGCTGCAGCGGCTGCTGACGTCGATCGTCGACGATCCGTCCGTCCAGCCTAAGCTCCGCCTCGCTCCGGCCGCCATGACCATGCATCACGCCTACCTCGGTGGATTGCTCGAGCATGTGGTGAGTGTCTGCGGGCTGGCTCGCGGCGTGGCCGCGCATTATCCCGACGTCGATCTCGATTACCTGATTACCGGGGCGGTCCTCCACGACATTGGAAAGATCGACGAGCTCTGCTACGAACGCTGCATCGGCTACACCACCCAAGGGCGCTTGCTGGGGCACATCGCGATCGGCTTTGCGATGGTGCGCAAGAAGATTGAAGCCACCCCTGGGTTTCCGCCGCACCTTGCCACACTGGTCGAACACCTTTTGCTCAGCCATCACGGCACCCATGAATTTGGTTCGCCCGCGTTGCCGCAATTTCGCGAGGCGGTGGTTCTCAATTTTATCGACGATCTGGATTCCAAGGTGGGAGCGATGCGCGCTACCCTCGATGCCGCCGCCGTTAATCGCGATGACGAGTGGACCGAACGCAATCCTTCATTGCGCCGGTCGCTTCTTCGTGCTGGCGAATTCCTGCACCCAGCGGAAAAGGCCAGCGGAACCGCTGGCGGCCAGAACAACGCGTCGGCGGCGCACTCCGCAGCCACGCAGGCTCCGTCGCAGCGAAGTTTTCTCGATCCGGGAGTACCGTCCAAGTCATGACCGGGGAGAACACCGCATCCGTGCCGGCGATCACGACCGCTGCCGCCATTCCGTCGGTCTCGAAACACCGGCGCTCGCTGCTTGAGTTGGCCCCGCTCGAACTCGATTGCATGAACGCGCTCTGGATTTTGGGCCCGGCCACGGTCCGGGATGTGCGCGACCGTATCGCGCCCCATCGGCCCCGCGCCTATACCACGATCATGACCATCCTCGATCGCCTGGCGCGCAAGGGCGCCGTGGATCGCGCGAAAGTGGGCCGCGCCTACCTGTACCGCGCGAACCTCAGCGCGGAGGATGCTCGCACTCACGCGGTCGGACAAGTGATCGAAAATTTCTTTGGCGGCTCGTCCGAGGCTTTGCTCTCGCAACTCCACAACTCCGGCGTCGGGATCGCTCGCAAGGCACGGCCTCGCTCGATCCAGGCCGCTGCGCCGCTCGTTTCATCCGCTGCAACCGAGCGTCCCGCGGTAATGGCCGCCGCGGCGGGAGCAGCGTCCGCTTCCTTGTCGTCATTTTCAGAACGGAACTCAGAGCCGCAGGCTGAGCAGAGGGCAGAGCGGGAACCAGAGCGGGCGCCCCAGCCGGACCGCCGGCGGCTGGACGAAACGCTGCTCTAGCGACCGAACATGTTCCCGACCGAAATCAAAATCCGCGATTTGGCCATTCGTCCCGCCACCATCCTCGCGCCGATGGCCGGCGTCACCGACACCGTCTTCCGCCGCGTGATCCGCGAGCTTGGCGGTTGCGGCCTGATCATGACCGAGTTCACCAGCGCCGAAGGCCTCACCCGGAATTCGGCGCGCACCCTGCGCTACCTCTATTTCGCGGAAGACGAGCATCCCATCGCCGCACAGATTTTCGGAGCGGTGCCGGAAGTAATGGCGGCGGCCGCAAAGCTCTCCGAAGACCTGGGCTTCGATCACGTCGACATCAACCTCGGCTGTCCGGTAAAAAAAGTCGTGAAATGCGGCGGATCGGGGCTCCTGCGTGACTTGCCTCTGCTCGACCGCATGTTTTCCACCGTTCGCAAAGCGATCCGGATTCCGCTCACCATTAAAATCCGTTCGGGCTGGGACGAGCACAACATCGTTGCCGTCGAAGTCGCACGCATGGCCGAGGCCAACGGCATCGAAGCCGTCGCGGTACATCCGCGGACGCGTATGCAGGGCTACGCGGGAAATGCCGACTGGAGCGTGATTCGCGCGGTGAAGCAAGTCGTGAAAATTCCGGTGATTGGCAACGGAGACATCAAAATTCCGGAAGATGCCGTGCGCATGGCCCAGGAAACCGGCTGCGACGCGGTAATGATCGGCCGCGCCGCCCCCACCAATCCCTGGATTTTTCAGCAGCTCGCGCAGTTCCTGGCCACCGGACGCTACGACGAGCCTTCCGAACTCGATCGCTATCGCTTGCTCTCCGGCTATTTCCGCGATTTGGCC
>Ga0302326_10013542_pt1 | contig 17283 bp, 9 predicted proteins | sample Palsa_T0_3_FD_202264 | JGI IMG/M metagenome (GOLD analysis project Ga0302326, IMG submission 202264) | Peat permafrost microbial communities from Stordalen Mire near Abisko, Sweden - Palsa_T0_3 | ecosystem: Environmental > Terrestrial > Soil > Palsa > Peat permafrost | place: Sweden: Abisko... | reverse complement strand
AAGCGGAACCTAAGACAAACATTGCAGTGCGACCTGATTCAGGGGGAAGACGCAGTATATCGAGTCAGCCTGACGATTTCATAATTAATTCCGAATTGGGTAGGAATCAGGTAAAGATTTCGGGAGAGCAAAACAGCTACCCTTACACCGGTCTAAGGATCACTACCGGGTGACACGAAGAAGAAGGTAGCCCTTACGGGACAGACGCTCCCCTGGATCGACCACCGACGTCCGAAAGGGTGTGCCGTGCCAATCGGAAAGCCACAGAAGTCTTCCCTCGCCAACAAGTCTACGGTCTCTCTCGTGGCCGTCACCCTGGTCTTGGTGGCCGGCGCTTTCATGCAGAGTTCCGTGGCTTACGCCGCTGACCAGAGCCACGAGCCAGGCCAGAAATCGGTTCGGACCCGTCGTGCTCCCAAGCCGGAGCTTACTGGAAGCGATGGTTCCCAGACCGGCATAGCCAGCTTTCAGGGCAACTTTACGATCATCGGAGCCCCGCCCGGTCAAAGTATTGGGCTTTACCGGATGCCGGACTGCTCGCTTACGCTGGCCACCGCCGCCGTCAACGTCGGCGCCGGTACTTATATGCAAGCCTCCGATACGCCGAGTTACGAACGTGTGCTACATGCAGAGGCGCAACTCACCACAACCCCCGATGTCTTCGCTTCAGCCTGCCTGATCCAGCCAAGTACCGGCACCGGGTCCGCACCGGGTATTTTCGTCGGCAACACATCCACCGGAATCAGCGTCATCGCGGCGATTGGCACTACCGCCTCAACAAGTAACGGCCTGTATATCGCGGCCGGTACAACGGCCTTTACTGTAACCTCGAATGCCTTCGCCACGGCCGGGGTTGTGACTGCAGGAGACCTGAACGGGGACGGCAACCGCGACCTGGTGATTACCAGCAACGGTATCGACAACAAAGGGGGCTCCGTTTACGTCCTGCTGGGCAACGCTGACGGCACGTTTCAGACTGCCGTCACCTACCCGACTGCCGGCGCCTCAGCCACCGCTGCGGTCATCGACGACATCAATGGAGATGGAAAGCTGGACATCGTCTCTGTCTCCGATACCCAGATGATTTCCGTCCTGCTGGGAAAAGGTGACGGCACCTTTGCCGCCGCCCAGAGCTTTGCCGCACCCATCCTGCCCGGCTATACCAGCACCACCTCCACGCCTATTGTCAACCTGATCACCGCCGACCTACGGCACATTGGCAAGAAAGACATTATTTGCTCCGACGGCGCGGTGCTGCTGGGCAATGGCGACGGTACGTTCACCCCGGCTTCGGTTCCAGCCTTCCCCTACGCCATCGGCACCAGCAACTTTGGACCAAACCTGGCCAGCGGTGACTTCAACAATGACGGTAAGCCCGACCTGGTCCTCAGTACGGGCGCCAATATCCTGACCTATTTGGGGAAAGGCGATGGCACCTTCACCGCAGCCGGGAGCTACGCCACCATCAACTCCTACGGCTCCGTGACTGTCAGCGATCTCGACGGAGATGGAAACGCCGACATCTATATTGGTCTGGCCAATGGCGGAGCGTATGGCGGCGACTTTGACAATTCCAACATGTCCTACGCCCTGATGGGCCATGGCGACGGCACGTTTGCGGGCGCGCCCACCATCGTCGGCGACTACACCGGGAACAATCTGGGCGACGTGAACGGCGACGGCTTGCCCGATATCATCACGGACAGTCTCACCTCAAGCAACACCCCCGGCCCCACCTTCACCGTCCAACTGGGCACAGCCAAAGGCGCATTCGATCCCGTCTCCACGATTACCGCCCCCGCCAGCTTCGTCCTCAACGGGCACACAATCACCGGGGCCAACACCACGGGTCCAGGCGCCTTCGCCGTCGCTGACATCAACGGCGACGGCAAGGCCGACCTGGTTTTCGCGGACAACAACCTTATCGGTAATGCGCTTCCCGTTTACTTCACGGCGCTCAGCAACGGCGACGGCACCTTTGCCGCACCCGTCCCCTACGCCTTTCCCCAGGTCTCACCCGCCGGCGACTACGACGTCGCCCTGACGGTCAGTGGCATGCAAATCGCCAACTTTACCGCAGGGGGCAACAACGGTCTCATCTTCGTCTTCAGCGACCAATACGGTGGAACCGGAGTGACCACTCCCTATATCGAGGGCTTCGCCGTCCTTCCCGGCAACGGCGACGGCACCTTTAAAGCGCCCGTCATCACCACCACCTTCAGCGGCGCCACCGCTAATACCACCGCGCTCCTGCCACAGATCGTCAGCACCGCCGACTTCAATGGCGACGGCAAAGCCGACCTGCTGGTCACCGTCCAAAGCTTCACCATTGCCACCGGCGCCACCGCCCAACTTGAGCTATTCCTCGGCAATGGCGATGGAACGTTCAAGGCGCCCGCCACCATCAGCACCGCCGCCAATCCCGATGTCAACGGCTCTTCCCTCGTTCCCTGCGCGGTCGCCGACTTCAATAAGGACGGGAAACCCGACGTCGCCTGCCTGGGCGAAACCAGCGCCGGCCAGGCCCAGCTCGCCGTCTCCCTGGGCAACGGCGATGGCACCTTCGCTGCCCCAACCATCCTCAATGTCAGCGGTGGCGATGCAATTCGCGACTCCGGCATTGGCGCCGCGGACTTCGACGGCGACGGCACCGTTGACATCGCCCTGCTCGACGCCGAAGACATCAGCGGTATCTACTACGGCAAAGGGGATGGCACCTTCACCTCGGTGCCGTCGAATGGAAATTCTTATCCCAAGGACCTGATCAACCTCTTCGCAGGCGGGCCAACGATCGCCGGCGACTTCAACCATGATGGCAAGCCCGACCTCCTGGCCGGGAACGTCCTCCTGCTCAATATTTACGGTTCCGCGCCCGTGACTGTCACGGCGACGACCACGGCGCTCACCGCCTCGGCCGCAACCATCACAGCCGGCGCCAGCGTCACCTTCACCGCCACCATTGCTGGCGCCAGCGGCAGCACCGGTACCCCTACCGGCACGGTCACCTTTCTTGACGGCACCACCACCCTCGGTACGGGCACATTGAGTGCGTCAGGCGTCGCGACCTACGCCACCAGCGCGTTGGCTACGGGAGCTCATAGCATCACGGCGCAGTACGGAGGGGATAGCAACTTTGCAGCCTCCACGTCAACCGCACTAACGGTAACGGTTCAGGCCCCCGTTCCAGCTTCCTTCACCCTGAGTGCCAGCCCAACCAGCCTCTCCATCACACCAGGCGCGACCGGCACAACCACAGTCTCGGTAACACCGGCCGGAGGCTTCGCGCAGCCAGTAACCTTCGCCTGCAGCGGCCTGCCTTCCGAGGCCACCTGCACCTTTGCTCCGGCAACCGTCACTCCGGGCGCAAGCGCCGTAACTACGGTCCTGACAATTACCACAACAGCCGCGCAATCGGCAGTGCAAAAGAGCCGGATCTACCGCTCTGGCATGGCTGGGCTTTTGGCGCTGGGCAGCTTGCTTTTGTTCGCAGTGCCAGGAACCAAACGTGCAGCTCGTTGGAGTCGATGGTTCGTGCTGGTCATGGCACTCGCCCTGGGCGGAGGACTTATCAGCTGCGGAGGTGGTGGCAGCGGAGGCGGCGGTGGCACACAAACAAACCCGGGAACGCCGGCAGGTACAAGCACGGTTACAATTACTGCGACTTCTGGATCTCTCAATCCAACAGCCAGCCTGCAAGTGACGGTGCAATAACGCTCCGGCGGGGTGCTCAGGAAGCCTGCATCACGAAGGCGACAGCTGCCGAGAGCTTCGCCCAGCGTTGCGATTCCGCGTTCAATCTCTTCTTGCCTTCTGCTGTCAGCTGGTAAAACTTGGCGCGGCGATTGTTTTCCGAAGCGCCCCATTGGGCGCTCAGCAGGCCGCGCAGCTCCAGCCGATGAAGCGCCGGATAAAGCGCGCCCTCTTCCACTTTGAGTACTTGCAGCGACGTTTGTTGGATCCACTCAACCACAGCATAGCCATGCAGTGGCCCGTGGGCCAGCGCCTTCAGGATCAACATCTCCAACGTGCCCTGGATCAGCTCGCCGGTACCGGCATTCTCTTCCCTAATCATGTTATGGGAAAAGATATTGCACTGATCGAGCTGCTGTCAAGTGTGAGTGGCGATTCAGGACGTTGCGGAAAAACTCGATTCCCTTTTCATGGCCGGGTAATCTCCGGGGTGGGCCTGCTCAGCGCGGCGGCGCGTTCTTCACGTATTTGTCAAACCAGCGAAGCATCTCGTACACCAGCTGTTCGTTCGACTCCATGGCTGCATACAAATGAGGCTCATGCGGCAGCATCACCAACCGGGCGGTACCCCCGTTGCCGCGAATGGCTTCGTACAGCGCCTTGGATTGCAGGGGAGTAGTCCCCGGATTCGCGTCGTCCGCACCATGCACAATCAGGAGCGGTGTTTTCAGTTTGTCCGCGAAGAAAAATGGGGAGACCTTCTGATAGACATCCGGCGCCTCCCAAACCGATCGCTTCTCGCTCTGGAATCCAAAAGGCGTGAGCGTCTTGTTATAGGACCCGCTGGTCGCCACACCGGCGCGGAATAAGTCGGAATGGGCCACCAGGTTGGCCGTCATTAAAGCACCGTGGCTGTGGCCGGTGACTCCTATGCGGTGGGGGTCGGCAACGCCAAGCCGCACGGCCTCATCGACTGCCGCCTTCGCATCGGCAACCAGCTGGTCCAGATAGGTGTCGTAGGCGCTCTTCGGATCGCCGATGATGGGGAATGAAGCCTCGTCGATGATTGCGTAGCCCGCGAGCAGCAATAGTTGATAATTCCGCAGCCGGGTGAAGGTTTCCTGCGAGCCTACCACCTGCCCGGCTGTCGAAGCACTGGCATAGTCGAGAGGATATGCATAAAGAATCGCGGGGACGCGCATACCTTCCTGATATCCGGGCGGGGTATAGAGCGTGAACGACAAGTCAAGCCCGTCATCGCGCTTGTACTTGACCAACCGCTTCTTGATCGCCCGGACCGCCGGCGCGGGATCGGGCAGATGGGTAATCGCGATGCTGGTTGAAGCAAACACCGCTTCTCCGGCGGGCGCGGCGACCGATTGGCCAAGCGTTCGCGCAAATACGTTCGGAGGATCGGCCGGCGATTGATGCCAGGTAAGGAACGTCTTCGCGTCTGGCCCGGTGAAGGAAAGAAATTTCTCAAAGCACGTCTGATCGCTGCGAAACAGCCGTTCCGACTTGAGCGTCTTCAGATCGAGGCGATCGAGGAATGGGCGATCTCCTTCGGGTGAAGAACCATATGCCGTAAGGTAGATCGAATCACCGTCCTGGCGAATCACATTGAACCCGTTTGCAAGCTGGCGCTCTTCTGGATCGCCGGGGTCGGCGTAGTTCTCGTCGCTGGAGAGGTCCCAAAGCAAGCGAGGCTTGCGTTGTGGATCATCGATGTCGAGGATGAAGGTCCGTCTCCAGTGCCGGTTCGCATCGTACTCGTACAGAAGAGCGACGCTCGGCCGCTCGCTCCAGGCGAAGCCGAGATAACGCTGCTCTGTCCGGGCGATTTCAACGGCGGGTGAGTTGAACGGCGTCTTCAAAAGCATGACCTTGTCGCGAGCCGGAACCTTCACATTCCAGTCGCCACCGTCGAGCGCCTCTGCCCAGACAAGCGTCGCAGGCTCGGTGGGACGCCAGGAGAACTTGCGCGGGCCCAGCGGAACGCCTCGAATGGGAACGCGATCCGCCATTGGAAGCGACGCAATCGTATGAGCAACAACGGCGGAGCCCGGCAACGCGTCCCAGACTTCGACTTCCTTGGGGAAGCGATCGTAAGTGGTGACGTACGAGTAGGGTTGGTGAATCGTGGTGACGAGGATGTGCCTCCCATCCGGCGCGGGAACCAGCGATTCGTAATTTGCCGGCTTGCCCACAGGTGTGATCCCTGCGGTGGCCGCATCGACGAAAGCGAGTTGTGAGGCCGCATAGTAGTCGAAGAGATCCTCGTCGTGCTTGCTGCCGAGGGCGTCGCGGTTTTCGTAGGTGCTGCTCTCTCCTTTTTTGCCGTCGGTCTCCTCGATGCTCGGCCCGCGCGGCACAATCGGATCGGGCGGCGGCGAGCCCATCCCCTCGGGCACCAGTTTCACCAAAAGCGTTTTCTGGTCTGGCATCCATTGCATCTCGTCATTGAGCATCGGGTTGAGATGCGCCCCGGGCACTCGATGCACATCACCGGTCTTGGCATCGCCAATCCAGAGTTCGACCGCCTCGGGAGCGATGTTCACGAATGCGAATCGCTTTCCGTCCGCGGCCCAAACCGGTTTTCCAGCGCACGCGCCCTCGGGAAGCGCGACGTGAATCTGCGCGCCACCAGGGAGGTGCACCAGTTCAAAATCCGTAGCGCAAGGGGTGATGTGGTAGCCGCCCGTGGTGTCGTGCCGGCTATGATTCTTTGGCTCTACGCGCACACCTGCAAGACGCAGGAACGGGGTCGCCACCCGGGCAACCGGCGGGTAGTCCTGCCAGAACACCAGCAGAATCGCGTCCTCTGTAGGGCTCACCTGGGGTACTGGCGGAGAGGGCGCGCGCATCACGTCGAGAATGAATTTTGGCGGTAAATCATATCCGGGCGCACCCTCGGAAGTGACCGCTGTTGAGGCCCCGTTGGCCGCAGACGTTGCCCAGGCAACGAGCGCTGTAACTAAAAGACATCTTAGGACGTTCTGAACTGGCATAACTTACCCTCAACTGCAATCGATGTTAGAGATAACGCCGCTCTAGGGAGTAAGGCAACAGTTCCCGCTTCGCAGGGGATGTGTTTCCGTCAGGTCCGATAACCGCTCACCTGGCGATGATTCTGGTTTGGCCATCCTCAAGCTTATAGTCGGCTGGAATCTGAAAAAGCGCAGGATCGGGCTCGGCGCTGGTCAGGTTCTTGGCTTCTCTTGTGGTTACTCCGTTGCGAGGATCGGTGGTTTTGCCGAGCACTTCAATTCCCAGCTCGGATGACTCCCACCTCTCCGTGATCACGGTGAAATCTCGATCGTTTCCTTCCGTACCCGCAGGAATTAACCTTGTGATCCGTCTTCCCTCCGCGTTTACACCGCCGATGCTCTCGGCTCCTAGCTTTTCGACCGAAGAATGGGGCAATTCTGGGTGCGGGAGAGATTGGACGGGAGCCGGCTGCTGACTCTTCGGCGCGCTTTGATCGGCATGCATGATTGGAAAAGGAGTAATCGTGGCGGTCTTGTGCCGAGGATCCAGGTGAATGAAGTGACCAGCAACCGGATCCATGATGGTGACGAAGATTGGTTGGTCGGAGTCTCGATGGCCCCCTGACGGCAGCTCGGGCGGATACACCTCGCTGCGTGTTCTTCCGGCTGAGTCCCGCGTCTGGAACTGCTTGCCTTGATGGGTGGTAATTTGAGTACCATCGGCCAGGGTTTGCACCCTTGTGGTTACGAATTCGACACTAAACGGAACCCCGGTACGAGAAGGGCTGGGGGATGAGATGGAGGCAAAGCCTCCTCCCCCTCCACTCCCGATCTGGCAAAAAGAATGTAGACAGAAGAGTGAGCATGCGAGAAAAAGCGAGCGCTGGAGAGCCATGGGAAAGTCCTCCTTCAGCCACGGCTTAAGTATGCCTTAGAGCCTAACCAGCCGCAAGATAGTGCAGTTCGTATTCCCTGACATTGGATTGTGGTGTGAAATTCTAAGGCTTCGCTGGCACTGGCTCCACAACCTTGGGCGCAGACGTAAACGGCTGGATGCCGAACTTGGGATAGACCTCGCTTGGGTAATAAAAAACTCCATCCTTCACCACCATGCGGATGGTCTTGATCGCTTTCAAATCCTGCGTGGGATCGCCGGGAATGAGGAAGAAGTCCGCAAGTTTGCCTTTTTCAATCGAGCCTAGCCGCTGGTCCTGCCCCAGGTAGTGCGCCGCGTCGAGGGTCGCCCTTTTCAGGATCTCCGGCGCCGTCATGCCGACACGCTGGTAGAGTTCAAGCTCGCGATGATAAGTGAAGGATCCACCCATGTCAGTGCCGAAGACAATAAACACACCGCGATCATGCAGGATACGAACCGTAGCCAGCATCTTTTCAAACACAGCGGCGAACGCCTTTTCATCCCCGGGTGCCGACATGTCGACCGGGGCTTTCAAAGCGTCCCGGCGCCAGGCGATCGGCATATGGGAGAAGTAGTCAACGTCGCCCGGCGGTGTCTGCCCATTACGGCTCAGGAACAGCCACTCATGGATCTCCAGCGTCGGATCGATCGCCAGGTGCCGCTCTGCCATCATATTGATTGTGTGCTGTACCTTGGCGCTTGCCAGGTCCAGGTCAGCCAGGCGCCTCGCGATAATAAGCCGCGGTTTTACCGGCCGCATATCTTCACCCGGAAGGATCACCCACCCGTACATGAACTTATCGATGTGCGTGATCTCGTCGTAGCCGTCCTCGATCATTTGGTCGGCGGTGGAGAACGCCGGAATGTGCCCCGCCACGCGCATGCCCAGCAGATGCGCTTCCTTAGCCATCGCAGGCACCCACGCCGGGTTCACGCTGTTGTAAATCTTGATTTGCCAATAGCCCCGCGCAGCATACCAGCGCACCGCATCGAGTGCCTGCTCCTGGCTGTCGACCAGGATGCCATTGTTGGCGCTGAACTGACTCTTGCCTTCAATGAAGCCAGATCTTACAACGTGCGGACCGCCGATGGCGCCGCCCTCGATCTGCTGTATCAGCCGATCGAGAACCGCGTTGTCATTCCCCATATCGCGCACGCTGGTGACACCAGCCAGAACATTCAGTAACCCCTCATCCTGCTGCAGATGGGCGTGCATATCGTACATGCCCGCCACCAGCGTGCCGCCGGCGCCATCGATCAGCACCTCTCCTGGTGTTTGTGGGCTGCCAACCGGTTCGACCGCGCTGATCTGGCGATCGTTCACCACTACCGACACCGGCTCGGTCAAAGACCCCGTCTTCGGATCGAACAGCCGCACATTGCGAATGCGGACTGGTCCCGCATAGTGGTGCGCTGCTTCATGCTCGATGTCGATAAATCGTTGCAGTGACCAATGCGCCGCTAATTCACGCAAGCGCTTCTCTTCGCCTTCGTATCCAGCGCGTACGACGATGAAGCTTGCATCGACCGACGCAAACAGTTGGCCGCTTGCGTCGAGCAGGATTGTGTCCGGCACCAGGTCGATGCCGCTTACATCGTATCGTGTGACCTGGATCGGGCCGGGGCTCCCTTGAACCGTGAACGTCTCGCCGGTTGTGAGCCGGAGCTCGCCGCCTGGCAATGCAGGCAGATCTTTGTCAGGGGTCTTGAGCAGCGCGCGCGCATATACGCCATCAGACCAGGGGCTGCCGCTCTGGGCCACGTAGAGGCTGGGCCTGGCCACGGCAGAGCTGCCTTTGCCCGTGGAGTCAACCCACTCCGCAGCGGAGCCTGTGCGAGAAAAATGCTCGGCCACCTTGGCGCTGAAGGTCGTGGTTCCCGTGATCGTCCAGGCCACCGGCAGGCCGTCCGCGTCCAGACGGATCGTCTCCGCCATGGTCGGGCCGCGCCCATTGTTCTTGTAATCGTAGTCGATGCTGGTCTGGTCGCCGTTGGTCTCTGCCGTCAGATGGCCGATGTTCTTGCCGCCGAACATCACACTCAAGTGCATGGTCTCAGCAACCGCAACGGACGACATGGCCCCGGCTACGGTAAGGGTGACGGCGAGAATTCTGTCTCTCACAAAACCTCTATCGAGATGTCTTGGGCCCGGTAGATCAGAATTCTATATCAGGCCGGAGGTGAGCTCACTGCGAGGTTCGCTGAAGCACATGGAAACGCGGAGCCGCTCTCAGATGGCGATCACCGTCCTGCCGCCTTCTGGCCGCGGAGCACCATGCAAGTGCACGCCGCCTTTGCCACCAATCTGTTTTCCTCGTCGGTAATAGTGCACTCCGCGTAGCCGACTGTGCGGCCCCGGTTGACCACAGTTCCTTCCGCTCGAAGCGCTGTTTGCCACACCGGACGAAAGAAATTGATCTTCAATTCCACCGTTGTAAAGGATTCTTCCGCGGCCAGTGTGCTTGCGAACGCGATTCCCATCGCAGCGTCCGCGATGTCGCAGAGGATCCCGCCGTGCAGCGTCCCCATGGGATTTGCATGTTCCGGGCCGGCTGCCAGGATGACGGTCGCCCTTCCCTCTCCAACTTCTGTTGCCTCAAATCCAATCAGGCGCGCTACCGGCACGTCGTTCGCCGTTGCTCGCTGCTTCAAGTCGGGTTGAAACGGATTATCCGGAACGCTCATTGCCCCTCCACCGCCGTCTTGGTATCGCCTCTCACCAGGGATCGACACGCCGGTCAGTTCACTGCAATGGTAACCGTCTGCGGAGTGGCCGGCACGGAGTGGTGGGCTACGTCGTGGAAGCCGGCGCTGGTGCACATCGATGCGATCTCGCGTTGCGAAAACACATCTCCCGACGGGGTTGTGGTCAGCATGGTCATAGCGAACATACCGGCGCTGGCGGGCGTGATCCTATCGTCGTTGACCGCCATCTCCACGATTGCCATCTTCGCCCCCGGCTTCATGGCGGCGCGAATTTTCTCAAACAGGTCAATATTCGTCGGAACGTCGAAATGGTGGATAAAGTTAGTGACCAGCACCAGATCATAGCCGGACCCGAAATCGGCGGCGAAGGCACTGCCTTCGATGACGCGCCAGCGCTCCGCGACCCCAAACTTGACCGCGTTCTCATGGGCGACGGCTAAAACATTTTTCCAATCCAGGGCGCGGATTTCGGCTGCCGGATTGTGTTGCGCTACGGTGATGCCGAACATCCCATGGCCGGCGGCGATATCCAGCACCTTAATTGGGCCGGTGCCAGCGGCGAGCCGCGCGATCACCCCGGCGGAGGGCGCCGTCAGCGGCGCCATACCCCGCGCAAAATTCACCCAGACCGGGTTGTCGTCGCTGACCGAACCCCGGTCGGGGAGGATCGTTCCACCCTTGCGTACGGCATCGGTCACGTTCGCCAGTCCCTTCTCCATGAAGGGGTGGAAGAGGAACGAAGCCATGCCGCCCATGTAAGCAGGTGAGCTCTCCACCAGGAAGAGTTCTGAGTCCGGGGTCAGCGCGAAGCCGGATTCGTCTTTGGTGAGGAATCCCGAGATGGTGAGAAAGTCGCACAGGACGCGCAGCCCTTTGACAGAGGCGGCGCACACCGGTGCGAGTGTCTCAGGCGTGCGCGCGCCGCCGGCGATGGCGGTGAAGACTTTCAGTTCAATCCCGGCGCGCAGCGCGCTGGTCTGTTGGTGCGCTTGCAGGGTTTCGAAAACCAGCATCGGAGACGGAGCTTGACTGGGCATCGGCGAATTCTACACGTCTCGATCGAAAGTTGCCCATGTTAATCCGGCTTCCGTGCCCACACTGCCCTGACGGCCCTTTCGATTCCTCCTAATTCAGGCGCACAAATCGCATTAACCGCAGGTCCCTCCACTAGAACAAGAGCTTCAAGCCAAATTGAAAGACGCGCGGTGAGTTGGCGCTGGTGATCTGTCCATAGGTTCCTGAGGACACCGTGGCAACGGGCGCGGTGTTCGCGTTGGCGGGATTGCCGAAGTTCACACGATTGAATGCGTTGAAGGCTTCGGCCTGGAATTGTGCACTTACTCGCTCGCCGGTAAACATACTCTTGAAGAGCGACGCATCTACATCCGCATAACCAGGGCTGCGAAGGCTATTCCGTCCTATATCGCCAAAGGTTCCGATCGTCGCTGGAACAAAGGCCGCGGTGTTGAAATACTCTTTTACCTTGCTTACTCCAGCGGGCCGAGCCGGATTGCCCACCCGGTCTGCGTAGTCATTGCCGATCCCCGAAAGCGAGCGATCGGTGCCGCTCAAAACCGTGAACGGAAAGCCGGTTTGAAGGCTGACAATGGCGTTCGCTTGCCAATCGTTCACCAGGGCGCTCTTCCATCCCTGAACATTGGCATGGGGAATAAGATAATTCGCCGACAAGTTGTAGCGGATGGCCTGATCGAAATCCGCAGGTCCACGGCCGCTTGCGAGATTGAAGGGATTGGGGGGTCCGGTATTGCCTTCGGTGGCGCTCGATGTGTTATCGATGGTCTTGGACCAGACAATGTTAGTGAGCAGAGTCAGTCCATTGCTTTCGCGCCGGGTCACGTTCGCCTGAAGAGAGTTGAAGCCCTCGTATTCATAGGACTGCGCGAGCTCAACGGCTCCCAAGCCAGGAAAGAGCCGGCGAGAGTTTTCATTCCCCACGGTGGCCCCGGGCCCAAAGACTGCCGGATTAAACTGTCGTGACCCCATGATGTGTTCGCTACGATTGCCGACATAGGCCACGGAGAATGCTGTTTTGTTGCCCAGTTGCTGCTCAACCGTCAGGTTGTAGTTCTGCGTGTAGTTCACTTTGGAGTCAGGATCGAGCACGCCGCCAGAAACGGGCAGGAGAAACTTGTAGCTCGCGAAATCACTCGCGGGTATATGGCCACGAGGAAAAGGAGTTCCTCCTGGGTATCCCTGATAAATGTTGTCCCACGCCGGCGGTGCGGGAATTGACAGATACAGATCGACCGGCTGCATGGCATCGGTGCGCTGATAGAGCAGCCCCTCGGGAAATCCGTAGAAGATTCCGTAGGCGGCACGCACCACGGTCTTACCCTGACCGGCAACGTCGTAGGCAAAGCCGACGCGGGGCGCAAAATCCTTCCAGTTTTTTTGGAAGATCGAGGACTGAATACCTGCATCGCCCTTGAAGAGAAGGCCTAATGGCGCCCCGGACGCTACCGTGGACTGAATGCCAGGCTTGAACGCCACCAGCGTGCCATTCAGGTCGTTTGGAGGCAGCCAGGGGTCCCATCGCAGACCAAGGTTCAGGGTTAATCTGCGATTCAATTTCCAGTCATCCTGCAGATACAGCGACGGCCGGTTCACGCGGAGATAGAACTTACGTCCATTGTCCTGGTAGAACTGAGAGTCGAGTCCCAAATAAAAGTCAGCCAGGGCTGAGCCGCTCTTGGTGGTTCCGGACGGGAGGGTGGCGCCGGTAGGCGCCGCAGTTCGTTCCCCGTTAAAGGTGTTGTCGCCGGGCGTATACGAATAATCATCCGCGTCGATGCGGTCTCGCTCGAATTCGCCTCCGAAGCTTAGGGTGTGCTCGCTTAAAACTTTCACCGCCGAAGCCTTGTAGTCGAATGAGGTCGAGTCTTGGGCCAGTGCGCCGCCGGAGAAGATATCGACAAAGCCTGAAATATTGGCGCGGATTCCGGGGAAAATGCTCTCCCCAGGACTGCCAAGGGGCACGTTTTGTCCCAGATCCTGTAACGACTGCAGGCCGGGTGCTTCAGGAATCTGGGTACGCGCAAAGCGGCCGGCGCTGGCGGAAAATGTGGCGGTGAATGTCGGGCTGAATACCTGGGTGTCAGTAACAATCACCGATTGATTGCGAAATCGATTCTCTGCGTAAAAGCCTGTCGGAGCCGTGAACGGTCTTTGAAAGTCGTCTTGATTGTAAAAGTAACGTCCACTGAGATGATTGGTCGCGGAGACAACATGATCGATCTTAGTGAGGTACTGCGTGCTGTCGATGTTCTGGTTGGAGGTTGAATTGAAGACGCCCGTCGTTGGGTTGGAAGCCAGCGGCACCAGATACTTTTGTGCTAACTTGCCGGACAGCGTGTCGATAGGTGTGGGGATTATGTTACCCGGATAGGGCTCGCCTGTGGCCGGGTTGAAAAGAGCGATGTGGTTGGCGAGAAGGCTGGAGAAGTTGCCGCCCAATTCCGCTGCGGTGGGCACTTGAATGGAGATAGGGTTGGGAGATGATCGTTGTTGCAGATCCTCCGCGGCAAAGAAGAAGAAGGTGCGGTCCTTGATGATTGGGCCGCCCACGGTTCCGCCGAATTGGTTGAGCTTGAAGGGGGGAGCTGTCTGCTGAAAATAATTCTTGGCGTCGAGCACAGTATTGCGCAGGAACTCATAGGCCGAACCATGAATGCTATTGGTGCCTGAACGCGTGGAGAGCTGGACCAGCGCGCCCGCGCCGGCATACTCCGAGCTGTAGTTTGACGACTGAAGCGTAAATTCCTGGAGCGCATCCGGATTGGGCAAAATCGGGACGGAATCGAAAAAGCGATCGTTGTAAACGGCGCCGTCAAGTTGGAAGTTGTTCTGTGTCGCCCGCAAGCCATTCACCGTGAGCCCGACATTATCCTGCTGGCCAGACTCGGTCCCGGTGCTGGTGAGCGCGGTACCCGGTGTGAGGGTCGTTAGCTGGAGCGGGTTGCGGCCATTCAGCGGCAGATCCTGCATTTGTTTCTGATCCACCGAGGTTTGTATGCTGGAGGAAGCGGTCTGGATCAGGGGTGCGGCGCTTGTCACCTCGACCGATTGTGTCTCCGACCCCAAGGCAAGCGAGATATGAAGATCGAGCGTCTGCCCGGTCAGTAAGACGATTCCGTCCCGTTTTTGGGTTTCAAAACCGGCTCTGCTTATCTGCAACTGGTAGGCGCCGATGGGCAAGTCTGGAAAGACAAAAATGCCGTCCTGGTTGGTCAACTCGGTGCGGCTGACGGCGGTGGCAGTGTTCACCGCGACGACTGAGGCGCCATCGAGGACGGCCTGGCTTGGATCCAGTACGGTGCCGCGAATACTGCCGATTGCTTGCGCCGACAATTGCCCAGCGCCAACCCCAAGCAAAAGTAGCACCAGGCCACCCAATAAAAATTTGCGCAGATTGTAAGTCATAGAATTCTCTCTGTTGCTAGTCCGGGACGAAACGAGGCCCCGGGCGGCTGAGAAAAAGCATTGTGGGATCGATCCGGCGAAGAATCTGACTCTAAGAATTTTCCAGAATCTATTGGATTAGCAGAGCTGGTCGTTGCCGGTCACAGCAGCAGGGCTGTAAATCAGCAACAACAACCAGCGAACAGGAAGGATTTAGCAGAATGCAACCGGAGCAGATGGGTGCTCGAAACCAGGAGTCCTGAATTCTTTGGCTGCCAACTCATGATGGGAATATAACATCCAGGGCACCGGGACGCAATGAACAAGCTCCCACTCGAACACTGAGGAGGCAGGAGCTAAAGCCCAATTCTCTTTCACTCCCTTTACGGCCCGACTGAAGTCGTGCCCTGATACGCGGATACCGCGGGATAGACAGACGTTGCTACCCGCGGGAGCCGCGATACAAAGCCAAAACACAGCATCCAAAGGAGCCGCTCTGCTTGAAATATCATCATGGAGAGAAACTCCAGGGCATGGCTTTTCGCCATGCCGCACATTTGCCGAAACCCCTTAATTGAACTGCGGCATACGATACTTCTTCGCCACGCTAAACAACAGGACAGTCCCGATGAGCGGCATGAAAGCAACCATGAGGAAGACGGGCGCGTAGGAGTGACGGTCCACAACGATGCCGGTCAATAAGGGAAAGAGCAATCCACTCAATCCTCCCGCCACCCCTGTCAGGCCGGTTGCTCGTCCGACACTTTGCTCGGGAAAGAGGTCGGTAACGGCCCCGAACATATTTGCAGAAAGGAAATTATCGGCCATCACGGCGATACCAATCAGCAGGAATGCGCCGGAAACGCCGGCCACATAGGGAACAGCCAAACTGGCCACGCACACCAGGCTGCTGCTGTACATCGTGATGCGCCGCACATTGAGAGTCTTTACGCCGCGCTTCTGCAGCCACCCGGCGGCCCAGCCTCCCGCGACGCCTCCCGTGTCTCCAAGAAAAAATGGGAGCCACCCCACCACGCCGATCTGGGTAAGCGATAGGTGGCGAACACTGTAAAGATAGCTGGGTATCCAATACCAGTAGAACTGCATGACCGGACCAATGAAGAAGCGGCACAACATTACCGCCCAGGCTGACGACCCTCCCAGCATTTCTCCAAGCGAGACAGCAGCACTGGCGCCGCGGGGTTGCACGGCAGGATCGCGATACAGGAAAAACCAGAACGGCGCCCACACCAGGCCGAGCAGCGCCGGCACGAGAAACGCAGCACGAAAGCTGTAGCGTTGCGCCAGAAAGACGATAAGCGGAGGCGCCAGGGTTGAGCCGATCATGCTCCCGCTGTTGAAGATGCCAATGGCCAGCGTCCGCTCAACCGGGGCAAATGCGCCGAAGATCGCCTTCAGACCGCCGGAATAGTTGCCGCATTCACCCGTCCCCATCCAGAAGCGCGTCAGACCGAGCTGCAGTCCGGACTTAGTCAAGGTTTGCGCCCCGGTTGCGGCAGACCACCAGAGAACCGCGCCCATCAATCCAAAGCGCACGCCCCAGCGGTCCATGAGCCAACCCATGGGGAACTCCCCGGTCGTCATGCCGAGTTGGAAGGCAGCGACGATTCTTCCGTACTGCGCATTGGAGAGATGCAGGGAGGCGCGAATGAGAGGCGCCAGCACCGAGACTGTCTGGCGATCGATGAAGTTGATGATGGTGATGAGCAGCAGCAGCCAAAGCACAAGCCAGCGGCGATTGGAACCATGCAAGATCGAGGACGGCGCGGTCACTTCGCGCGCATCCGGTGCGATCGATGGGGTCACGCCGGCTGCTCGAAACATACGATCTGCGGCCTATTTAACGGGACGAAACTCATTGCCTACGAAATTCTCCGCCACCGGCGCGCGGCCATCCTTGGCGCCCGAGTCTGCCGAGAGAGGCAAAAGCGGAAACAGCAGTTCGGCCACACGGTACGCTTCTTCAAGATGGGGGTATCCGGAAAGGACGAAAGTATCGATGCCGAGGTCGGCGTACTCCAGCATGCGTTCAGCAACGGTCGATGGATCGCCAACCAATGCGGTTCCGGCGCCACTGCGCACCAGCCCAATGCCGGCCCACAGATTGGGGCTTATCTCGAGGTTGGAGAGATTGCCGCGAACCAACGATGCCATGCGCTTCTGGCCTTCTGAATCGAATTTCGACAAACCCTGGTGCGCCCGTTCCACGACGTCGCGGTCGATGTAGCGGATAAGATCGTCGGCCGCTTGCCACGCCTCCTTGTTTGTCTCGCGCACGATCACGTGGAGCCGGATGCCGAAGCGCATTTTTCTGCCGGCACTCTCGGCCAGCTTGCGCATACGATCGATTTTTTCCGCCACCAGCGCGGGCGGCTCGCCCCAGGTGAGGTAGACATCCACGTGCTCGGCGGCGATCTGCATCGCCGCATCCGAAGAGCCGCCGAGATAGAGCGGAGGATGAGGGCGTTGGGTTGCCGGGTAGTAGACGCGCGCATTTTCCACGCGCAGATGCTTTCCCTGGAAGGAACGAGTTTCTCCGGCCAG
>Ga0302326_10013538_pt1 | contig 17285 bp, 10 predicted proteins | sample Palsa_T0_3_FD_202264 | JGI IMG/M metagenome (GOLD analysis project Ga0302326, IMG submission 202264) | Peat permafrost microbial communities from Stordalen Mire near Abisko, Sweden - Palsa_T0_3 | ecosystem: Environmental > Terrestrial > Soil > Palsa > Peat permafrost | place: Sweden: Abisko... | reverse complement strand
CGACGAAGAGCTGCGCTCTCACATCGACCTGGCCACACAGGAAAATCTGGCCAACGGGCTGGACCGGCATCAAGCGCGCAAAGCCGCAATGAACAGTTTTGGCGGCCTTACGCAAACCAAAGAAGCATACCGCCGGCAGCGCGGGCTGCCGTTCTTCGAAACCCTGTTGCAAGACCTCCGCTACGCTCTGCGCCAACTCTTTCGCTCGCCTGGCTTCGCGGCCACCGCAATCCTCACGCTTGCTCTCGGCATCGGAGCCAACACCGCTATCTTCAGCGTGGTCCAGGGCGTTGTGCTGGCGCCGCTGCCGTACCCCCAGCCGGAGCGCCTGGTGCTTGTGCAGGAGAGCCGTCCGAACCTCCCTCATCTGGATATTTCCTATCCTGACTTTCTCGATTGGCAGCGCGGCGCTCGCTCTTTCGAACAGATGGCCGCACTCACCTGGCGCGACTACAACCTGGCCGGCTCCGGCACATCGGAACATCTCAAGGGGATGGAAGTCACATCCGGCTTCTTCGCGACGCTGGGAGTCAAGCTTGCCTTGGGCCGCGAATTGTCCGCCTCGGAAGACCTGCCGCACGGCGCGCCCGCCGCGATCATCAGCGATCGCTTGTGGAAAGAACGTTTCGCTTTGAATCCTCAGATTCTCGGCAAATCCATCGTCCTTGACGGCGCGCCAACCACAATCGCCGGCATTCTTCCTCCGAAGTTTCGCTTCTTCAGCGACGCCGATATCTATACCTCGCTAGCCCAGGGTGCGCCGCGAGCCTACAACGACCGCACGATACACAGCTTCCTCGCTATTGCCCGCCTCAAGCCTGACGCGGGCCTGAGCCAGGCTGAGGGCGAGATGAACACTGTCCAGCAGAATCTCGACCGTCTCTATCCCACCGCGGACCGCAACCTGGGAACCGTGATCATCCCATTAAGAGATGCAATCACCAGCGATGTAAGTGCAACGCTTCTTCTTGTATTAGGAGCGGTAGGGATTGTCCTGCTCATCGCCTGCACCAATGTCGCGAACCTTCTGCTGGCGCGTTCCGCCGCTCGCACCCGCGAGTTCGCCGTCCGCTCTGCACTCGGCGCAACCCGCGCCCGCATGGTAAGGCAGTTGCTCACGGAAAGCGTGCTGCTGGCGCTCGCCGGCGGAGCCCTCGGCGTGGGCCTTGCAAAATTGGGCGTCAGCCTGGCGCTCGCCAAGCTCCCCACGGCCATGCCGCGAACCGACAACATCCATCTGAACCTTCCCGTCCTCCTATTCGCCTTCGGAATTTCGCTCGCGGCCGGAATTCTCTTCGGTCTCGCGCCCGCGCTCAGGAGTTTTCGCGTCGATGCTCAAAGTTCGCTTAAGGCCACAAATCGCGGCTCCACACGCGCACGCCATCGCGGCCAAAGCCTGCTTGTCATCGTCCAGATGGCGCTGACGCTCGTGCTGCTAGTCGGATCTGGGCTGCTCCTGCGCACCATCGGCAAATTGAGCAACGTTAACCCTGGTTTCGATGCCCGGCATGTATTGGCCTTCAAAGTGGGCCTATCGCCCTCTCTGACGAAGACGCCATCGAGCACTAGAATCGCCCTTCAGCAGTTGCTCGATCGCATTCGCCAGATTCCCGGCATTCAGGCGGCAGATCTTACCAATATCGTCCCGCTCAACGACGACGATAACTCCGGCCCATTCTGGCTCGGCGCCGAAGCGCCCGCTTCCCCGCAGGATGCGCCTCACGCCCTCTATTTCTGGACCGGCCCGGAATACCTCGAAACTATGAAAATCCCGCTCTTGCGTGGCCGCTTCTTCTCTGCGTCCGATACCTCGACCTCCGAATCGGTCATCGTTATCGACAGCGTCCTCGCACACACGTATTTCCCCGGTAAAAACCCTATAGGCCAGATCATCACCGTCGCGCATTGGGGTCCGGCGCGCGTGGTCGGCGTAGTGGGCCACGTGCGCCATTGGGGGCTCAACGATCCCGGCACATACAACCCAGGCCAGATCTATATCTGCGTCTATCAGCTTCAAGACCCCATCGTACCGGTGCTGTCCAACTACATGACTCTCCTCGTCCGCACCCCGCTCGACGCGGCAACCGTCATGCCTTCGATCAAGAGCGTGGTCTACGACACGGGCAACGACCAGCCCGTCTACGATGTAAAGACAGCCGAGGAGGTCGTCTCGGCCTCCATGTCCGCCCAGCGGCTTACCATGATTCTGCTCGGAGCCTTCGCCTCACTGGCCTTGATGCTGGCCGCCGTGGGCATCTACGGCGTCCTCTCGTATTCCGTCAAGCAGCGCGTGCAGGAGATTGGAATCCGCATGGCGCTGGGCGCGGATCGAGGCAATGTTTTGCGCTTGTTGATCGGCCAGGGGCTTGGGTTGGCAATCGCCGGCGTCGCTGTCGGAGCCGTAGCCGCGTTGATTCTCGCCCGGCTGCTGGCAAGCTTCTCGCAGTTGCTCTACGGAGTCACGCCAGGCGATCCTCTGACCTTCGCCACCGTGTCGTTGGTGCTGATGGGCACGGCCTTCCTGGCCTGTTATATCCCAGCCCGCCGGGCCACGCGCATCGACCCCATGCAAGCGCTCAGATCCGAGTAGTCACGCTTCATCCAGACTGCGTCACTGGTTGATCGTGCGCTCCGCCGCAGCCATAATATGCCCGTTATGCCGGTCGGCGACAAAGACCACCAGCCGCATGGGCCTCGTCTCGCCCGTCTTGCTCGCGGGAGCCTTCAGCGTGAGCGCGCGCCCATCGTCGGCTCCCTTGCCCATCTCCTCCAGCACACGAACCACCGCAACCTCGTGCAGATTTCTTCCCTTGTTTTCGCCGGCCTTCACGTCGGTCTGCGCGGAATCCTCAGCCAGCGCCGCTACCAGCACGGTCTTCGAATCCGCCGCGCCCTTGACGGAAAACTTCACCGCATTCCCGGCCCACTGCGCATCCTGAATCGTCAGCTCCGCCTTCGCGGCCATGGCCGCCTGCGCAACCGCGGCGGTGAGCTTGCGCTCGTCGCTGCCCACCATCTGCACCGCCCCATCCACGACCGCCTGCGGCGTGTAGACATCGCTCAAGCCGAACCGGTCCTGGTAGCGCTTCTGCCGGTCGGTCATCGCGTCCATCGAAAAGGGATCGTGCCAGCCATCCTGATTCCAGTACGTCACATGCTCGCTGAGCACAATCACCTGCGCACCCGGCACAGACTGCGTCGCATCGAGGTGCGCCAGCAGGGCATCCGCAGGCGGACAGCTCGAACACCCCTCCGAAGTAAACAGCTCCACCAACACCGGCCGCCGTGCGGCAGTCTCATTGGCAGCCGCGCTCGCCGCATTTCCAGGCCCAAGCAGGATCGCCAGCAACCCCTCACCTGCCAGCAGACCAATCAGAATCAATCGCAACGAACTCAGCGCACGCATCCAACCAACTCCATTCCAAAACCCTTACCGTTGAAGATCATCGCGATCCCGAATAAGTTACATTCCGCTATCCTGAACGGGATGCCGTTCTTTCGTCCGTTCCAGATTCTCTCCGCATTCCTCATCGCCGCGCCTCTGCTCTCCGCGGCCGCCCAGCCACCCGCTATCACCCTCACCCCAGCCTTCGTAGAGGCCGGCTCGCCCGAACTGATCCGTGTCTCCGCGCCTGCCAATGCCAATGTCGTAGGCACCTGGCAAGGCCGCACCCTGCAATTCTTTCCCGGCCGCGCAGTTGCCTCTCATGGCAAAACAAGCGGCGCGTCAGCCTGGTACGCCCTTGCCGGAGTCGATGTCGAATCGCCCCTCGGCCCATCGTCCTTGAAAATCTCCATCCGCCACGACAATACCTCGCGCGAACTCACCGACGCCATAACCATTCACCCGGCTCACTACCAGACCGGTTCCATCACCGTCGAGCCAAAATTCGTCGAACCCGGCCCCGAAGAGAAGAAAAAGATCGAAGCCGCCAGCAAAGCCAAGGAAAAAGCCTTCGCCGCCGCAACGGAATCGACCGGCATCGACCGGCCGCTCTGGTCCGGCAACTTTATCGCGCCGGTCCCAGCGCAATCCCCCGCTTCCATGACGGACAGCTTCGGCAAGCGCAGAATCTACAATGGCAAGCTGGCCAGCATCCACAAAGGCACGGATTTCCGCGCTCGCCCCGGCACCCCAGTCCACGCCGGCAACGCGGGCGTCGTCATCCTCGCCCAGCCGCTCTACTACGAAGGCAACTGCGTCATGATCGACCACGGCTTCGGCCTGATCAGCATCTCGATGCACTTGTCCAGAATCGACGTAAAGCCCGGCCAGCAAGTCACCCGCGGGCAACAGGTAGGCTTGAGCGGAGCCACCGGCCGCGTCACCGGCCCTCATTTGCACTGGGCTATCCGCTGGCAGGGCGCCATGCTGGACCCGATGAAGCTGCTCCACCTGAATCTAAACAATCTTCACTAATTCAGGCGCAGGCAGAGCAGCCACTGCATCCAGCGCCGCTCCACCCACACCAGCCAACACGATTTCACCAGGTAACGAAAAGGATTGAAAATCAACCAAGCTCTCACACGACCGGCAGCTCTCCAGAGAGCAAATTGCGGGGCTGCCTCTACAAGGAAAGTGACGCGAAGTTCGATTTCGTGACAGAAACGGCGCAATTTTATCGCCGAACCAGCTCTTCTTCGACCTGCACCGGCTCATTCACCGCTGTTTCCGTCGAAGCGATGCCCGCATCCTCGCGCAGCGCCTTGAAGGCCCGGTACACAAATGACCCCAGCCACCATCCATCGATATATTGAAACGGCGTCTCGCCCGTAGTGTAGTGTCCGCAAGGCAGCACCCGCCGTTCGAAGCCAATTCCATGCTCGTGAAACGACTTCACCACCTCCAGCGAATACTCCAGCGGAAAGGTCAAATCGTACTGCGCATAAATCAGCAGAACCTTCTTGGCAAACTCGGCTGATCCAGCTTGTAATCCCTGTTCCCTATTCCCTATTCCTTGTTCCCTGAATTTACCGTAGTAATGCATCGGGCTGACTCCAGCCCAAAGCGCCCGCACGCGCTCCTGCGTGAGTCCAGCCTCTTCGAGCGCCGCGCGGATATGCCGCGTGCTTTGTCCCGCCCACACCACATCGCCCACCGCCGCCGAAGCATGATTGAAGGCGTTCACCCGCAGCCGCCGGTCATGCGCGCTGGCCAGAAATCCATACGCGCTTCCCAGGCTCGTTCCCAGCACCCCGAACTGCTCGTAGCCCTGGCTGGCCAGCCAATCCACGCAACAGCGGATATCCACAACCGCCTGGCGCGTGGCAGAAAGCGTCCGCCCGATATTCGCGCTGACGGCATAGTCCGACCGCTCCAGCTCCGAGGGCCGCCGGATATCGTGATACGGCTTCGACAGCCGCAGCGCCGAAATGCCAAACCGGTTGAAAAGCCGACACAGCGCGTTATGGCTGAAAGCATCCGCATTCCACTGCGGCATGACGATCATCGCCTGCTTCGGTTTTCCTGCTTGCTTTTGCGGATCGGCAGGATACCAGCGCGCATTCACCAGATCGTTTTCGGCATACGGAGTCCGCTCCGGCGAAGTAAACCGCAAGAACTGCGCCCGCTCCACCTTGCCTTCGGCGGCCAGATGCTTCAGCCGGGCATCGCGTTCGAGGGTCTCCGGCCGCACATTGGTAGGAAACAGCATCGGATGCCGCTCCTCCAACCGGAAATCCGTAGGCGTCTCATAGCCGAAGAACCGGTCGCTGTCGGCCAGAATCGCCTCATTGACCTCGACCATCGCCGCTTCCCCGTCGCCGGCTGCCTCCATCCGCTCAACCCGCGCCGACAGGCCAGCCTCATCGAGAAAAGGCCGCAGCCACTCGAAGCCCCACTCCAGAGGCCGCACCACGCGATTTTCGTCGCGCATCGTCAGCCGGGTCTCCCAGCCATACATCCACCGCGCGTACAGTTCTTTGAACATTCTCTAAGCCAAGTTTACCAGCGAGCCTGTTGCGCCCCTATCGAAGACATAAAACCTGCTAACTTTGACTTCGATGCTCAGAGCTGTATCGATGGCTCATATTTGTATCCGCCCGCCTTTACCCGCTCGACCCGGGAGGTTATCGAAGTAAATATCTCCCAGGGAATCGTTCCCGCCCAGGCGGCATGATCCTCAGCCGTAATTGACTCCGCGCCCTGGCGGCCCAGCAGCACCACCTCGTCGCCCAGAGCGACGCCGGGAATTTCGGTAACATCCACCACTGTCTGGTCCATGGAAATGCGCCCCACGACAGGCGCGCGCTGTCCACGCACCAGCGCCGAGCCTCGATTCGAAAGCGACCGCCGCAAGCCGTCGGCATAACCCACGGCCAGCAGCGCGAGCCGCATCGGCTCCGTAGCCACAAAGGTTCCGTTGTAGCCAATCACCTGCCCTGCATCCACATCCCGCACGCTGACCACCCGCGTCTTCCACTCCAAAACACGCCGCAGCCTGCCGCGCAGCTCGGCAACAGGCCCCGGCTCGTCTGGAACAAACTCCGGCGCCAGCCCATAGAGCGCCAGCCCCGGCCGCGCCATCGGACGCATCCCGAAACGCGCAGCGATCCGCCTAAGCTCCGCCATCGCGCTGCCTGGGGCATCCCCAAGCAGCACCGCCGCCGAATTCCCAACATGCAGCCATCGGGGCCGCAGCCCCGCCGCAAACACCCGCTCCACCATCGATTCGAGGCGCGCAAGCTGCTCCCGCGTCGCCACTGCATCGCGTTCATCAGCGGCATACAAATGGGTCATCAATCCATCCAGTCTTAGGTGCAGACCGATGCCGGGCAAACACCAGGACGACAAGCCCTCCACTTTCTGCACCCCCTGCCCCACTCCTTGCCGGCTCATCCCCGTGTCCAGCTCGAGATGCACGGGAAATGACTCAAAATCGCATCCAGCAGCATGAGCGGCCTCCTCGATCATGCGCATCTGCCATGGCTCCCAGACTACCGGGGTAATCCGATGCGCCACCGCCGCCTCAGCCTGCCCGTCGAACATCCCGCCAATGGCCAGAATCCCCGCAGCCGGAGCCAGTTCGCGCGTAGCCTCCCGCACTGCCACGCCCTCCTCGACCGAAGTCACCCCCAGCCAGCGCGCCCCGGCTCGCACTGCCGCCGGAGCGCAAAGTACAAGCCCGTGTCCATAGGCATCCGCCTTCACAATCGCCAGCAATTCCACGGGAGACGCGATCGCAGCGCCTTTCGCGTGGCTGTCCTCTTTTGTGAGCTTGTCGTCCTGAACAGCGCGAAGCGCTGTCGAAGGGCCCGCGTTGCCTCCGCAAGCCTCCGCTAAAACACGATAGTTTTCTTCAAAAGCGCCTGTCGAAATCTCAACCCAGCAGGGGCGTCTAACCATGCAGATGTCCAGCCTCTATCCTAAACGCGCAGCCCAAGCCGCAAGCGCCGTTCGAACAAAGCAAAACCCCCTGCGGACAAGTCGCAGGGGGCTTCGGTTCACTTCGAATTGGCTAGAAGACGATGTGCGCCCCGATCTCCAACTGCCGTGGCGCACTGGCCTGGGCGGTCTGCGAGCCCCAGCTTGAGGATGAGCCAAGGCCCAGTCCGGCGTCGCCCAGCACATTGTGGTTGAAGATGTTGGCGAAGATGGCCTGGAGCTGTACGTTCACCCGCTCCACGACCCGGATGTTCTTCGCGATGCTCATATCCATGTTCCAGTACGGCGTGCCGGTAATAGGCCCGACGCCCGGGTTCTTGGTGTCCAGGCCCAGCATCGGAGCCCGAACCTGGTCGTAGACAGCGACGGGATTCTTGAATACGTTCACTGCGGCTTGAGCTGGAGTGCCTGCAGCAGGCACGCCGACCTGATTGCCGAAGGGATCCGTACCGCCGGACACGCCGTAGTGCGAGTGCATGCCGCCCGTGTACTTGCTGGTAAAAACGCACTGCTCGTTGGATGCATAGTTGACTCCGTCCGCCGATCCGAACGATTGTGCGTTGGTCTGGGTGTTGCAATAGAGTGGCCGGCCGCTGCCTGCCACGAGGATGGGCGAAACCTGCCAGCCGCCGGCCGCGCGTCCCAGCAGCCCTTGCTGCCCCTTGTAGTACGGCTCCTGCCAAACCAGGAACGAGTTGTAAACGAACTTCCGGTAGAAGGGTTGCAAGCCATACATCGCATTGATGTTGAACATATCGTCGGCCGTGTATTCGCTCGTCGCCTGCGCTTCGGCGCCTGTTCCCAGCGCCTTGCTGTAGGTGAAGTTGTTCTTCACGGTCAACCCATGCCAGTTCTGCAAGCTGAAGGAGACAAAACCGCCGTTGTAGTTGCCATGGCCCAGGCTGGCGTTTTCCGCCATGCCGCTGGCCATCTGGCCGCCCGCTCCGTTCGCGGAACCTGCAATCGGCGTGTTTTGCATAGAGCGCCCGAAGTTGAAGCCGCCGTTGTCCAGATCCGACCACAGGCTCCATACCGATTGCGAAGTCAGATTGCCGGTGCCCGCGGGACCCTCTTTGGCCATCACGGCCGCCGTGCAGGTCGCGTACCCGGTGCAATATCCGGTATTGGCAAGCGCCGTCTCGAAAAACGGTTGTGCGGTGATGTTTTGCGGAACGTTGACACCGCACTGCGCCGCTGAGGTGGCGCAGCCCAGCGCCTTTTCCAGTGCCAGGTACGCCTGGGCAAAGTTCTGCGTCCCCTGCACCATCATGTACGGTACCGCATTGATGTCGATAGGCTGGTATTCGTGGCTGATGATCCGGCCGATGTAGCCGACCTCAACCTTGCTGTTCCGCGATGTCTGCCGCTGTATCGTTAAGTCGAAGGAATCAACGGCATTGGGGCGAAAATCGGGATCGAGCGCTTCGCTGGCCGAACCGCTCGCCGAATTGTAGCCCGGATAGATGTGCTGCGGCAGCGTTGCGCTGGCAGCCGGAAGAGGCGCCGAATTGCCATCCACTCCGATGCGGAAGGCGGTGGATGAGGTAGGATTATTGGGCCCGCATGCCCCGCTGGAAAGCGCCTTGGTGCACTGCACCGGCTGGATCAGGCCGATGCCCAGCAGCGGCACCAGCACCAGGTCCACGCCATTCAGGCGCCCGTAGATTCGTCCGTATCCGCCCCGGATCACCGTCGATCCGTGGCCGAAAACCTTGCCCATCAACGAATCGTCGTCGAAGCTAGGATTCCATGCGGCACCGATACGCGGGCTGAACGAACCATAGAACGGGTTGTAGGGATACTTCAGTCCATTGCCGGTATTGGCGATTAGCGCAAAGCCCAGCATGGGGTTGTACACCTGGCCTTGCAGAGCCGCGGCCTCGCGTTGCTTGATGTAGTCCGTCGTCTTGATCTGCTCGCCGGCGTCGTCGATGATCGCTTCCTGCTTGCCATTCTTCTCCGTCGGCGGCATCTCCAGCGTCCAGCCCATGCCGTAGGTCACCGTGAAGCTCGGCTTCATATGCCAGGTGTCGCTGAAATACACGTTGTAGTAAGGAATCGTGCTCTGGTCGAAGGCATGCGTCAGCGGCGTCGTATTGAGCGTAAGGTTGGGGCCTGAGCGCGTGTAGGCCACTTGCGAGTCCGTCACCATGCCGTAGACCGCCGCAGCGACGCGGTTCAGCTCCTTTGCGCTGGCTCCCGTGTTGCCGTATCCCGCCGTCGTGAGTGCGGACATATCGATTTGGCCCGCGCCTAAGCTGTCGCCGAGTTGGTAAGTCGTCGTAAAGTTGATGCCGCCGCCGTTGTCGCTGCGCTGGTGGAAGTTGTAGTTGTGCTGGTACTGGCCGCCGAACTGGATCAGGTGGTTGCCTTTCAACAGCGTCACATCGTCGCGTAAAAAGTGATCCTGGCCGTCCCAGAACCGGGTGCGGATCTGTTGCGTGTTTACGTTGAAAGGAACAAGAGCCAGTGTCGGCGACTCGCCGAAGGGCTCTATCGCGCCGCCCAGCCCGGTCTCCTGCGGGGGAGCATTGTTATCGCTCCACGACCAGTAGTTGCGCAGGAAGCTGTAATGGAAATCGTTCGTGACGTGATCGGTGATATTGGTCGTCAGGCCGGTCACCAGATACCACGGTTGCTGAGGCTTGCTCGAGGTAGCCGCCGGCGTGCCTTTCGTGTCGCCCGGGAAGAATCCGCCGATATCCACCTGGCTCGTCGTCACCGCTGCGAACTTGTAATCTCGATAGCTGACATTCCAGTGCCATTTGTCGCCGAAGTCGTGATCGAAGCGTCCTACGACAAAGTTATCGGTCAGCGGAAGCGACACGTTGGCCTTGAAGCCGATTTCATTCACGCCATCGCACTCGGTGCCCTTTATGCCGCTGCAATTCGGGTCATTACCCTCCGGCTCAAAGGAGTTCCACATGGCCTGCACCGTCGGATTGATACCGATCCCGCGCGGGTCCAGAGTTTTCAGGTTGTAGGTCGTTCCATTGAACGTCACAATGCCGTTTTTCATATTGTCGGACGGAACTGCGCGTTCATATGTTGCTGAGTTCGGGTATCGCCATCCCTGATACATGCCGAAAAGATATGTCTTCCCGCCCCAGAATTTGGGAGCGATCGGGCCGCCCGCGCTGAATCCGAATTTGCTGTAGTGGAAGTTCGCAATCGGAACCACGGGAGTGGCGTTCTTGTTGTCCCACGAGTTGGCGCCGATCATCGCGCGGTCGGCGTAATATTCATATGCCGTGCCGTGGATCGTGTTGGTGCCGCGCTTGGTCACCATTTCTACTTGGGCGCCCGACGAATTGTTGAAGTCCGCCGTCTGTCCGGCCGTGTTTACTTTGAATTCTTCAATGCTGTCGGTAGGCGTCGGCATTACGCCGGTTGGCGCAGCGTAAACGTTGTTCTGCGCCGCTCCTTCAGTCGGGTCGCCGCCGAAAACGGCCGTGCTCGTATATACCGTCTGGTTGCCGTCCATATCGCTCGAGTTGTTGCCGCCATCGAGCGAGAACGTGCTCTGGTCATTCACCGTGCCGCCCACGCTGCCATCCGGACTCACACCGGGTTGCATCGCCGTGAAGGTCGTAACGTCGTGACCGAAACTTGGCAACGCTTCCAATTCGATCCCGCTCACGCTTTCGCCGACCGTCTGGTTCAGCGTTTGCAGATCTGCACCGCTTGCCTGTACCTCGACTGTAGTCTGGGTGCTGCCTACCTGCAATTTGAAGCTTGCCGTGGTCTGGGTCCCAACAGATACTGTCTGCGCATCGATCTTGTCTGTTTCAAAACCATTCTTGCTGGCGGTGATGCTGTAAGTGCCCGGCGGAACGTCCTGGATTACGTAGTTACCGCTGTTGTTGGTCGAGCTGGCGCGCGTGGTGTTGGTCGTGCTTTCAGTCAAGATAATGAGTGCGCCCGGGACGACTGCGCCGCTCTGGTCTGTGACTGTGCCTACCACTGTTCCTGTGTTCGTCGCCTGGGCGAACGCGTGTGTTGGCCCCAAAAGCAGAATTGCCAGCAGCATGGTTGCAAACACCGGCCACCGGAATCTTAGTTGCGTCATGGAATGCCCCCTCCATTGTTTTGATTGTGTGTTTCGTGAAAGCTCGTGTTCCTCTGAGAGTCGTGCGTTCATACAAGCAAGGGAATCAACCACTGAAACTGAAGCCTCATCAAATCGTCTCGGCCGGTAAGCCGGCCTTTGGATACACCTCCGCATCCCTCCAGCGAACCGCGGACTCGGGCTGCTTGAATCGAGTCGGCGCCATCTGGATGCAGTAACCCTGGACCAATGCAACAGAACTGCAGTTATTCGGAAAATGTTCAAAAACAGGTCTGAACCGATGGCCAGGATTCCGGCCAAATGTGCAATCAAGGGAGATAAATAAAAACAAGTGCCGGATCGACAGGCTGCCCGCCTATTGGGCGGCGAAGCGGGTCGATGCTCTCAAACTTGGTTTTGACCGAAACACGGACTTCGACCCGAAAGGGAGGAAGATCGCCCCGCAACGCAGGCGGCGACTTCTGCAACTGCAAAAATCCAAATCACTGATGGCTTTGCCGAATCAAGCCGCCAACTGTCATGCGGCCGATGCTCGGCAAATCCCGACTCCTGAGAACCACTCGTACTGGACCCCTTCGCCGAAGCAACTCTCCGCTTCCGCCGGGTTTCTCTTAAGTTCCAATCGTGACTGCTGGATTGCAGATCCCGTCAAGCCGCGGAAATCCGGCAAGACGGGTAAGCAATTTCCGAAATGTTGCTTCAACGTACCATGAAAAAGTTGGGTATTCAAGCAAGGGTTGAAAATATTTTCTGGGACGAGCGCAACAATTTCGGTGATGAAACGTCTTCAGCTGGGACGAATTGCAGTGCGGAATCACCTCCGGTTCATGCCCCCATGTCAGGACGATCGGAAAGCCCAGGCGTAAACCTGCATAAAACCGGCAAAATTGACGAAACAAATACCTCGGATTAGGAGGCTTTTCGGCGCCTTAATCCAGGTCCAGAACCTTTCCTGGATTCATCCTGTTCTCAGGGTCCAGCGCGCGCTTCAGCGTCCGCATCACTTCCAGCGCTTCCCCATGCTCCGCCTCTAGATATTTTTTCTTTCCCGACCCCACGCCATGCTCTCCCGTGCAGGTTCCGCCCATCCCCTGCGCCCGCTCCACCAGCCGTTCGGCAAAGGCATCCGCCTCCGCCATCTGCTCCGGCGCCAGCAGGCACTGCACATGAAAATTTCCATCCCCCACATGCCCCACCATCACCGCCGGAAAGCTTGCCCGGTCCAGGTCGGTGCGCGTCGCCACAATGCACTCCGCCAGCCGCGAAATCGGCACGCATACATCCGTAGTCAGCACATTCGAGCCCGGCCTCAGCGCCCGCGTGGCATAGTACACATCATGCCGCGCCTTCCACAGCCGCTCCCGCTCCGCAAGCGTCGTCTGCCACTGAAAGCCCAACCCGCCATGCTCTTGAGATAAGGCTTCTGCCATCCGCGCCGCCTCTTCCACGCTGGCCTCGCTTACCCCATGAAACTCGAACAGCAGCGTTGGCTTCACCAGCATCTCCAGCCTCGAATAGCGGTTCACCGCATCCACCTGGTGCTCATCCATGAACTCAATCCGGGCCACGCCCACCCCTAGCTGGATGGCCTCGATCACCGTCTTCACCGCGCCCTCAATCGTCTCGAACGCACAGATCGCCGCGGTCACCGCCTCCGGCTGCGCATGAAGCCGCAGCGTAACCTCCGCGATCACGCCCAGCGTTCCCTCCGAGCCCACAAACAGCCGCGTCAGGTCGTATCCGGCGCTCGACTTGCGCGCCCGCGTTCCGGTATGGATGACGCGCCCATCGGCCAGCACCACCGTCAACCCCAGCACATTCTCCCGCATCGTTCCGTAGCGAACAGCCGTGGTGCCCGAGGCGCGGGTCGCCGCCATTCCGCCCAGCGTCGCGTCCGCGCCAGGATCGATGAAGAATGTAAGGCCAGTATTCTCCAGCGCCTTCTGCAACTGCTTGCGCGTCACGCCGGCTTCCACAGTGACGTCCATATCGTCCACGCTGACTCGCAGAATGCGATTCATCTGCTGCATATCGATCGAAATACCGCCGCGCAGCGCATGAACATGTCCTTCGAGCGAAGTGCCCGCTCCAAACGGCACAACCGCCAGGCCATAACGCGCGCTCGCCACAACGATACGGCTGATCTCCTCGTTGGATCGCGGAAAACACACCAGATCGGGCACTCCCGGCGCATGGGTGCTCTCGCCATGGCTGTGATGCTCGCGCACCGCCGCCGCCGCCGAGATCCTATCGCCCAGAAAGCCCTGCAACTCCGCCAAAGCGGCTTCAATTGCCGCCATGTTTTGAACCGGCGCCATCTGCGACTCCGTTGCCATCAAGCCCAATGATACTGCGAAGATGCGGCCGCTGGCTTTCCAGACGAAAGATCGCTGGAAAGAGCGGTCGAAAAGATTTTGAAGATTTTTCTTGCATTGTACTAGTGAAGTAGTACATTATTTAACTCATGAAGCGTAGCGCAGAAATCGAAGTTCAGGCGTTTGCCTTCCGGCTGGACGTTCACAGCGGCGTTCCGGTGTACCGCCAGTTGATCGACCAGGTGCAAGCAGCCGTCGCCTCGGGCGCGCTGGCCCCCGCGGACCAGTTGCCCACGGTGCGCCAGGTAGCCGTCGACCTGGCCATCAATCCCAACACCGTCTCCCGAGCCTATCGGGAGATGGAGATTCGCGGGCTGCTCGATACCCAGCAGGGCACGGGCACCTTTATCGCCGACCGCAAGGTCGAGTACTCCAAGGATGAGCGCGAGCGGCAACTGGCGCAGTTGACAGGCGAATTCGTCTCCCGCGCCGGCGCCGCGGGCTTCACGCTCAAGCAGTTGATGAAAGCGCTGCGCGATATGCAGCCGGAATAAGGTTCAAAGCGCAAATAACCGCTTTATGAGGAGGAAGTCGTGAATTTAAACAGAGGATTCAACAGCGTCGGCATAACGGTCTTCGTGATCTGCGTTGCCGTGGGCTTGGCCGGAGCAGCGCTCATGCGCATGCCGCTGATCGCGGTCGTCTTTGCCCTCGCCGGGCTTTATCTTCTCTTCGCCATCGTCGTCGTCGATCAGTGGGAGAAAGTTGCCGTCCTGCGTTTCGGCCGCTATCGCGGGCTGCGCGGCCCAGGGCTGCTTCTGATCGTCCCGATCGTCGATACGTTAAGCCGCTACGTCGACCAGCGCGTGCGCGTCACCACCGTCAGCGCGGAGTCCACGCTGACTCGCGACACGGTACCCGTGAACGTAGACGCCATCATCTTCTGGCTGGTTTGGAACGCCGAGAAATCCATCCTCGAAGTTGAGGACTTCACCCAGGCCATCTCGCTCAGCTCGCAGACCGCTCTGCGCGAATCCATTGGCCGCCATCAACTGGCTCAGATGATCACCGAGCGCGAGACTCTTGGCCACGAGTTGCAGAAGATTCTCGACGAAAAAACAACCCCTTGGGGCATCACCGTGCAATCGGTCGAGATTCGCGATGTGCGCATTCCCCAGGCGCTTGAAAACGCCATGTCGCAACAGGCGCAAGCCGAGCGCGAACGCCAGGCCCGCGTCATCCTCGGCGAAGCGGAGGTGCAGGTCTCCGAGCAGTTCGCCCAGGCCTCGCGCGTCTACAACGACAACCCCGGCGCGCTCCACCTCCGCGGCATGAACATGCTCTACGAAGCCATCCGCGAAAAAGGAGCGATGGTGATTGTGCCATCCTCCGCCATCGAAACCATGGGCCTCGGCGGCACGCTCGCTACCACCGCCATGGCCAAACAACAACCCTAGCTCACGCAATCGCTCGGAATAATCCCGATCGATGACAATGCTTTCGCTTTGAAAGGGCTCGGCTTTAGCCGTGCCATAAGACAGCCGGAAATGAGGGGCTTCAGCCCCTGAGGGAAAACCTTGCCTCAATTCCACATCAACCAAGAAGGAGAATCGCAATGAAAAAAGGAACTTTCGTCAGCCTCGTAGCAGCCATCGTGACCGCTGCAACGCTCACCGCCGCCTTACCGGCTATCGCGCAGACAGCGGCTCAATCCATCGACAAACCCTTCATCCATCCCGCGTGGACAGGCGTCTGGCAGGGCAACCTCGGCGGCGTTCCCGCAGTCACGCTCACACTTGCCAACGATGCCGGAGAAGCCAACGGCACCATCGTCTTCCACGCCATCAAGAACGAAAACGGCCACGCCTACAGCTTCAGCACCGAGCCGCACACATTGATCCATCCGCGAATCGAAGGCGACACCCTGTCCTTCCAGGTCATACGCGGCAACGGCTCAGCCGAAGTTCTCAACATGTCCGCCGAACTCAACAACGACGGCAACATCCAGTTCACCTGCTCCAACTGCGGTCCCGAGGGAACGCACGCAGACCTAGAAAGAATTCAGTAGCAAGCGTCCTCCACGCGAAAAGAAACGAGGTTCGATATGAAATGGAATGCTTGGGTTTGCATGCTTGGGTTTGCAAGTCTTGGAAGTTTGTCCTCTCTCGTTCATGGCCAGAATGGTGCAGCGCCTGTCGTTTCGCAGGATGTTTCGTCTACGAAGACGCTGGAGAAAATTGCTACGCTACCGAAACCATCGGGAACGTTTGGGATAGGGCGGATTGGCTATGAGTGGACGGATGTCTCGCGCCACGATGACTTCTCCGCCGACCCTCAAGCGCATCGCGACTTAATGGTCTATCTCTGGTATCCGGCTGCGCCAAAAAACAGCAGCAATACGGGAATCTACCTGCCAGGCGCAATGCAGATGAACGCCGCGACTGAAGTTCAGCCTATGGTCAAGGAAGAGTTCGGGGGCGTTTGGCCACAAATCGTTTCAGGAGAGCTGAAGTCGCATGCTGTCGAAAATGCGCCTCTTGCCACCTCGCCCAAAGCCTTTCCGGTAGTGCTCTTTTCGCACGGCCTAGGTAGCACCGGCTTTGAATACACATCTCTGATTGAAGATCTGGTGAGCCACGGCTACGTAGTCGCGGCGATCGAACACACAGATACGGCTTTAGCCGTTTTATTTCCGAACGGCAAGATCATTCATCAGCGCCAGGAACCAATGCCTGCGGGCCTTTCTGCTGATGAGCGCATGCAGCACATGATGGCCTCGGCGGGGCGGGGAATCGGTCAGGGCGCAGGAGATGTTGTCTTTGTATTGGATAAGCTAGCGAACCTCAATCGCAGCGGAAGCGAGGGCTTTCCGCTTGGCGGAAGGCTCGATCTGACTCGTGTGGCGGCAGCTGGTCATTCTGCAGGTGGAGCATTTGCGGCAAGAGCCTGCCAACTCGATGCACGCTTCCGAGCCTGCATTAGTCTCGACGGCGCCTTGCCTCCGGTGTCGGCCTTTCCCGAGTTTCCCGACAAGAAAAGACTCCAACAGCCTGTTCTGCTAGTTGAGGTGGATCATACAGGCGACCGAATGCCTTTTTCGCCTGAGCAATACGACGAATTCCTGAAGACCGAAGAGGCAGAACTCAAGCTTTGTCCATCCGGCAGTTACGATGTTTTATTGAAGTCGGCAGGCATGTATCACGGAAGTTTCAGCGATTACAAACTGCTCGCAGCAGACGGCGATCCATTGGAAACCGAACAGGCGCTTCATAACCTGAACCTGATTGAATCCTTCACGCGAGCCTTCCTTGATAAATCGCTGAACCACGCGAAGGATCCACTGCTCGACAGCCCATCGCAATCTGCCGAGGCCAAAGTCAAGGAATACGGTAACTAAGCCGTATTCCCGACAAGGCAGGCCGTCGAAGTCCGCGCACGGTTAGCCGATGTCGCCGGACCAATTCTCCAGCGTCTTCTTGAACTCCGCCATGAACTTCCCAGCATCCGCGCCATCGAT
>Ga0302326_10013535_pt1 | contig 17286 bp, 13 predicted proteins | sample Palsa_T0_3_FD_202264 | JGI IMG/M metagenome (GOLD analysis project Ga0302326, IMG submission 202264) | Peat permafrost microbial communities from Stordalen Mire near Abisko, Sweden - Palsa_T0_3 | ecosystem: Environmental > Terrestrial > Soil > Palsa > Peat permafrost | place: Sweden: Abisko... | reverse complement strand
CTTCCTGGCGAAGCGGCGCAAGGTCGGATTGCGCTTTCGCTACGCAGCGGACGCCCTCTCCACGCGCATGTACCGGAACATGAGCGCCATGATCGAGGGATGGACGAAGAACCTGGCGCTCCTGTTTGGGAACTGCCTGATCCTGGCCGCCTGGCGCATTCTGGATATCTTTCTGTTGATTGGATTGCCGCTCCTGGCCTGGCATTACTGGAACTACGGAGTCCAACAGGTGCCGTGGTTTACGGCTGGCTGGCTGCTGACGCTCGTCTGGCTGCGGAATCTGTGGCGATTTTATGGCCGGGTAGCTAAATCCAATTTTCCGACGGTCGATTGCCTGATCTCCCCGCTTGCGCTGCCGCTTTTTGTCGTTCTTCTCTATCGGAGCTGGTTTCAGAACACGGTTCTACACCGGGTGAACTGGAAGGGGCGGACGTATCCTGCTTGAGCTTTAAAACCGGAAATTAAAGTTCAAAAACGGATCGATTTTGTTCACCCCGCCGATTTTGCCCTTGCATTATTGAAACTCAGGGAAGGCGACGGCATCCTATGCAGAGGAAACACTACGCATGATAGTTTTGACGCGGCGGGCGACATTTTCAGCCTCCCATTATTATTGGAATCCTTCGTGGTCCCAGGATCAGAACGAGGCTGTCTTTGGCCGCTGTTCCAACCGCAACGGACACGGGCACAACTACACGCTGGAGGTCTCGGTCACTGGCACGGTTGACCCGGTGACCGGATTTGTCGTGGACCTGAAGTGGCTCAAAGATGTGATCGAGCGGGAAGTGCTGGAGGCTTACGATCATCGCCATCTGAATCTTGAGATGCCCGAATTCGGCAGCACGATGCCGACCACGGAAAACATCGCCATCGCGGCATGGAAGCGCCTGGAAGCGCCCGTAACAGCTGCAGGCGGCGCGAAACTCAGCCGAATCCGGGTGTATGAAACCGCGGACATCTTCGCCGAATACCGCGGAGAATCCGGCGAGGCGCAGAGATGAAGGCCTACTTCTCTCGCGCGTATACGATCAGCGCCAGCCATCGCCTGCATTCCGATTCGCTCTCCTCGGAGGAAAACCAGGCGGCATTCGGCAAATGTAACAATCCCCACGGCCATGGGCACAATTACCGCATTGAAGTGACCGTCGGCGGCGAGGTTGACCCCGCAACGGGCATGGTGATCAACATGGCGACGCTCGATGAAGTGGTAGGCAAATTTGTACTGGCGCGCTTCGACCACATGAATCTCAACCTGGATCCGCTCTTCGCAGAGCGGGTATCGACGACCGAGAATTTTTGTATCGCGATCTTTAGCCTTCTGTTCGCGGCTCTAAAACCGGCGATACTGGAGAAGGTACGTATCGAAGAAACAGAGAACAACTTCTTTGAATACTCGGGAAGTTGAAACGATGAAGGAACTTTCACTGCACCTGTCCGCAATCGGCAGACGTGGGCTCACGCGGAACGAGGATGCATTCACGAAAAGGCAAGGTTGTTTTCGAAAGCGGGAAAGGACACTCGAATGGCGCATCCGATGGTGGTAACGAAGTCTCCGAAGTCAACCGCAGCTCTTGAGGAAGTTGATTCCGGGCTGGGCGGCTTCTCGACGGAGGAGATCTATCGCGAGTTGTTAAGCCGATTCAACGAGGATCCAGACCGCGACGGACTGCTTGCCACCCCTGGCCGGGTAGAAAAAGCCATGAATTTTCTAACCAAAGGTTATAAGCAGAACCCCACACAGATTTTGCGCGGTGCGCTCTTTGACGTGGACTACGACGAGATGGTCATCGTCAAGGACGTGGAGATGTATTCGCTTTGCGAGCACCACATGCTTCCCTTCTTTGGCCGCGCGCATGTGGCTTATATTCCAAACGGCAAAGTCATTGGTTTGAGCAAGATACCGCGACTTATTGAAGTCTTTTCGCGCCGTCTGCAAGTGCAGGAGCGGATCACCCGCCAGATCGCCGACGCCATCCAGGAGGCCATTGAGCCGCGTGGCGTGGGGGTGGTCATAGAGGCGCGCCACCTGTGCATGATGATGCGCGGGGTGGAGAAGCAGCAGTCCACCACCGTGACGTCGGCCATGGTCGGATGCTTCCGCGAACAGCAGACGCGTGCGGAATTTCTCTCCCTGGTTCGCCAGCCGGGAGGCGGGACGCTCTAGTTGGTTTCGCGGCACCCGCCCGGCGAAGACAGATAGACTGGATAGAGTGAACGGGCTGCTGGTAGTCGATAAACCGAATGGAATGACTTCGCATGACGTGGTGAGCCGTGTGCGCAGGCTGACGGGCGAACAGTCGGTCGGGCATCTTGGCACCCTGGACCCCATGGCGACCGGGGTTTTGCCACTGCTGCTGGGCAAGTACACGCGCCTGGCGCAGTTTTTCTCCATGGCCGACAAGACCTATACCGGAACGATCCGCTTCGGTTTTGCCACCGACACCTACGACGCCGAAGGCCTCCCTCAACAGCCGGTAACCGAGCCTTCCATGACACTGGATCAGGTGCGTCGCGCTGCCGAACCCTTCCGTGGCGAAATCGAGCAGATGCCTCCGGCCTTTTCTGCGAAAAAGATCGGCGGCAAGCCGGCGTACAAGTTGGCCCGTGAAGGCAAGCCGGTGGAGCTGAAGCCCAAGCTGATTCACATCCACGAATTCAGCATTGAGGATCTAAGCGGCGACACGGCAAATTTCAAGATGAAGGTGAGCGCGGGCGGATATGTGCGCTCGGTGGCCCATGAGCTAGGCCAGGCGCTGGGCTGCGGGGCGCATCTGAGCAGCCTGCGCCGAACCAACGCCGGAGTCTTCAAGCTCGATCAGGCGTTTACGCTTGAGGCTCTGTCGGAGTTGGGACCGGAGATCGAGCGGTCATTACTTCATGCTAGGACGCTGCTGCCGGAGATGCCCTGCGTTACTGGCGACGCTGTCGCGCTGGGGAAAATGCGCAACGGCGGGCAGGCAAACCTAGCGGAGTTTTCCGATGCTGGAATGGTCAAGGTCTTCGCGGGACAAAAAGAGCTGGTAGCCGTCGCCAAACGCGTCGCCGGGACGCTCTTTCAGCCACTTATGGTACTTGGTTAGCCGAGCCTAGTAGAGCCGGAAGCGCACTTCAACGCTGACCATCACCGGAACAGGCTTTCCCGACTTTTGATCCATGGCCGGCTTGAACTTATACTTCTGCACGGCTTCCACGGCCTTTTCATCCAGGCCCATGCCCAGGGTACGGGTTACATGAACATTTTGGGGATTGCCGTTCGCATCCACAATCAGAGTGACTACCACGGTTCCCTCGTACTTGGCGCGACGGGCTTCATCGGAGAACTCCGCTTCCGGCTGGAAGATCGGCCTCGGAGCAGTAACGCCATCGCCGACGCGGCGCAAACCGCCTCCCGTATTTCCGCCCTCTCCAGGCCCGTAGCCGTTGCCGTTGCCGCTGCCTAGACCGCCGTTCTTGCCGGTCCCCATACCACCACCGGAACCCTGTCCATTAGAAGCCAGCGTAACGTTCGGCGACGAAGTGACACCGATCAACGGCAGATTCGGATTGTCAGGCAGTTTGATGTTCTTTTGTACGTCGATAGCCGGATCAAGGGCCAGCTTTGGGTGCTCAATGATGGGCACCTGCGGTTGCAGGAGGGGCTTGGGCTCAATCTTGGGCAGGTGGCCCTTGATCGGCGGAGCCACGTCATGAGAGCCGCCACCGCCACCGCCGCCGATCTGTCCCGCCTTCGGAGTGATCGGCTTCCATGGACTGATGTTGGGATCAACATTCGTCAGATTCAACTTCTGAACGACCTGAGTGACCTGATTACGGAATGCAAACAAGAGCAACGCCAGTATGCCCAGATTGACCACTGCTGAAATCCCGATTGCCGCCGGGCTGCGCTTGACAGCCATTGGGTCTGCAACCGGGATCGGAGTGCTGGTCAGCTCCAGCGGCGGAAGCCTCGTGGGAAAGAAGAGATCGTGCAAATTGTCAAAAAGATCGGCAAATACCGACTTCTCTTCAAAGGCCTTGCCCAGGAAAGCGTCCAGCTCGTGGCCGAATTCACCCGGCTGGTTCGAGGTGGAGTGGGAGCCGGGTCCGCGGCCATTCAGCGATCCGGAAGCGGCTGTGGTTTCGGCATCGGGCGGGTTTAGGAGATCATTTGCCATAGTTGCTGCCGGTTCTCTTCTCCCATGTACGTTCAGGGACGGCTGGGTTTGTCGAAATGGATCCAATCCATTCCAAACATTATGCGGGAACTGCTGCCCTGCTGTCTTGTTCGCGGGTTCAATTCAGCTCAAAGACGCAGTCTTCCGTTAAAGAAAAACCCGCCAGCTGTCCCGTCTCCTCTACCCAAATGGACCTCATTGACAATAGACGTTGCACAGCCTCTGTGGTTAACGGATTTTCGTTGGCGAGTTGTTTACACTGAAAATTGGATGATTCGCATTTGAATTTGGGAGCAAGAATGTCGGCTGTACCAGAACTCAAGGCAACTTTGACGTTGCCCAAGACAGATTTTCCGATGAAGGCCAACCTGCCCCAGAACGAGCCCGCGCGGCTCGAACGCTGGGCGCAACTCGATATTTACGCAGAATTGCGCAAGGCAGCGGTAGGCCGACCCTCTTATTTGCTACACGATGGACCGCCTTACGCCAACGGTCCGCTGCACCTGGGCCACGCGCTCAACAAGGGTCTGAAGGACTTTGTCGTCAAATCGAAGACGATGGCCGGATTCGATTCTCCTTACGTTCCGGGCTACGATTGTCACGGACTGCCCATCGAAATCAAGGTGGACGAGCAGCTCGGCCGCAAGAAGCTGGAAATGCCCGCCCCTGCGGTTCTCGAAGCCTGCCGGGCCTATGCGCAGAAGTACGTCGACCTGCAAACCTCGCAGTTTGAGCGGCTTGGCATCTTTGGACGCTGGCGCGATCCGTACAAGACGATGTCCCGCGATTATGAAGCCAGGACGCTCGAAACCTTCTACGGATTTTTTGAAAAAGGCTTTGTTTACAGAGGTTTGAAACCAGTTTACTGGTGCATTCACGACCGCACGGCGCTGGCCGACGCCGAAATCGAGTACGAGCAGCACACCAGTCCGTCGGTTTACGTCCGCTATCGGCTTACTTCCGGTCTGGCGGGTTTGGGCGAAGAAGCTGCCGCGTCTCTGGCGGGACGCGAAGTGTATACGATCATCTGGACCACCACGCCGTGGACCCTGCCCGCATCGATGGCGGTCGCTTTCCATCCGAATTTTGAGTATGTGGCTCTCTCCGCAGGCCAGGAAGCCGATGCGCCTGTCTATATAGTGGCCTCGGAGCTAGCCGCCTCTGTAGCAACCGCCTGCAAGCTGGGCGAACCGACCGTGCTGGCACGCTTCCCCGGCGACCGACTGGACCGTGCTACCTTCCAGCATCCGTTTCTCGACCGGAGCATTCTGGGCGTCAACGCGGACTATGTAACTGCGGACCAGGGAACGGGCGCTGTCCATACCGCTCCGTCGCACGGCGCGGACGACTTCTATACCGGCGTGCGTTACGGACTTGATGCCACCACGCGGGTCGACAACGCAGGTGTTATCCATATAGATACCTCCGCGTGGCACGAGGCGGAATTGCCAGCCTTCGACGGCAAAAAGGTCTTCGCCGCCAATCCGCTGATCATCGATCTGCTGCGGCAGCGCGGAGCGTTGATGGGCCACGAAGAGATTCGCCACTCTTACCCGCACTGCTGGCGCTGCCACAAGCCGGTCATCTTTCGCGCGACGGAGCAATGGTTTATTGGTCTAGAAACGCCGGTGCTGCGTGCCGACGGATCGGAAACCACCTTTCGCCAGCTCACTATCGAAGAGATCGCCAAGGTGAACTGGGACCCGGCCTGGGGCCAGGAGCGCATCACCAATATGATCGCGACCCGGCCGGACTGGTGCATCAGCCGTCAGCGCATCTGGGGCGTGCCTATCGCCGTATTCCTTTGCACTGGGTGCAACGCGCCGCTTGAAGACGCAGCGTTAAATGCCCGCATCGTCAAGCTCTTCGAGGAGCACGGCGCCGAAGCCTGGCACACTACCTCGGTCGAAGAACTGCTGCCTGCGGGAACGACTTGCAAAAAGTGCGGGTTAACAGAATTCCGTAAAGAGACGGACATTCTGGATGTCTGGTTCGACTCCGGCTCCAGTTGGCACGCGGTAGCCGAAACCGACCGGGACCTGCGCGAGATGTACGACCGCCCCGGTCGAACCGTGCTCTACCTGGAAGGCGGCGACCAGCATCGCGGCTGGTTCCATTCGTCGCTGCTGGCCTCGGTGGCTCTGCGCGGACGCGCTCCGTACACGCATGTGGCAACCGCAGGCTGGACGCTCGACGAGCTGGGCCGCGCGATGTCGAAGTCGCTGGGCAACGGCGTCGATCCCGTTGAAATTGCCGAAAAGATGGGCGGCGAGATCGTGCGTCTATGGGTTGCCTCGATCGACTTCCGAGAAGACATGGCCGCCAGCGAAAATCTGATGAAGCGCTGCGCGGAGATCTATCGCAAGCTGCGCAACACCTTCAAGTTTCTGCTGGGAAATCTCCACGGCTTCGAGCCTGCTGTGCACGAAGTCGCTCTGACCGATCTTGAGCCGCTCGACCGGTACATGCTCGCCCGAACGCGCGAGCTTACCGCGCAGGTTCTGCGCTGGTACGAGGGCTTTGAATTCCATCGCATCTATCACGCAGTCAACGAGTTCGCGATCGCCGACCTGAGCGCCTTCTATCTGGATGTTTTGAAGGACCGCATGTACACCTTCGCTCCTGCATCGCAGGCGCGGCGATCGGCGCAAACGGTGCTTTGGAAAATCACTGAAGCGCTGGTGCGTCTGCTGGCTCCAATTCTAAGTTTCACCGCAGACGAGGTCTGGGACTATCTTCCTGCCGTCGAAAGCCGCGGGGCGAGTGTGCATCTTGCGCTCTTCCCTGCTCCGGAGGAAATTTATCCCGAAGATCCCGCGCCGCTGCTTGCGGAGTGGAAGCATATCTTCGCTGTACGCGACGCGGCTCTGCTAGTTCTTGAAGAAGCGCGTCAGGAGAAGCGGATCGGCAAGGGACTCGAAGCCGAGCTGGAGATTCAGGCTGCGGGCGACTTGCTAGAACTGCTTCGCCGCCACGCGGGAGGACTGAAGGAAATTCTGAATGTCTCCGGGGTCAGCGTCATCGAAGGGCCTGCGCTTTCCGTGGCGGCCTTACCTGCATCCGGGACCAAGTGCGCGCGTTGCTGGAACTTTATGCCCGCGGTTTCCAACTATGGCGCATGGGAGAGCGTCTGCACGCGCTGCCGTGAGGCACTGACAACCATGGGCATCGAGCCTCCTGCGGCAGCCGAGGTGAACGCTTGAACGAAAAGCAAGCCTCACGCCTGCCCTGGCTGCTGCTGATTTCGATTGTGGTGATTGCCCTCGACCGCTGGAGCAAGGTCTGGGTCACACATCACATTGAACTAGGTCATGCCATTCCGGTGATCTCCAATGTTTTTCGAATCACTCACGTCCTTAATGACGGCGCGGCCTTTTCGCTCTTCGCGGACTCTGCCTCGCCGGAGCATGTGCGTTGGGTGCTGATCGCCTTTTCAACCATCGCCGCGCTGGCCGTGCTCATTGCGCTGGTGAAGCTGGGCCGGCGATTTAACCTGACCACCCTTGCGCTGGCTTTGGTGTTGGGCGGAGCGATCGGCAACGATTATGACCGCATCCGCTTCAAATCGGTCGTCGATTTCCTCGAAGTTCACATCATTCGCTACCATTGGCCGGATTTCAACGTGGCTGACTCGGCCATTGTCGTTGGCGCTTGTCTTTTATTGCTAGATGCCTTGCTGCCGAAAAAGGACAGCCACGATACCGGGCAAGCGCAGTAGCGCTTGCCCCTTGTTCGTGAGCGTGTTAACTTCCGATCCATAATGTTCATTCGATGCCTGCTGGTTCCTCTTGGCTGTTTTCTGGCCTTCGCTTCCATAGCCTTCGCCGACGCTTCCAAACCTGAACCCGTACCCACTGCCGCCATCCTCGCCGGCAAGCTAATCGATGTGCGCACCGGCGCGGTTCGCAGCCATGCTTATATCGTTCTCGCAGGAGATCGGGTGCTTTCGATCGCCGAGACAGCCCCGAGCGGAGTGCCGCTCACCGATCTTTCCGCTTACACGGTGCTACCGGGTCTGATCGACGCGCACGGGCATATCCTCTCGAACCCCACCAGCCAGTCCCTCGCCACCGAAGTGCGCACTTCCGCCCCGCAGGCCACGCTTTGGGGCGTGTACAACCTGCGGCTGTGGCTCGATCACGGCTTTACGGCAGTCCGTGACGCCTGCGAAGGACCGTCCGACTATCCGCAATTCGCGCTGCGTGATTCGGTGAATCGTGGCCTGATTCAAGGGCCGCGCATCTCGGCCGCGGGCGGCTGCATTTCCATTACCGGCGGACATGGCGATGGTGCTCCTTTCTCGCCAGACCTGGATCTGCCTATGCGAGCCAATATCGCTGACACTGTCGATGATGTGGCGCGGGTTGTTCGCCGCGACATCAAGTACGGAGCCGACTGGATCAAGCTCATGGCCACCGGCGGCGTCATGGACCCCATCTCCGATTACCACGTTCAGGAACTGAGCGAGGAACAGATGGCCAAGGCAGTCGAAGTGGCGCACCGCGCCGGCAAGAAGGTTATGGCCCACGCTGAGGGTACGGCCGGCATCAAGGCCGCTGTGCGTGCCGGTGTCGATTCGATTGAACACGGGACCATGCTGGATGAAGAAGGCGCGAAAATGATGGAAGAGCGCGGAACCTGGCTCGTACCCACGCTTTACTGCTTTCAGCACGATATGGAAACGGGACTCTCGAAGGGACGCGACCCGGACAGCTTTGCAAAAGGTCAGGAGATCCTGGCCGCACAGGGACCGGCCTTCAAACTGGCTCTCGCTCACCACCTCAAAATCGCCTACGGTGTGGACGATGATGACGTCGATGAGTCCGTCTCGCGCGAGTTTGGCGCATTGGTCGCGGGCGGCATGAGCACTCTAGGAGCGATCCAGGCCGCTACGATCAACGCCGCAACCCTGCTCGGCAAGGACAAGCAATTCGGCTCGATTGAGCCTGGCCACTATGCGGACATTATCGCCGTGACCGGAGACCCGCTCGCTGACATCACGGTGATGTACCACGTGGATTTCGTCATGAAGGGCGGTCAGATTCTCAAAGACCCGGCGCACCCGGAACGCAACCCAGTGCCGCATGTCAAATAGCCGGAGCGTCCCACGGGCAATCGCATGAACTGAAAATGCGGCCTTAACTGCCTAAAAGCGAATAAAAGGAGTAGAGCACCCCCGGGGGGGTGCTCACTTTGTGGCTCATCTTCAAGTGAATGTGCGACTTGCGAGCACTTTCCGGCGCGATTAGCCGGGGTTTTGTGTCGCTTTTGCGCACTTTTTCGTTCCGAATTGGGGCCAATCCGTGGTGGTACAGAGGATAGCCAGGAATACTGCGAAGAGATGCCGACGCTCCCAAAACTCCACCGCCAGTATGCGCCGGCCAAGGGTAATTCCGCGCAATGAGGCAGAAATGCTGGAAATAGATGGACCTGCATGGGGTTGTGACGACCTTTGTTCCGGTTCCTGCACATTCCTGCAATTGCATATTCACGAAGTGATTACTAAGTTACTAAAGTAACTTACTTTTAGTGGAGTACACAACCTGCGCGCCATGTGATAAACGTTACTTTCACGATATCTGTAGCGTGATTTCGGTAAATTGAGCTTTTTCTACTCTAGGCTTGATTCAACTTGCATCTGCTCCTGTGTCCTTTCGCAGCCTCGCTGATGACAAAGGGACACGCCGAGACAACCTTCGCTGGGATGAGTTGCAGGAGAGATGCTCTCATGGCTGACGCGGATGGCGAAGTAACGAGACTACTGGAACGTTGGCGGGAAGGCGATCCGGATGTGCTGGAGAGCCTCATTCCACTCGTCTACGGTCAGTTGCATCGCATCGCTCAGGGATATATGCGCCGCGAGCGAGAAGACCACACGCTGCAGCCCACCGCCCTGGTCAACGAAGTCTACATGCGTCTATTGAGCCAGCGAAAGGTCAACTGGCACGACCGGGGACACTTCTACACCTTTGCCGCGCGTGTTATGAGGAATATTCTCAAGGACCACGCGCGAGCCCATCTTGCGGAGCGGCGCGGCGGACCGGACGCTATCCGGCTTCCGTTGTCCGACGAGATAGCCTGGGTCGGCACCTCCTCCGCGGAGATTCTGGACCTGAACCGGGCTCTGGATCGGCTGGAAAAGCTCGATCAACGAAAAGCGCACCTCATTGAACTCCGTTTTTTTCTGGCATTGACATTAGAGGAGACTGCAGAGGTCCTATCGATTTCCCTGTCGACTGCAGAGCGCGATCTCAAATTTTCCAGAAGCTGGCTCTTTCAGGAATTGAAATCCGCGCCTAAGAGTGAGACGGTCTGATGGACGCTGGAGCGGAGCTACCCGGACACCCTGCCGCATCCACATCTTCAGACTCTTCCGATAGATGGAAGCAGACGGAAGAGTTGTTCCATCGCGCGATTGAAACGCCCGCGCCGGAACGCACGCGCAGGGTGATCGAGTGGTGCGGCGCCGACATCGAACTGCGCAACAGTGTGTTGCAACTCCTGGAGTGCCACGTATCGGTTGAAGAACGCATTTCGAGCGCACCGCCGGTCGATCCCGAGAATTTTCTGACGAGAAACGGAGACGATCCTGGAAATGCGGAAGCCGAGGACGGCGCTGGTGACCCGTGGATTGGCCGCGTTCTGGGAGCCTTTCGGCTTGAGCGCCTTCTCGGCCAGGGGGGAATGGGGGTTGTCTACCTTGGGCAGCGCAATTCCGGTGGCTTCAGTCAGACTGTTGCAGTAAAACTGGTCGGATGGCATCTACGCTCTTCGCCTGCCGTTGCGCAATTTCTGCTGGAGCGCGAGGCTTTGGCCAAACTGGTGCATGCGAATATTGCACGTCTGCTTGACGGCGGCGTGACCAGCGAAGGCTTTCCCTACATTGTGATGGAGTACGTGGAGGGACAACGGCTCGACGCGGCCTGCGACGACCCCGGAGTTTCCATCCAGCAAATCATCCGGTGGATGCTGCAATTGTGCCACGCGGTTACCTGCGTTCACCGAAATCTCATTCTTCATCGCGATCTCAAGCCCGGCAACGTAATCGTAACCGACGACGGTATCGTTAAATTGCTCGACTTTGGCGCTCTCAAGCGCATTGGATCAGGCGAAGATACGGACTCAGGCATGACGCGGGCGGGAATGCGCCCGGTAACGATCAGGTATGCAAGCCCGGAACACATCCAGGGAGATCGCGTCTCGACCGCAACCGACGTCTTTTCCCTGGGGATGATCCTCTACAGGCTCATCGCCGGACGGCTGCCGGGAGAACTGAATGATTTGCCCACAGGGCAGTATCTGGACCGGCTGAGGCAGGGCCAGTTCAGGCCACCGTCGCGAGTGGCAAGACTGCATACGCCGTCCCGTGTTCTCGAAGCCCAGGTAGCCGACGACCTGGACGCAATCGTCTCCAAAGCAATTCGCTATGAACCGGAGGCGCGCTATCCCACGGTAGAAGCCCTGGCCGAAGATCTTTTGAGCATTCTTCTCTATCGCCCTGTCTCGGCTCGAAACGGTAGTTTCCGGTACTACGCGGCGAAATTCTACAAGCGCTCTCGATGGCCCGTCCGCTCCGCTGCCGCTGCCCTCGTCGTATTGGTGGCCGGGCTGTGCGCGATGGCGTGGCAGAGCCATGTTGCGCATCTGCAGGAGATTCGCGCGGAAAAGGGCGTCGAAGACGAGCGGCAGCTTGCCCACATGCTTCTGTTTGACTACTTCGAGCAGTTGACACTCGTCCCCGGTTCCATTGACGCGCAGAGAAAAGCTGTCACGCAGGCGCTTGCCTATCTGGACCGCCTGACTCAGATCGCCCCCGGTTCAAGTCTGGAGATGGAAACCATCCGCGGCTTTACCGACATGGGCAATCTTCTCGGCAATCCCTACAACCAGAATCTGGGCAATGTTCCGGAAGCGTTGGACTCTCTCAGGAAAGCCGTGTCGCTGGCCCAGACCAGGTTGAGCAAACATCCGCAGGATCTCGAATCGCAGCTCACATTCATCAAGGCGGAAACCGCGCTCGGAGGCACGTATCTCGGCAACGGAGACGCCATTCACGCAGAGCCGATTCTCAAGTCGGCCGCCGCGACGGCTTCCGAAATGTCGAGGAACCCGCATGTAACCGCGCCGATGCTGCAGTCGGCATCCAGCGTCACGGACCTGCTCGGCGATACCTACGATCCCGGTCGAGGTTACGCCATCGCAGACCTGAACAAAGCCATGGAATCTTACCGCATGTCTGACAAATACGACGAAATGTGCGATCAGGCAGATCGGAAGGCCGCCCTTTGCAGCAGCGGAATCATTGTGGGCGAGTACAAATTCGGATCTTTGCTGGAAGACACCGATCCCGCCTCCGCAGCAGCTCACTATCGTCACGGATTGGATGTTGTCCTTCATCTCCCCCCTGAGCAGAGGAAGACGACTCGCTCTCTTCGGGGCAAGAACTATATGCTCGCCCGTCTCGGATTGATGGAGATGCGAACCGGACACATGACCGAAGGAATCGCGCGCGCCCGCGAGGCCCAGGCAGGATTCCGGGAAGCCATCGCGCGGGCGGAACTTGATAATCGCGCTCGCTTCGATCTGGTGGCCTTTGAGACCGATCTTGCCATCGAGTTCGACCGCTACGGCAAAGAGCGTGAGGCTTCGGAGACAGCGAAGGAAGTGTTGGGAATTCTCTCAGTGCTGCTCAAGCGCAGCCCGAACAACATACGTTGGCAGATGATCCAGGCAGAGGACCTGATGACCTCGGGGCGAATAGAGACAAAGCTGGGGCACAGGAGCGCCGGCGCGGAAGCCAGCCGCAAGGGTTTGCAGGAGGCAGTTCGGTTGGCGCAGGACAAAGATGCGTCCCCGGAAGCTCTCGGACTGGCCGCCGATGGCCTCCTCGATCTTCATCCGCACCCCGGCGATGCGCGCCTGGCGCTCGATTTTGCCCTAAGAGCCGGAAGCGCCTTTGCCAAGCCCACTCCAGCGCAATTGCTCACGCTGGCGAAGGCGCAGTCCGCAGTGGGTGAAACCGAAGAGGCGAATCGAACCGCTCTCTCAGTCCTTGGCGCCCTCGCCGGACCCGTCAAAAGCAGAATTGTTGCCGGTCAGATCGCGGAAGCTCGCCGATTGAGCAGTCAATGATTGCAGACCTATTTCTGTGGCGACTGAATCTGCTGCTGTGCAGTGTCCCGAAGCTGTTTCACTTGCGGTAACCGTTCACGAAGACGCATGACCTCCGGATCGCGACGGTTCATGACATCGAGGATAGTTCGCTCTCTGTCCAGATCCTCGGCAGCCTGTCGCAAGGCGTCCTGGGTGAAGGGCCTGCGGCTCAGTTCCAAACGCGCCAGCTTTTCGTATTCGCTGGCCAGTTCCAAATCGAGTTGGATGTCCTGATCGTCGTCTGCAGCGAGCTTGTTGATGGTTTCGTGAGCGCTGTTCAACAAACCGGCCTGCGCGGACTCAGCTCCTTGCAGTCCACGCACCGACTCGTAGAGTTCCCCGGCGAGAACATCGGTCAGGCGCACGAGATCATGCAGCCGCGTCTGCGCAATCTGGCGCTTGCGGGCGGCTTCGGTGGCTCGATGGACAACGCCGAGGATGCTGAAGAGAGCCACAAGTAGAAACACGCAACCCAGACTGGCCGCCAGCCGATTCCTCAGCACCCATTTACGCGCGTAAGTCCACCGTCCCGCGCGCCGCGTCTCAATGGGATAGCCCTGAAGATGCCGTTTGAATTCCTCTCGCATCTGGTTCGCGCTTTGAAAACGCTCCGCCGGATCAGGCCGGAGAGCCCTGGCCAGGATGGCTTCCACATCTCCGCGAATGGCCCCCAACAGTTCGCCTGGAGTGGTTGCGCGAAGCGTCGAGATCGACTTCCTAGAATCCGGGTCCATAGCCTGAAGTTTTCTGAATAGGACGGTCGTCGAATCGCCGCGACCCGATGGCAGAGGAGCCGTGGGCGACCAACTTGGCTCGAAGCCCGTGAGGATCCTTTGCGCAATCAGCCCAAGCGAATAGATATCACTGGCCACTGTGAGCCGCTCCCCTGACCGCTGTTCCGGACTGGCGTAGAGCGCAGTGTAACTGCCCTCGACAGGTCCATCCTTACCAATGTGCGGGGAGTTGGGTTGCGGCCCTCCGAAATCAGAGAGGATGGTAGCGACTCCAAAGTCGAGCAGCCTGGGCTTGCCTTCCGCCGTGACGAGAATATTTTCAGGCTTGAGATCAGCGTGAACGATCAAGTTGCGATGCGCATGCTCGACAGCCTCGAAGACATCGAGCAGAATCTCGATCCGACGCCGGATGGAAAGCGCGTGGGCGTCGCAGTAAGCGTCCAGGGGCATGCCATCGAGATACTCCATTACGATGTAGCGCAGGCCATCGCCTGTGACGGCTACGTCGAGCATTCTGACGATGCCCGGATGCTCCAGAGCTGCAAGCAGCTCTCCCTCTCTCCTGATCTTCACGCCAGCGTCGCCCGGAAAAAGACTCGGATGCAGAATCTTAATTGCGACCTGCTGGGAAAACTGCTCCATCCGTTCGCACAGATAGACCGCTCCCATGCCGCCGATACCCAACAGGCGCAGCACACGAAAGGGCCCTATCGTCTGGGGAGTTTCCGGATTGGAAGGAGGAGGCGTCTGCATCCGGACTTACATAGCAACACATTCAGATCGCCGGCGCAAACGTCCTACAGCAACAAAAGGAGCCCTTTTTGCCAGCAGAGTCGTACCCGTTGTGGAAACAATGCGCCCTTGACTTTTGCGCAAAAATCACGTAAGTCGTTGCTGCCAAAGGAAATCCACAGATGTTTTTTGAATCCCTTTTCCATGAAAACGCATCCATTGTCGTAGCATCTGAATTTTCGGTGGATCGCGCGAGCTTTTGTGTAAATATTGAGTCCGGCAATGCGAATCTGTTTGGCTCGATGACGCATCCATACCTTTAATCTTTACTGACGTACCGCTGCCGTCAGGTACTTTCGCAACCAACGAAACCTTTGAGGTCAGACTTCCTTGCGTCTTTTCGCCAGCTTCTCGACGACAGATTGCGAAAATTGTAGGTTATCTGCGACCAGGCTTCTCCGGCGTGCACTGTGGGGTCTGCCGTTGCTCGGACGTGTCGCCGTAGCGCAGTCGCCGACCAATATTTTTGCGCCCGCAGCCACTCCAGCGCACTCGATCTTCAATCTTTCAATGCTGGTGCTTGGCATCACACTGGGCATCTTTCTGATCGTCGCCGGAATGCTGCTCTATGCGTTGATTCGATACCGGCACAAGCCAGACGATTCCAGTCTTGAACCGGCGCAGGTCTATGGCAGCAACCAGATCGAAATGTCGTGGACCGTCATCCCGATCCTCATCGTTGTGATGCTCTTTCTGTCGACCGCGCGAGTGATTCTCGGAACGCAGGCCATTCCGAAGCCGGCCAACTCTTTAGATGTAACCGTAGTGGGGCATCAGTTCTGGTGGGAGTATCGCTATCCAAAGCTGGGGGTCGTGACGGCCAATGAGCTTCACATTCCCGTCAGCAACCCTTCCGCGCCCCTTCCCACCTATCTCACGATGTCTTCTGCGGACACCGATCATAGCTTCTGGGTGCCGCGTCTGGCCGGCAAGACCGACGTGATTCCGAATCGCGTCAATACGATGTGGATCGATCCTTCTCAGGCTGGCCTTTACCTTGGCCAGTGCGCGCAATATTGCGGAACGCAACACGCGAAGATGCTCTTGCGCGTTTACGCCGATACTCCGGAACAGTTCGCGGCCTGGATTGACCAGCAGAAAAAGCCGGCGCCTCAGGACTTCCCTGGCAACCCGGCAGCAGCCGAGGGCCAGACAGTGTTTATGCACAACGCCTGCATTAACTGCCACGCGGTCGGTGGAACGGTGGCCAACGGAAGATTTGGACCTGACCTCACTCACCTTGCGAGCCGTGACACGATCGCTTCAGGAGCGGTCCCGAACACGCCGGAGAATCTGAGAAAGTGGATCGACGATCCCAATTCGCTGAAGCCTGGTTCGTTGATGCCTTCGATGCATTTGAACAGTCATGATCTGGATGTCATCACAGCTTACCTTACGCAGCTTCGCTAACCATTCAATGAGTCAGCAGCGGGGAGATGTCTCATGAGTACAACTACGCAAGTGCCGGGAATCGATGAGACGCTGACGACCCGGCAAGGTAGGCCGCCGGTCAGTGTGATCTACGAGTGGCTGACGACAGTCGATCACAAGAAGATCGGACTGATGTACATCGGCTTTGCGCTGCTTTTTCTAATTGTAGGGGGTATTGAGGCGACTCTGATGCGCATCCAGCTTGCGCTGCCCAATAATCACTTCGTCTCGCCACAGGTCTTCAACCAGCTATTCACGATGCACGGCACCACGATGATCTTTTTCGTGGCGATGCCAATTTTGTTTGGCTGGGGAAACTACCTGGTTCCCCTCATGATCGGGGCGCGAGACATGGCGTTTCCCCGGCTCAACGCTTTCAGCTTCTGGGTCTCGGCCTTTGCGGGTTTACTGCTGTATTTCAGCTACTTCGGGGCAAGCGGGTTGTACGCGGCGGGGTCGGCGCCGGATGTAGGCTGGTTTGCCTACGCACCACTGACGGCGAGAGTTTTCTCGCCAGGTCACAGCACCGACTACTGGACGCTCTCCGTGTTTCTAAGCGGCATCGGGTCGATCGGAACCGCAGTAAATTTTGTGGCCACGATTGTCTGTATGCGTTGCAAGGGCATGAAATTGAGCCGGATGCCTCTTCTGGTATGGCTCTACCTGGTGACGGCAAGCCTCGTGTTCGTTGCCGTAAGCCCGCTCACAGCGGCGCAGATCATGCTGATTCTCGATCGATATCTTGGCTCTCACTTCTTCGATACGCAGGCCGGTGGCTCAGCCGTCCTTTGGATGCACTTCTTCTGGATCTTCGGCCATCCCGAGGTCTATATTCTGATTCTCCCCGCATTTGCCTTTGTCAACGAGATCGTTCCGGTCTTCTCCCGTAAAGCCATCTTCGGCTATCCGGCAATGGTGGCGGCGTCCGTTGGCATCGGCTTTATCAGTCTCAGCGTGTGGGCGCACCACATGTTCACGGTGGGCATGGGCGCGACCGCGAATACGTTCTTCGTATTTGCCAC
>Ga0302326_10013533_pt1 | contig 17288 bp, 16 predicted proteins | sample Palsa_T0_3_FD_202264 | JGI IMG/M metagenome (GOLD analysis project Ga0302326, IMG submission 202264) | Peat permafrost microbial communities from Stordalen Mire near Abisko, Sweden - Palsa_T0_3 | ecosystem: Environmental > Terrestrial > Soil > Palsa > Peat permafrost | place: Sweden: Abisko... | reverse complement strand
GGCTGGTCAAGGAGATCGGCATGCTGGGCGGCAACATCGCGCCGTTCACCACACCCTATGTCGCGGAGCTTCTGGTGAAGCGCTGCGCCGAGAAGAGAAAGAAAAGCTGATGGCTTCCGAGACGATCGTCATGGAACTGAAGACCGGCAAGGTGAAGATCGCGCTGCGTCCCGATCTCGCGCCGAATCATGTCGCGCGGATCAAGGAACTCGCCGGCCGCGGCTTCTATGACGGCGTCGTCTTCCACCGCGTGATTCCCGATTTCATGGCGCAGACCGGCGATCCCACGGGCACCGGCTCGGGCGGTTCCGATTTGCCGGACCTCAAGGCGGAATTCTCGGGCGAGAAGCACGGCCGCGGCACAGTCTCGATGGCGCGCAGCGGCAGTCCCAACAGCGCCAACAGTCAGTTCTTCATCTGCTTCGCCGACGCGCCCTGGCTCGACCGCCAATACACGGTCTGGGGCAAGGTGGCGGAGGGCATGGAGCATATCGACGCCATCAAGAAGGGCGGCGAGCACAACAACGGCGCGATCAGCGGCCCGCCGGACAAGATCGTTAAAATGCGCGTCGAATAGGCTGAAATCTCCGCGCCGGCGACAGTTTGAGACATCCATTACGCAAGTTTCAGTTCGGCGGCGGCGCGGCCTCTCGCACAATGACGCCGTATCCCTTGCGTATGAGGTTTCCATGCTTCAGATGAGAAAATTTCTTCCGGCGGTCGCTTTGGGAGTTCTGTGCGCCACGTCCGTGCTGGCGCAATCGGCGCCGCCCGATCAGAACCGTATGCACGATTGGATGGCGGCGCATAAGGGCGATATGGCGGCGTGGCACGCCAGGATGTGCACCGAGCATTATGCGCGCCGCGTGGGCATGATCGCCTATCTCGGCGCTAAGCTCGATCTCAACGACAGCCAGCGGCCGCTGTTCGAGAGCTGGAAGAGTTCCGTGCTGGGCAGCGCCAAGGACGGCGAAAGCGCCTGCCTGGCGCATGCGCCGGATATGGCTCATCCCCCGACGCTCATGGATCGCGAAGCGCGCATGCACGCGATGCTCGAAGCGCGGCTGGCGGCGATGGACGCGCAGAAGCCGGCGCTGGAGGCGCTCTACCAGTCTCTGACGCCCGAGCAGAGGATGGCACTCGATCACATCGGTCATCATGGAGGCGGCATGGGCGACGGACATGGCTGGCATCATGATGGCCAGCAGGGACCGGCCGAGCAGAAGGGCTGAAACCGGCCCCACCGGGTTTGACCCTTTGGCTAGCGTGGCGCGGCGGTTGCGATTTTCGCGGCTGCCGCCGTCGCATTCGGCAATATTTGGTGTCTCCCCGTCGGTTGTCCGCGCGGCAGGCGCACCCTAAAACCGGCCGCGATCCCCGGAGCTATCGCCTTGTCGAACATCGCCTTCATCGATCTGCAGGAACAGCGCAAACGCCTGGGCGAGCCGCTCAACCGGGCGATCATGAAGGCCGTCGAGGGCGGCCAATGGGTCATGGGCCCGCAGGTGGCGGAGTTCGAGAAGCAACTCGCGGAATTCGCCGGCGTGAAGCATGCTATCGCTTGCGCCAACGGCACCGATGCGCTCTTGATCATTTTGCGCGCCTGGAACGTGGGTCCGGGCGATGCGGTGTTCGTGCCGGCCTTCACCTTCGCTGCGAGTGCCGAGGTTGTTGCGCTGGTCGGCGCCACGCCGGTCTTCGTCGATGTGTTCGAGGATACCTACAACATCGATCCCGCAAGCCTCGAAGCCGCCATCGCGATGGTGAAGCGCGCGGGCAAGCTCAAACCGCGCGTGGTCATGCCGGTGGACCTGTTCGGCCAGCCGGCGGATTACGCGGCGCTCGAGCCCATCGTGCGGCGCGAGAATTTGCAGATGCTGTGCGACGCGGCGCAAGGCTTCGGCGCGCTCTATCGCACTTCGCGCTGTGGCGGCATCGGCGACGCGGCGGCAACGAGCTTCTTTCCCGCCAAGCCGCTCGGCTGCTATGGCGACGGCGGCGCCAGCTTCACCAACGACGATGCGCTGGCCGATCTGCTGCGCTCGATCCGCATTCACGGCCAGGGCGCCGACAAATACGAGAATGTCCGCATCGGCGTGAATTCGCGCCTCGACACCATCCAAGCCGCGATCCTGATCGAGAAGCTGAAGATCTTCGAAGACGAGATCGCGCTGCGCGACGCGGTCGCCAAGCGCTACAGCGAGAAGCTCGGCCGCTCTAACCGTATCCTTGTGCCGCGGGTGATCGACTGCGCCGTGTCCACCTGGGCGCAGTACACCATCCAGGTTACAGATCGCGACCGCCTGGCCGCCGATTTGAAGGCCAAGGGGATTCCGACCGCGATCTACTATCCGACGCCTTTGTCGAAGCAGAAGGGCTACGCCCATTTCCCCAGCGCCGGCACGCCGGTAAGCGAGCGGATCGGCAAGACGGTCATCAGCTTGCCGATGCATCCTTATCTGGACGCTGTGACGCAGGACAAGATCGTCGAAGCGGTGTTGGCGAGCGTGGGCCACGCCTGATGCGCTAGGTTCGCGCCCATGGACGTTTCGCTTTTCGATTTCGAGCTGCCGGAAGACCGGATCGCGCTCAGGCCGGCGTCGCCGCGCGATTGCGCGCGCATGCTGGTGGTGTGTGAAGATGGTTCGCTGGAACACGCCCATGTGCGCGACCTGCCGGACTATCTGCGCGCCGGCGACGCATTGGTGTTGAACGATACCAAGGTCATTCCTGCCCGTTTGCATGGCCGCCGCGCGGCGCGTCCGGGCGTCGCGGGCGACGGGCCGAAGATCGAAGTTCTGCTGCACAAGCGGCTGGCGCCGAACCGCTTCCTTGCCTTCGCGCGGCCGGCACGCAAGCTGGGCGCTGGCGACCCGTTGCTTTTGGGTCAAACGCTGGGAGCCAACGTCGTCGCGCGCGGCGAAGCCGGCGAAGTGGAACTCGAATTCTCGCTTTCGGGCGCGACGCTCGATGCGGCGATCACCCGCGAAGGTGAAATGCCGCTGCCGCCCTATATCGCCGGCAAGCGCAAGACCGACGCGCGGGACCTGTCCGACTACCAGACCGTGTTCGCGGCGCAGGAGGGCTCCGTCGCCGCGCCGACCGCCGGCCTGCATTTCACGTCGGAATTGTTTGCGCGGCTGGACGCAAAGGGCGTTTCGCGCCAGAGCGTGACGCTGCATGTCGGTCCCGGCACCTTCCTGCCGGTCAGCGCGAGCGACACCGCGCAGCACAAGATGCATTCTGAATACGCCATGCTGAGTCCCGAAACGGCCGAACGCCTGAACGCGACGCGTGCCGCAGGCGGGCGCATCGTCGCCACCGGCACGACGGCGCTGCGCACGCTGGAAAGCGCGGCGGATGCGAGCGGCCATATCGGGGAATTCGCCGGCGACACCGATATCTTCATCACGCCCGGCTATATGTTCCGCACGGCCGAGATCCTGCTGACCAATTTCCACTTGCCGCGCTCGACATTGTTCATGCTGGTCTGCGCCTTCGCCGGCACCGACACCATGAAGCGCGCCTATGAAGAGGCGATCCGCGAGAATTATCGGTTCTATTCCTATGGCGATGCCTGCCTCTTGTTTCGTGCTATAAGCCGGCCATGACGATTATCGACACCAACAGGCTCGAAGCGCTGGAGAAAAGGCCCGGATGGCGTGGCCATATCTTCCATTCGCAGACCATGACATTCGCCCATTGGGATTTCGCCAAGGGCGCAACCATCCATCGCCACGATCACGAGCAGGAAGAGGTGTGGCATGTCCTCGAAGGCGAGTTGGAGCTGACCATCGGCGGTGAGTCTCACATCGCCGGCCCCGGCGTGGTCGCCATCGTGCCGCCGAGCACCGCCCATGAGGTCAAGGCGCTCAGCAATGGCAAGGCCATCGTGGCGGACTATCCGCTGCGCGCGGATTTCCGATAACCGCGTCCATGACCGATTTCCACTTCGAGCTTCACGCAACCGACGGCGCCGCGCGCCATGGCACAATCCACACGCCGCGCGGCGAAATCCGCACGCCCGCCTTCATGCCGCTGGGCACGGCCGCGTCGATCAAGGCGATGTTGCCGCAGTCGGTGCGCGAGACTGGCGCTGACATCATCCTCGGCAACACCTATCACCTGATGCTGCGCCCCGGCGCCGAACGCATCGCGCGGCTCGGCGGCCTGCACAAATTCATGGGCTGGGAGCGTCCGATCCTCACCGATTCCGGCGGCTTCCAGGTGATGTCGCTCTCCGATCTGCGCAAGATCAGCGAGGAAGGCGTGCGCTTCCGCTCGCATATCGACGGCAGCGAATATTTCCTGACGCCCGAGCGCGCGATGGAAATCCAACGCCTGCTCGGCTCTGACATCCAGATGGTTTTGGACGAATGCCCGCGATTGCCCGCGAGCGAGACCGATATCGAGAAATCCCTGGCGCTGTCGATGCGCTGGGCCGTGCGCTCCAAGATGGCGTTCGGCGAGCAGCCGGGCCGTGCCTGCTTCGGGATCGTGCAGGGCGGCACCTTCGCGCATCTGCGACGGCGTTCGGCCGAAGCATTGCGCGAAATTGGCTTCGACGGCTACGCGGTCGGCGGATTGGCGGTGGGCGAGGCGCAATCCGCCATGTTCGACACGCTGGACGCCACCGTTGCTCATCTGCCCGCCGACCGTCCGCGTTATCTGATGGGTGTCGGCAAGCCCGACGACATCGCGGGCGCGGTGTTGCGCGGCATCGACATGTTCGATTGCGTGCTGCCGACGCGCTCCGGCCGCACCGCCCAGGCTTTCACCCGCGAAGGCCCGCTCAATTTGCGCAACGCGCGCCATGCCGAGGATCCGGCGCCGCTCGATGCCGCCTGCCGCTGCCCGGCCTGTCGCGATTTCAGCCGTGCCTATCTGCATCATGTCGCGAAGGCGAACGAGATCATCGCGTCGATGCTGCTCACCTGGCACAATTTGACCTATTACCAGGATCTGATGGAAGGCCTCAGACTTGCCGTCGCGAATGGAAAAGTCGCCGCTTTCGCGCAAGCCGTGCAGGCGGTCTATGCGCGCGCCGAGGCTGTGGAAAGCTGAGGAAAGTTTCATTGACCGGCGCGGACCCTGCACCTATGGTCCGCGCCCCTGGCGGGCCCGTAGCTCAGTGGTAGAGCATTTGACTTTTAATCAAAGGGTCGATGGTTCAATCCCATCCGGGCTCACCAACCTGCGCCGCGCGAGCGGCGAAGGCTGTCCCTCGAAGCTCGCTAGAGCATAAGGGGACTGCGAACGACCTCCGTGCAGCTTCGGTTGGCGGGCCCCTCCGCCAACCGTGTTTTCCGGAAAAACTGCGAGGCGCTAACACGCGCCGAATCCGGTGGCGACGACCATGAGCGTTCTTAACACGATCCGGCTTTCCATCCGCCAACCCGCCTCGTGGATGTATTCGAGATCCTTGGTGAGCTTCAGACGCGTGGATTCGCTGCTATCGGCATAGCCATGGGTCACCTGCGCCAGTCCGCTGAGCCCCGGACGCACGATGTGGCGGTCGCGATAGCCCGCTATGGTCTTGCCGAAATCCTGCGCGAAATCCGCCTGCTCGGGCCGCGGACCGACCAAGCTCATATCGCCGATCAACACGTTGGCGATCTGCGGCAATTCGTCGATCCGGAATTTGCGCATCAGGGCGCCCAACGGCGTGATGCGTTTGCCCTCCGCCGAGGCGAACGCGGCTGCCGCGCCTCGCGGTGCCGCCAGCATGCTGCGGAATTTGAAGATGCGGAACGGCTTGCCACCCCGCCCCATCCTGATCTGCGAGTAGAAAAGCGGACCGCGGTTGAAGAACGGATTGGCGAGCAACAGCGATAGCGCGACGAGCGCCAACGCCGGAAGTATCAACAATCCGAGCGTGATATCGAAGACGCGTTTGGCGGCCCAGAAGGCCTGCGATCCGCCGATATCGACGTCGGACCGCTTGGCATACTCGATCCCGACGGGCCAGAGCTTTGCCGTACTCGAAGCATTCCACGCATACATGTGATGATCTCCCCAAGTTAAATCCCGTTCACTCCGGAACGCTTCAAGTATGGCCCGGCACCGATTGCCGTCACCTCCTGTCGCGCTTGCCCGAGTCAATGGAATGTTATGTTGCCTGAAAGACACAGCGCAGCAGGGCACGGCTGGCCTCAGCTGATCGGCCGGGATTCCGCGGAATAGACACGCTCGAAACCGGCGGAAACCTTGGCGGCGTCGAAGATTTCGACCGCCAGGCGACGCGATTGCGCGCCCATGCGCGCGACCGCGCCGGGCGTGGCCAGGATTGCGGCGATGGCCTCGGCCAAGGCCGGCGCCGAATGAGGCGGGCAGAGACGGCCCGAAACCCCGTCGATCACGATGTCGCGGCAGCCCGGCATGTCGGTGGTGACGATGGGCGCGCCGGCGGCAGCGCCCTCGATCAGGCAGCGCGGCACGCCTTCCGGATAGAACGAGGGCAGCGTCACCACGGCGGCGCGGCGGAACATGTCCTCGACCGCGGCGGGCGCGACATGGCCCGGCCATTCCACGAAGCCCTGCGCGACCGCGTCTTTCACCCAGGCCTCGTCGACGTCGTCGGCGCTGTGCATGCCGTAAGCGCCGCTCAGCCCGCCGGCGAGCACGAAGCGGATGTGGGGAAAACGCGGTTTGAGGATTTGCGCGGCGCCGACGAATTCGCGCACGCCTTTGCTCCACACCATGCGCGAGGCCATGATCACGATGTCGCGGTCTTCGGGCGCTATCGCCGGATCGGGCTTGAGCGCCTCGGTGTCGACGCCGGAGCCCGGAATCAGGAAAGCCCGCTCAGGGCTGGTCACACCTGCCGCCAGCATCTGCTCGCGGTCGGAGGAATTCTGGAACACGGCGATGACGCGGCCGCCGAACGCCAGGCGATAGAGCGGAATGAAGAGCCAGCGCCAGGAGCGCATGGAACCGCTGATCACGATGCCGATGCCCGTGACGCAATTGACGATTCTCGGGACGCCCGCGATGCGCGCCGCGATGGCGCCCAGGATCATCGTGCGGGTGTGGAAATGCTGGGCCACATCCGGCCTGATCCGGCGGTAGATCCGCACCAGGCGGATCAGCGTGCGCAAATCGCCGAAGACGTCGAAGCGCGAGCGCGTCAGGGTGTTGGATTCGGTATGCGCGCCGTCCGCCCGGATTTCGGCTTCGTAATCTCCGTCGCTCCAATCGGCGATGGCGAAGACGTCCCAGCCGGAGCGCACCAGCGCGCGCAGCAAGTCGCGGCGATAGCGGTACATGCCCCAGCCGAAATGGCTGAGCACGGTGATCCTCTTGGCGCAATCTTGCCTGGTGTCGGCTTCTAGGCCCAAAGCGCTTCTCTTCGAGACCCAGCGACGCCAGCAGGTCTATTCGGCGGCCACCGGCACCTTGTTGTCGACGGTGAGGATATACCCCATCGCGCGGCGATAGACGGTCACCACCCGGTAGCGGCTGGGCACGACCTGGGCGCCAAGCGGCCAGATCATGGCAGCCGTCAGCGCCGCGAATGCGCCCATGATGAATCCGACGACGAGGGCGATCGCGGTGATGGCCAGCGCGTTGGGCCAAGTCGGCAAGTCCGTCGCATAGGAGCCTTGCAGCACGGCCGCCGCGTAGGGCAGATCCTTGTTGATCGACATGCGCGTCGTTTCTTCCTGCGAGAGCAGGCTCAGCAGCGTCGCGCGGTAATCGACCGTCTGGGTCTGGGCGAGCTTGTTCTCGAGATAGGCGATCTGGATATCCGTCAGCTTCAAAGCCTCGTCGCGGATGATCCCGTCGGCCAGCGACGACATCTCCTTGAGAAACCGGTTGCCGAAGGCCGGGTAGGGGGTCAGGAACGAAATCTGGTTCATCGACGTGCTGTTGATCGGCGTGATCGTCAGATAGTCCGACAGCCATGTTGCCAGGCGGGCGGGTGTCGGCGGCTCGTAGGCCGGAAGACCGAACACATAGTCGAAGGCGCGCACGGTGATGGAGAGCGGATCGTGCGGCGGATAGAACTTCTGGGTGACCGGATCCCATTCCTTGTAGAAAATCTTCGGCAGGGCGTCCTTGTCGATCGCGACCAGCTGCTGGGTCAGGCGCGGCGACATGATGAGCTGCATGTACAGATCGAAGGGCTGGACGTCGGAGGTCGCGGACGACCCGATCAGGCCCGCCAGCGGCGCGGCGAGACTGCTCAATGTGCCGCTCAACCCGGACTTGTCGCTGTCGGACTGCGCCGGATAGGCGATGAACGCCACGGTATATTGCGGCGGCGGCAGCACGATCAGGGCGGCGCCGATCAACAGGCACAGCAGGACCGTGGCCCACACGATGCGCGAGCGCTGACGGATCGCGGTCATGAACTGCTTGATGCTCAGGCCGGATTCGTCATCCGTCACGGCATAGATGTCACGATCGGCGGGGGAGTTTTGCAAATTTCGCGTCATGCTGGGCTCGTCGGTTGAGGGCATTGGATGCGTGCATCAGGAACTAGCAAATTTACGGTTCGCGCGCGAGGGCCAATATCGCACGGGCTCAGTCGGGCGACGAAGCCCGCAGGAGACGGTCTGCTCCTATCGTTAATGGCCGGCAAGTTGTGGACGCCGCGGCAATCTTTTGGACAGGGACAAGGCGGCTGGCCGGCTTTCCGCAGGCGATTGGCTCTGGCAGTTCCGCGGTCGGCAGGCTAAGAGCGGGCCGATCGCCGTTTTTCGGCGGCCGCAGCCTCGATATGCCCCGGTTCCCTGGAGTGTCCATGTCCGCGACGAAGGGCAAAATCCTGGCCAATACGCTCAATTACATCGCCGGTCAGGGCGCCATGGCGGCGTTCGGACTGGTTTCCAGCATCGTGCTGGCGCGCTACCTGCCCAAGACGGTCTTCGGCGAATACTCCTATCTGATCGCGCTCGCGGTCCTGTTCCTGCCCTTTCTCGATCTCGGCGGGCATACGCTTTACGCGGTCCTGGGCGCGCGGACCCGGGAGAGCATCGGCGTCTCCTGGGCACGCGCCATCGTGCTCAAGATCTACGCGCTGCCGCTGGCCCTGGCCATCATGGTCGGCTACTTCCTGCTCACCGCGCATTCGCTCGGGCCGATTTTCATCCTGACGCTGATCTACACCGTCGCGCAGTCGTTTCTGCTCAGCACGGATGTCGCGTTTCGTTCGGCCGAACAGGGCCGCTCCTGGGCGATTCGCCGGGTGGTCTATGAAACCACCGCGCTGTTTCTCATCGTGGTCGCGCTCGTTTTCTTTCACGTTCGAAGCGCCACGACCCTTATGGCGCTCGCCAGCATCGCGGTCACGGTCGCGGGGTTGTGGGCGATCCATACCGTCGTTCGGCTGACCGGGCTGACGCGCGCCCAGTTCCTCGAGACCTGCCGCAGGCCTTTCCATCGCGCGGAAATCAGGGCGCTGTGGCCCTTCGCGTTAAATACCACGCTGTGGGTGATCTACTACCGCGAGACCAATGTGCTGCTCGAAAACCTGGGCGGCCAGACCGATCTTGCGGATTTCCGCGTCGCCTTCGTCATCATGACCTCCGCGCTCTACATTCCCAAGGCGGTCACCTGGGCCACGGTTCCGCGCATCGCCTTTCACGACGAACAGGCCGATCTGGAGAGCTTCAAGGACCTCATCCGCCGGACGGCCGGCGTGAACACCTATCTCGCGGTGTTCCTGACGCTGGGCGGGCTGCTCTATGGCGAAAAGCTGATCGGGGTCATCTTCGGCCACAAATACGCGCATCTGGGCGTGATGTGGACGTTGTTCGATCTGGTTCTCGGCCTGCTCTTCGTTCAGCAATTCTGCACCGACCTGCTGAACGGAATCCGCCAGGAGCGCCACGTCGTCTATGCCCTGACCGCCGGAATCGCGATCCTGACGGTGCTCAGCGTGGTGCTGATCCCGCGTTACGGAACCGCGGGCGCGGCGGCGGCGCAGCTCGCAGCCTGCCTGATCATGGTGCCGATGAATCTGCGGACCCTGGCGAAGCGCGTGGGCGTGGACAATCTGCACGGGCTGATATTGTGGCGGCTCGCCCTGGTGAGCGCTGCGTCCGCCGCGATCGGTGTCGCGCTGCTGAGGGTCGATTTCTTTCTGTCGATGACGGTTTTCTTCCTGGCTTTCGGCGCGATGAGCTACGCTTTCGGCGCGATGCCCGAGCAGTTCATCCGGCTTTCCAACACTATCCGCGGCTTCGCGCGGCGCAGGTTGGGTTGGCAATAATGCTATCCGCGCTTGCGTTTGAAGACGTGGATGCTGCGGCCCACGATTGCGCGGTCCCAGGCCTTGGCCGCGACAGCGAACAGCGCGATGCCGCGCGTATAGCTCGGCGTTCCCGAATAGAGATAGGAGTGGTCGTCGAAGTCGGGGAAAAGGCGCGCCAACGCCGCCAGCGTATTCATCCGGTAGTGGGTCGGAAAAACGTCGGTGCCCCCGCGCCGGATCTTGAGATTGGCCAGAACCGCCTTGTGCATCCGGTTGGGCACCAGCCGCGATCCCACGGCCACGTAGCTCCATTCGTGCGGCGTGACCGCGCAGACCCAGCCGCCGGGCTTCAGCACGCGGGCGAGTTCGCGCGCAGTGCGTCCCGCATCGGCGATGTGCTCGAACACGGCCAGCGAAACGATCACATCGAAGGTGTCGTCCGCGAAGGGCAACGCCGACGCACCGTCCCCCACCGCGCAGCGGTCGAGAAACGGGTTTTGCCGCACGGCCTCGTCCACGTCGAAGCCGGTGACCTCGCGGCCGGGCGCGCGAAAATCGATCAGGGTCTCCATACTGCCCTTGCCGGTGTATTTTCCGCGCCCGGCGCCGAAATCCAGAACCTTGCCCGTCTGGGGCAGGATCCGGCGCACATTTTCGAGGAACATTTCCGGTCCGTGCCGCGTCCACCAAGTCTGCGGGACGACGATCATGACCTGCAACTCCGGGTTTCCGGAAAATCACCGCAAATGCGGTGCGGCCGGGATGCGCATCAACCAAGTCGCCCCCCGGGGCTTGATCGGGAGACGGATTCTTCGTTACTCGACGGGCCACCTTGCCGCAAGGGGCCGTGCGCGCCGCGAATCGTCAGCCGGAACCGTTAACCTCATGACCTTGCCGAATTTTATTGTCATCGGACCCGGCAAGACCGGCACGACCTGGCTCTATCAATGCTTGGCCGAGCACCCGCAGATCAAGCTCGCGCGCAACACCAAGGAGACGTTTTTCTTCAACGACTATTACGGCCGCGGGTCGGGCTGGTACGAGAAATTCTTCGAGAATTGCGAAAGCGCCTCGGCGATCGGAGAGGTGAGCAACACCTACTTCTTCTCGCCCGAGGTGCCGGCGCGCATCGCCGCCCGCCTGCCCAACGTGAAACTGATCGCGTTCTTGCGCAATCCGGTCGAGCGGCTGGTCTCGCTCTATCTATTCCGCCGCCGCAACGGCCTGATTACCGGTTCGCTGGAGGACGCCATCGCGAGCGATCCAACGATGGTCGAGCAGAATTTCTTCGACGAGCATCTGGCGCGCTATCTCGAATTCTTCCCCCGCGAGCAGATGTTCGTGGCGCTGTTCGACGACCTCGAAGCCGATCCGCGCAAGTTGCTCGGCCAGATCTATCGCTTCCTCGGCGTCGACGCCGATTTCGTGCCGCCCGCCGCGGGGCAGAAGGTGTTGGCCGCGAACGAGCCGCGCAACGCCGGCAGCTTTCATCTGCTCAAGCGCTTCGCGCTTTGGCTGCGGCGCAACGATTTCCACCGGCTGCTGACATGGGCGAAGACCAATCCGCTGGTGCTGAAGATCCTGACCAGGCCCGTCGCCCGCGAAGCGCGGCCCGTGCTCGAGGCCGAGACTCGCGCGCGCCTGCTCGCACTGTATCGTCCGCATATGGCACGAGCCGCCGACCTGCTCGGCCGGGACCTCGGCGGTTGGATGTGACCGGCATGCGGCTGCCCGATTTCATCGTCGCCGGCGTGCGCAAATGCGGCACGACGTGGCTGCATCAATGCCTGGGCGAGCATCCCGGCATCGCCATGCCCACGGCCACGAAGGAGCTCTTCTTCTTCGACCGCTACTGGAGCCGCGGCCCGCGCTGGTACGCGCGCTATTTCCGCAAATGCCCCGAGGGCAAATTGTGCGGCGAAGTGTCGCCCACCTATTTCGCAAGCGCCGATGCGCCGGCGCGCATCAAGGAGCTGCTGCCGAACGTCAAGCTCGTCTTCGTGTTTCGCGATCCGGTGGAGCGCGTGGTTTCGCTTTACCATCACATGCGCGCCAAGGGCGACACCGCGCTGCCGCTCGCGCTTGCCATCGACGCCCATCCTGAATTGCTGGAAGAGGGCTTCTACGCGCGCCATTTCGCCCGCTTCCGCGCGGCCTTTCCGCCGCAGGCGATTTTGGCGCTGATCCTCGACGATATGCAGGCGGCGGGTCCCGATGGGCTTGTTCCGCTGTTCCGCTTTCTGGGCGCGGACGAGAGCATCCGCCCGCAGGCCCTTGGCGTGCGGACCTATGAGCGGCGCGAGGCGCGCTTCCCGTTCGCGGTGCGGGTGTCGACCGGCACCTCGCGGCTGCTTCACCGCGCCGGCCTGCACACGGTGGTCAGGCTGGTGAAATCCGCCGGCGCCAAAAGGGTGTTGCTGCGTCGTCCGGCCGCGGATTTCGAGCCGATCGCCCCGGAGATTGTCGCCCGGCTGCGCGCGCTCTACGATGATGAGGTGGGCCGGCTGGGCGAAATGCTCGGCCGCGACCTGCGGCAAATCTGGACCTTCGAGAGAACGCCGCAAGATGGCGGGATGAGCGAATGACCCTTCCGGAGCTTCTCTATGCGTTGACGCTCGCCGGCATCGGCGGGTTCCTGTCGTTCCTGGTGGCGCCGACGCGGCGCGACGCGATTGGCGTGGTGATCTTCTACCAGTTCAGCTACTGGTTCCGCGCGATCATCGTGGTGCTGAACCACGTCCTGAATTTCTTTCCCCAGAAATACATGAGCGATTTCTCGATCGGTCTGATGGACCAGCCGGGCGGTTTGTTCGCGCTGTTCACGGGCGTGAACACCTTCAGCACCGCCAACATCACGGCCATGAAGTTCTTCCTGGAGGCGCTCGTCAACCTGCCCGCCGTGCGCTTCTTCGAAGATTCCACGGTGATGCTCAATTATACCAATTCCTTCGTGGGCGCGGTCGCGGGGCTGGTCGTGTTCGGCTACATGCGCCGGCTGTTCAACGAGCGCATCGGCACGATGGGCATGCTTCTCGCCTCGGCCTATCCAGCGGCGCTGAACTTCTCGTTTTTCTCGCTGCGCGACATCTTCATCTACACCTTCCTGCTGATCAACATCTTCAGCTTCGCGTGGATCATGCTGCGGCGCGATCACCGATTCCTCAACGTCATGATTTACGGCGCCAGTTTCCTGTGCGCGACCATCCTGCGCGTGAGCTTCCTCATTTTCATCCTGGTTCTGCCGGGCTGGTTCCTGTTCCTGTGGATCATGCGCAACGTCGGCAGCGTTCGCCATCTCTATGAACGCATGTTCCTGAGCGTGGTCGCGGCGCTCATATTGTTCATCACGGCGAGCGTTGTGACATTGGGTGCTTACTTCGTCGTCCTGCACCAGGTCGGCATCACCTCGCTGGTCGGGCCGGAAGTCCTGCTGCAGGACTACGTTTCGGCGCGCGCCGGGCGCGGCACCGGCATTTCCCAGACGATGAGTGCGGCGGACGCGCAAGGCACGTTCAGCATGTACGTGCCGCTGTCGACCTTCAATCACATGCCCTTCGTGGCACGCGTGGCCCTGCAGCTCGTCGCCTTCATCATCATACCGTTGCCGTGGCAGCTCAACGACGCCTCGCGCGCCCTGGCGCTGACCGACACCATCTTCGTGCTTTGTTGCATGTGGTGGAGCTGGCGCTTGCAGCGGATGTTGCGGGGCGCCGCGCGGGATGGGCCGAGCCTGCCGCCCGTATTGCAGCAATATTCGCTTCCGACGTTGCGGCGTCTGGGGTTCGCGCTGCTCATCGCCTTCGTGATGAGCTGGTTCGGATTCGGCGTGCTGGTGAGCGATTCGGGCAACGCGTTCCGCATGCGCCTCTCGGTCGAGCCGTTCATCATCTTCGCCTCGGGGATCTATGCCGCGCAGGCGATGCGCTGGATCGAGGTCGGGCTCAAGCGCGCGATCGCGCTGCCCGGCGCGGTGAAGCTTGCCCCGGGCGAATAGCTAAACGGCCGCGCGAATGAGGGCCGAACGATTGCTCACCTTGAGCTTGTCGGCGCGGGCCGCGAAGTAGCGCGCGTTGATCTGCCGGCCCGACAAGGTCTCGACACGGCCGAAGCCCCGCGCGCGCAATTCGGCGGCGAGCGCGGAGGGATCGAACCGCGTGCCGTTCGGCTCGCCCGACAGCGCGATGCGGAGCGCGACGGCCGCGCGCGCCAGGCGCTCATACAGCGACACTTGCGACGCCGGCGTCGAGACGTCGAAAACGATCTCGCTGCCCGGCGGACAGGCGGCGACGAAGCCGAGCGTGCCCAGCACCGCCTCGCGCGTCAGATAAGAGGTCACGCCGAGCCAGGAGAAGAAAGTGGGCTGTCGCGCGTCCCAGCCGGCGGGCGGCAATGTCTCGGCCAGCGTCTGCCGCGCGAAATCCACCGGCACGAAGCTGACCGAATCCGGCACGGCGATGCCGGTCTGCGCAAGCTGTGACTTCTTCCACGCCTGCGTCGCCGGATGGTCGATCTCGAACACGCGCAAACCCTGCGCTGCGGTGCGGTAAGGTGAAGTGTCCAAACCCGCGCCCATCACCACATATTGGCGGACCCCGCGCGCCAGGGCCTCGTCCAGCGCATCTTCGGCAACGCGGCTGCGCGCCACCATGATGGCCCGGATGGTGTGCTCCAGCGTGGACGCCGAGCGAGCGTCGGTCCGGCGCAACGCCGCTTCTTCCTCGTCTCCCACGATCTTCAGCGCCAGCGGATCGCGAAAAACGATCGGATCGTCCCACAGCTGATGTGCCGCGCGCCGCACGGCACTGCGCCACGCGGTCATGCTCGGCGTGTTTTCTCTCATTTCTGCGGCCCTGTCGCGACTGGTTGCGACAGATGTATCGTTCGCCGATTCCAAGTCAACCTTTGGGCGTCGCGCGCGGCCGCGAGATTATTGCCCGAGCGGCGCAAGCCTGTAGGCGCCGTTCCCGAGCGCGCCGCGCAGCGCCGACAACGCCGGGCCGTCATCCTCCACCATCCAGTCGATACGGCGCATGGCGGGCAATGTGAGCGTGTTGCTGCGGTCCTGTTGCCAGATGACCACGGCGCGAATCTGCGGATGCTTCGGAATTTCCGCGCCGAACGCGTCGGCGAACCATTGCGCGCGCCTGTTGGGATCGGATGGGTCGGTCTGGGTATTCGTCTCGCCGATGATCATGGGCTTGTTCGGCGCGAAGCTCAGGATTCTGGCCATCGGCCTGTCGAGAACTTGGCCGAAGCTCAGCCATTCATGCGTCATCGCCGGCTTGTTGTAGACGTCCAGGCACGTCCAATCGACATAGGCGTCGCCGGGATACATGCTCTGCAAAGCATCGTAGTCGGGATCGATCCGCGAACGCGGATCCGCGCTTGGGCACCAGACCCACGAAACATTGGTCGCGCCCTCGGCCGTGAAGATATCGTGGACGTGGCGCCAGGCCTGCACGAAGTCCGCCGGCACCTGCCGTTCGCCGGTGTTGGGATCGACGCAGCGGGGCGAGTTCGCGACGCACCAGGGAAAATTCGCTTCGTTCATTTCCACGCCCCAGCGCAGGAGCATGGGCTTGCCATAGGCTTTAATCGCCTGGGCCCATTCGCGGTAGTAATCGTCCGGCTTCTGGGCGAGGCCCGCGTCATTGTTCGTGATGGTCCCGTGCAGTCCGGCGTGCGGCTGGACGAGAGCCAGCGACAGGATCGGATAGCCGGCGCCGAGCTTCTGCAGGCTCGCGAGCTTGGACGCGCCGCCCAATTCGGAGGTCACGAGGTTGTTGAACTGGATGATGTCGAGCCGCATGCCCAGACCGCGTTCGAGCGGCGTGGGGGTCTGCGCCACCGGCGCCATGACGCCGACATAGACCCGATCGCGCGGGATGGGAACATTTCCGGATTGCGCTTCCGCGCTCGCCGCGAAAAGCACCGCCAAAATGGCTGCGGCTGCCAAATACCCGGTCTTCATTCGCGTCTCCCGCGGGCCACGTTTTAACAAACAATAAGGTTTACGGCCCAGCCGTGATCGCCGGAACCACAATAGCAGCAAGTCGGAACGCCCGCTTGACGCCGTTATCGATGAGTCGGAATTTGGCCGCGCGGGAGGTTGAGTTGGGCGCGCCGGCTCCCTAGATTGCGGCCCGTTCATCTTCGCGATTGCAACAAAGGCTCGACCATGTCCGTGACGGCCGCACCGGTCGCCCACCGCCCAGATACGCATCGGCTGTCGCATCTGAAGCGCCTGGAAGCGGAATCCATTCACATCATCCGGGAAGTCGCGGCCGAGTTCCGCAATCCGGTGATGCTCTATTCGATCGGCAAGGATTCCTCGGTGATGCTTCATCTGGCGATGAAGGCGTTCTACCCGTCCAAGCCGCCGTTCCCGCTGCTGCATGTCGACACGACGTGGAAATTCCGCGAGATGATCAGGTTCCGCGACGAGACCGCGGCCCGGCTCGGCCTCAAGCTCATCGTGCACATCAACGAGGATGGCATCAGGCGCGGGATCAACCCGTTCGATTCCGGCTCCTCGCTGCACACCCAGGTGATGAAGACCGAAGGCCTCAAGCAGGCGCTCGACAAATACGGCTTCGACGCGGCCTTCGGCGGAGCGCGGCGCGACGAGGAGAAGAGCCGCGCCAAGGAGCGCGTGTTCTCGTTCCGCAACGCCAACCACGCCTGGGATCCCAAGAACCAGCGCCCCGAGCTCTGGCGCGTCTACAACACACGCGTGCGGCCCGGCGAATCCATCCGCGTCTTCCCGCTCTCCAACTGGACCGAGCTCGACATCTGGCAGTACGTGATGATGGAGAACATCCCCATCGTACCGCTCTATTTCGCCAAGCCCCGTCCGGTGGTGGAGCGCGACGGCACGCTGATCATGGTCGACGACGATCGGATGAAATTGCGCGACGGCGAGAAAGTGCAGGAAAGACTCGTGCGCTTCCGCACGCTGGGCTGCTATCCGCTCACCGGCGCCATCGAATCCCCCGCCGACACGCTGGAGGCCATCGTCACCGAGATGTTCACCGCGCGCACCTCCGAGCGCCAGGGAAGGCTGATCGACAGCGACGAGAACGCCTCGATG
>Ga0302326_10013532_pt1 | contig 17289 bp, 16 predicted proteins | sample Palsa_T0_3_FD_202264 | JGI IMG/M metagenome (GOLD analysis project Ga0302326, IMG submission 202264) | Peat permafrost microbial communities from Stordalen Mire near Abisko, Sweden - Palsa_T0_3 | ecosystem: Environmental > Terrestrial > Soil > Palsa > Peat permafrost | place: Sweden: Abisko... | reverse complement strand
CTGCTAAGTCGAAAGACGACGTATAGGGGCTGACGCCTGCCCGGTGCCGGAAGGTTACGTGGAGTTGTTAGGGCTTGACCCGAAGCAGCGAAGCTAAGCCCCGGTAAACGGCGGCCGTAACTATCAGCTGACCGAGGTAGTTGTAAAACTCGGCTATATGCTGGAACATCCGAGTATCCCGCACTACGAGTTCCGTTCCAAGTGGGCGGTACCGTGAAAATGTGCCGGGTGCGGACAATCAGCAGGAAAGGCCCAGTGCCCAGTCGATGCTGGACGGCTCACCGCCTAGGCGGAGTCCAGATCGGCGTCGAAGGCGCTGGGAATCCTCAGAGACTATACGCCGAGCCTGCTTTCGAGACCAAGAGCAGGATGAGATAGTCCGCTCTCATGAGCGATCATGAGAGTCGGCCAGAAATGTGCCGACCGCTCGGGCGCGTGGCGTCCGAGTCGTAACAGAAGGAACGGTCCTAAGGTAGCGAAATTCCTTGTCGGGTAAGCACAAACACTTGCCCCACCGCCTCGCGAGAGGCGGCCGAGAACCGGCTCATATCGGGGAAACCCTCCCTGCCACAGTGGCAGCGGGCAATCCCGAGGGAAGTCCTAGTGACCCCCTAACGACTGATCCGAAAGGAGAGGCGTGTCACGCTCCGGAGAGTCCGGAAATCCATGTGACGCGCAATACGCCGGCCCTCATCGCAAGACAAGGCGCCAATGGAGCAGCAGTACCGCTGGATCCCTGGTTTGTCACAGGTCTGGCCGAGGGCGAGGGATGCTTCTGCATCTCACTCGCCGTTCGGGCGAAGCTGCGAACCGGCCTCGAGGTGAGGCCATCGTTTTCGCTCTCGTTGAACGAGAAAGACCTGGGACTACTGGAAGATCTGCAAGCGTTCTTTGGTTGTGGCTGGATCCGGGAGTCGAAGGGAGACCGCACTTTCAAGTACGAGGCGCGGGCGATCGGAGATCTCACCGGGATTATCCTGCCGCATTTTGAACGTTTCCCCTTGCGGGGATGCAAGGCGAGAAGCTGTGCAGGCTTCTCGCTCGTATGCGAGATGATCGAGCAAGGAGATCATCTGCAGCGTGACGGTTTGCGAGAGATCGTAGGTATCGCCTACCAGATGAATCTGGGAAAGCGGCGCCACTCGCAGGCCACGCTCCTAAGGGTGCTGGATGAGGTGAAGGGATAGTCTGCGCTCTCGGATAACGAGAGAACACGCGAAGTTCCGACCTGCACGAATGGCGTAACGACTTCAGCGCTGTCTCAACGAGGAGCTCGGTGAAATTGCAGTCTCGGTGAAGATGCCGAGTACCCGCGGCTAGACGGAAAGACCCCGTGAACCTTTACTACAACCTGGTATTGGAATTCGGTGCATTTCGCTCAGGATAGGTGGGAGGCTTTGAAGCGCCGGTTGCGGCTGGCGTGGAGCCAACCTTGAGATACCACCCTTGGTGTATTGGGTTTCTAACAGCATTCCGTGAATCCGGGTGCTGGACAGTTCCAGGCGGGTAGTTTGACTGGGGCGGTCGCCTCCCAAAATGTAACGGAGGCGCACAAAGGTTCCCTCAGCACGGTTGGAAATCGTGTGTAGAGTGTAAAGGTAGCAAGGGAGCTTGACTGCGAGACTGACAAGTCGAGCAGGTGCGAAAGCAGGTCTTAGTGATCCGGCGGTAGCAAGTGGAAGTGCCGTCGCTCAACGGATAAAAGGTACTCCGGGGATAACAGGCTTATCGGGCCCAAGAGTCCACATCGACGGCCCGGTTTGGCACCTCGATGTCGGCTCGTCGCATCCTGGGGGTGGAGTAGCTCCCAAGGGTTGGGCTGTTCGCCCATTAAAGCGGTACGCGAGCTGGGTTCAGAACGTCGTGAGACAGTAAATTCCGTTGCTGTCTATAAATTCGGCTATATGCTGGAAAACCCGTGTATCCCGCACTACGAGTTCCGTCCCATGTGGGCGGTACCGTGACAATGTGACGGGTGCGGACAATCAGCAGGAAAGGCTGGATGGCTACATCGCGGGCTATGTAGATGGCGAGGGCTGCTTTGCAGTCGCCGTCAACCGTAATCCCACATGCCGTAGCGGCTTTCAACTGGTGCCTGAGTTTCATGTCAGCCAGAACGGTGACAGAAGCCAGGTGCTTGAGTTGATCCGCCAGCGGTTTGGAGGGAGCGGCTACATCAAGTCCAATGGAAGGAAAGATCGTGCGTTGGTCTACGTCGTGCGACGACGTGAGGACCTTTTGACGCACGTGCTGCCCTTCTTCGAGCGGTCGCCTCTCTTGTCCTCGAAGCAGGAGGACTTTGAGACGTTTGCAGCGATCGTTAGAGCGATGGCCGGTGGAGTGCACCGCACGCCTGGAGGATTCTCCAGGCTCTTGGATCAGGCGCTGTCAATGAATGGCGGCGGTCGATTCAGGAGTGTGCGTTGGAAGCATCTCATCGGTAGCGATCCAGAATCCTCAGAGACTATATGCCGAACACGAGGAGTGATGCCTTCGTGAAGATATAGTCCGAGCTGCATGGCGACATGCAGAGTCAGGCAGAAATGTCCTGGCCCTCACGCCTGAACGGGCGTGGGAGTAACAAAACTGTCGGTCCCTATCTGCCGTGGGCGTTGGAGAGTTGAGAGGATTTGTCCCTAGTACGAGAGGACCGGGATGAACGCACCTCTGGTGTATCTGTTGTCCTGCCAAGGGCATAGCAGGCTAGCTACGTGTGGATCGGATAACCGCTGAAAGCATCTAAGCGGGAAGCCGGCCTCAAGATGAGCTCTCCCATCCCCTAGAGGGAGTAAGACCCCTGGTAGACCACCAGGTTGATAGGCCGGATCTGGAAGTACGGTAACGTGCGAAGGAGACCGGTACTAATGGGTCGAGGGCTTGACGGATTTCGCCTACCCCGCAGGGGTAGGTGCGCCCGAAGGGCGTTGCGTGGTACTCGTTGTGGCTGCTGTGTAGTTTTGAGGGACCGCGGGGGCGTGGTCTTTCGCCCTTTCCGGTGGCTTTGGCGAGGGGGAAACACCTCTTCCCATTCCGAACAGAGCAGTTAAGCCCCTCAGCGCCGATGGTACTTGGCTCGCAAGGGCCTGGGAGAGTAGGACGCCGCCGGTTTTTTTTGGAGCAGACGGGCCGCCCTCGGGCGGCCCGTTGTCTATTCTGGGACGAACGCACGATCACGAAGAAAGGCTGTTGCCATGAGCGTAAAGATCGACGGAAGGGCTGAGGAGCTGCTGAAGGGCAAGAACTTCTGTCTGGTGTCCACCCTGCGCGCCGACGGCTCCGTGCAGGGCGCCCCCGTGTGGGTGGACGTGCAGGACGGCAAGCCCGTGCTCAACACCGCCGAGGGCAGGGCCTGGCCACGGAACCTCGAGCGCGACCCCCGCGTCACGCTCACCGTCCAGAACATGGAGAACCCCTACGAGTACCTCGAAGTCCGTGGGCGCGTCGCAGAGCGCACCCACGAGGGCGCCGACGAGCACATCGACGCCATGGCCAAGAAGTATCTCGACAAAGACGAGTATCCCTTCCGCCAGCCGGGAGAACAGCGCGTCATCCTTCGCGTCGAGCCCGAGGTTGCGCACGTGAGGGGCTGACATCGCCGCCCTCGACCGCCGCGGCCCTCGCCGGCGTGCCCGCAGCCAGCCCTCTAGCGGGTGCTGTCGGCGCCCGGCGCCGCGGTCCACGTGCCCCGGGCGCGGGCCGACCCACCACTCTCCTGTGCTCGCCGGGCATGAGCGCGAGCGTGGAGCGTCCCTCGGCACTCCACCGGCGACAGGCAGACGTGGTAGGTCGGCACCGGTGTGCCGGGGCGGCGCTCGACGCGCCGCCTGCGCAGCAGGCCTCGATGCGGGTGCGGCGGCGGTGTGGGCTCGTCCTCGTCGACCTCCCAGTCGACCTCGCGGTCATCCTCGAGCAGCAGGAACGAGTGGGCCACGCGCAGGGCACCGAGCGCGAGCTGCGCAAGCTTTGGTGTTCGGGCGGTGGGGAACATGTGTTCGCAAGATACGAGTGCCGTCGGACGGAGCCGCTACGAACGTGTGTACGTATCGCTCCTCCACTGCGGAAACGGCTTTGCAGAGCCAGATGAGGCGCCTACGTCGTGCAAGACGGGTTGCATGAGCGGGTGCCCATGAGCGGCTCCGAGGGGGTGCGGGAGGCGCCGGCAGGGGCCGGGCGCGGGGCCTCGAACTCCAGGGGGGAGATGGGTGTTACGCTAGCCAGGCGTGCTACCGGCGGGGCTGACGGGGTGGGTGGGCTCCCGTCCACCGGCGGGCGGCGCCGAAAGCTCATGGAGAAGTTCGTCATCGAAGGCGGCGTCCCGCTGTCGGGCACCATGGTCCCCGCCGGGAACAAGAACGGGGCGCTCCCCATCCTCGCCGCCGCCGTGCTCACCGACGAGGAGGTCATCGTCCGCAACGTGCCCCGCATCCGCGACGTGGATGCCATGATCGAGATCCTCCTCGCCATCGGGGTGAGCGTCGACTGGCGCGGACCCAACGAAGTCGTCCTGCGCGCCGGCGGCGTCCACGACGCCGTCATAGAGCCCGAGCTCGCCGAGTCCATCAGGGCCTCCTTCCTGCTCGCCGGCCCCCTCCTCGCCCGCTTCGGACGTGCCGTCATGCCCCCGCCGGGAGGCGATGTCATCGGCAGACGGCGCCTGGACCCCCACCTCGACGCCTTTCGTGCGATGGGCGCCGTCACCAACTGCGAACGCGAGATCATCCTCGATGCCCCCCGCGGGTTGCGCCCAACGGACGTGTTCATGGACGAGCCCTCCGTGATGGCCACCGAGAACGCCCTCATGGCTGCCGCCCTCACGCCCGGCACCACCGTCATCGGCAACGCCGCCTGCGAGCCCCACGTCCAGGACCTCGCCCGCATGCTCGTGAAGATGGGCGCCGACATCCACGGCATCGGCTCCAACCTCGTCACCGTCAACGGCGCCGAGCGTCTTCACGGGTGCGAGCACACCGTCGCCCCCGACCACATCGAGATCGGCAGCTTCATCGCCCTCGCCGGCGTCACCGGCGGCGAACTCCGCATCAAGGACACCGTCCCCAGCGATCTGCGCATGATCCGCCTGGTGTTCGAGCGCGTCGGGCTGCGCACCGAGCTCCACGACAACGACGTCGTCGTCCCCGGCGACCAGAAGCTCGTCGTCCAGGCCGACGTCGGCGAGTACAAGTCGAAGATCCAGGACGGCCCCTGGCCCGCGTTCCCCGCCGATTTGACGTCCATCGCCGTCGCCCTCGCCACCCAGGCCGAGGGCTCCATCCTCGTGCACGAGTGGATGTTCGAGAACCGCCTCATCTTCACCGACAAGCTCATCCTCATGGGCGCCGACATCGTCATGTGCGACCCCCACCGCGCCATCATCACCGGCCCGCGCCGGCTCCGCGGCGAGCGCGTCGAGTCGCCCGACATCCGTGCCGGCATGGCCATGCTCCTCGCCGCCCTGTGCGCCCAGGGGCGCTCCGAGATCGGCAACATCCGCCAGATCGACCGTGGCTACGAGCGCATCGACGAGCGCCTCCGCGACCTCGGCGCCCACATCGAGCGCGTGGCCACCGAGCCCGTGCACGCATAATTCGCGGGTCCCCATGATCCACCCCATCCCGAGCGGCACGCGCGACGTGCTCCCCGAAGAGACGCGCGAGGTGCGCGCCATCACCGACACCCTTCGCGGCGTCTTCGAGCGCCACGGCTACGGCGAGGTGTACACGCCCGCGCTCGAGTACGAGTCCGTGCTCGCCCGCGCCGACATGGCCGAAGCCAAGCCCGCCTACCGCGTGTTCGACGAGACCGGCGCCGTGCTCGTGCTCCGCTCCGACATGACCGTCCCCATCGCCCGCGTCGTCGCCACCCGCTACGCCGCCAGCGACACCCCCCTGCGCTTCTGCTACTTCGCCCACTGCTACCGCGGCGTGCGCCCCCAGCGCGGTCACCCCCGCGAGCTGCTGCAGGCGGGCATCGAGCTGATCGGCGCCCCCGCGCCCCACGGCACCGTCGAGGCGCTCACCGTGCTCTGCCACTCGCTCGACGCCACCGGCCTCAAGGACTACCGCGTGGGTCTCGGCGACGCCTCGCTGTTCCCCGCGCTGATGGCCAGCCTGGGCGTCCCCGACAGCGCCCGGCCCGCCCTCCTGGAGAGGCTCGTGCTGCGCGACTTCGTCGGGCTCGAGCTCGGGCTCTCCGAAGCGGGGCTCGCCGGCGAGGCCGCTCAGCTGCTGCTCGACGTGCCCCAGCGCCGCGGCGGCCCCGAGGTGCTCGCCGACGGGGTGGGCTCGATCGCCGACGCCGTCACCGGCCTGCGCCAGGTCCACGAGCTGCTCGAGCCCGACGTCGCCGAGCGCGTCATCTTCGACCTCGGCCTCGTGCGCAACATCGGCTACTACACCGGCGCCGTGTTCGACGTGTACGACCCCGAGCTCGGCGCCCCCATCGGCGGCGGCGGGCGCTACGACGAGCTGCTCGGGCGCTTCGGGCGCAGCCTCCCCGCCGTCGGCTTCGCCCTCGGCGTCGACCGCCTGCACATCGCCCTCGCCGGCGAGGAGCGCGGGACCGGAGCCCTGCTCGCGGCATCGTCCCCGAAGGGCGAGCCGCTCAGCGCCGACGGGGGCGCTGCCCCGCGCATCGCAGGGGCGTCGTGAACGCCGTCAACGGCCTCACCATCGCCGTCCCCCGCGGGGCGCTGTTCGACGGCACCGTCGACCTGCTCACCGCACTCGGGCTGGACACCGACGAGCTGCGCTCCAACGACCGCAAGCTGCTGTTCGAGGACATCGGCGTCATCACCATGCGCCCCTCCGACGTCCCCACCTACGTCGAGGCCGGCGCCGCCGACCTGGGCGTCACCGGCAAGGACGTGCTGCTCGAGCAGTCCGCGCAGACGCCCGGCGAAGGCGGGCGCGAGGTGTACGAGCTGCTCGACCTCGGCTACGGGCGCTGCGTGATGGTGCTCGCCAGCAAGGCCGGGCCCGACCCCGCGCTCGAGGCGCTGCGCCGTCTGGGCGTCATGCGCGTCGCCACCAAGTACCCCCGCATCGCCGCCCGACACCTCGAGGAGACCGGCCGCCAAGGCGAGATCGTCGAGGTCAAGGGCTCCGTCGAGCTCGCGCCCCTCACCGGCATGGTCGAGGCCATCGTCGACCTCACCGCCACCGGCACCACCCTGCGCGAGAACAACCTGGTGGTGCGCGAGGAGATCGTCGTGTGCACCGCCCGCCTGATCGCCAACCCGGTCGCCCACAAGCTCAAGGCCGCCGCCATCGACGCGCTGCTCGCGCGCCTGCGCGAGCTCCCGGCCGCCGCCCGCGGCCGCGGCGCTCCCGACGTGCCCGAGCCGCTGTCCAGCGCCTGACCCATGCGAGCGAGCCGCTGAATGCGCATCGAGCGCCTGAGCGCCCAGGACGTCCAGCAGCTCGGCGGGCCCGCCGGCGCGGCCGCCCGCGTGCGCTCGCTCGCCCCCGGCGGCAACTCGGTGGCCGAGGAGGTGCGAGCGATCGTGGACGCCGTCCGCGCCCGCGGCGACGAGGCCGTGCTCGAGTACACGCGGCGCCTGGACACCGCCGGCAGCCAGCCGCGGGGACTGCTCGTGCCCGCCGAGGAGCTCGACGAGGCGATCAAGCGGATGCCCCTCGAGCTGATCGCCGGCCTGCAGGTGGCGATCGTCAACGTCGCCCTCGTCGCCGACGCCGCCGTCGGCCGCGACGTCCCCGTCGAGCTCCCCCAGGGCCAGCGGATCGTCCTGCGCGAGCTCCCCGTCGCCTCCGCCGCCGTGTATGTCCCGGGGGGTCGCGCCCCATACCCCAGCACCGTCGTCATGGGCGTCGTCACCGCCCGCTCCGCCGGGGTCGTGGACGTCGCCGTGTGCGCCCCGCCCGGCGCCGACGGGCAGATCGACCCGCTCATCCTCGGCACCTGCCGGCTGTGCGGCGTCGAGCGCGTGTACCGCATGGGCGGCGCTCAGGCCATCGCCGCGCTCGCCTACGGCACCCGCACCGTCCAGCCCGTGGACGTGATCGTCGGGCCCGGCAACCTGTACGTGCAGGAGGCCAAGCACCAGCTCTCCGCGCACGTCGGCATCGACGGCTTCGCCGGCCCCAGCGACCTGCTCGTCGTGCTCTCCGCCACCGCCCCCCAGGAGGAGGTGCGCCTCGCCGCGCTCGACATGCTCGCCCAGGGCGAGCACGGCGCCGGCAGCCTCGTCGTCGCCGTATCCCCATCGCCGGACGTGTGCCACGCGCTCGCCGCCGCCCTGGAGGCGCTCGTCCTCGAACGCCCCACCGTCGGCGACGCCGCCTTCGCCGTCGTCGAGGCCGGCGCCCCCCGCGAGGCCATCGCCCTCGCCAACGCCTTCGCCCCCGAGCACCTCGAGCTGATCGGCGCCGACATAGAGGCGCTCGCGCCCCAGGTGCGCTGCGCCGGCTGCCTGTTCGTCGGCCTCGACTCCGCCACCGCCTTCGGCGACTACGTCGCCGGCTCCAACCACGTGCTCCCCACCGGCGGCGCCGCCCGCTTCGCCTCCGCGCTCTCGCCCCGCCACTTCCGGCGCACCATGTCCGAAGTGCGCATCGGCGCCGGCGCCGGCAAGCTCGCCGCCGCGGGCGCGCCGATCGCCGCCGCGGAGGGCTTCGACGTGCACGCCGAGTCGATGCTCGCCCGCGTGCGCGAGAATCAAGGGCAATGAGCCGCACCGCCACCATCGAGCGCAGGACCGCCGAGACCGACGTGCGCCTCGCGCTCACCCTCGAAGGCACCGGCGCCGGCGCCCGCGCCACGGGCGTGGGCTTCCTCGACCACATGCTCGACCTGCTCGCCCGCCACGGGCGCCTCGACCTCGACGTGTCGGTCACCGGCGACCTTCAGACCGGCGCCCACCACACCGCCGAGGACACCGCCATCGTGCTCGGGCAGGCACTCGATATCGCGCTTGGCGATCGCGCCGGCATCGCCCGCTACGGGTCCGCCGTGGTGCCCATGGACGAGGCCCGCGCGAGCTGCGCCATCGACGTCTCCGGGCGCCCGTTCACGCTGTTCGAGGCCGAGCTCCCGCCCGGCGCCACCGGCGGTTTCGAGCACGAGCTCACCGAGGAGTTCTTCCGCGCACTCGCCAACGCCGCCAAGCTCACCCTCCACCTGCGCGTGCAAGCCGGGAGCAACGCCCACCACATGATCGAGGCCGCCTTCAAGGCGTTCGCCCGTGCGCTCCGCCAGGCCGTCGCCATCGACCCCACCGAGCCCGGCGTGCCCAGCACCAAGGGAACCCTCACCACATGAGCGACGCCCGGCGCACCGAAGGCCGTCAGTCCGGCACCACACTGGTCGAGGAGCCCGTGGAGATCGCCGTTGTGGATTACGGCATGGGCAACCGCCGCTCCGTGGAGAAGGCGCTCGAGCACGTCGGTGCGCGGGCGCTCGTCACCAACGATCACGAGCGCCTGCTGGGCGCCGCCGGCCTCGTGGTGCCCGGCGTGGGTGCCTTCCCCCGGGCGATGCAACGTATGCGCGAGCTGGGGCTCGACGAGCTGCTGCGCGAGCGCGTGGCCGCGGGCACGCCCGTGCTCGGCATCTGCCTCGGCATGCAGCTCGCGTTCGACTCCTCCACCGAGCTCGGCGGCGCCCCCGGCCTGGGCATCGTCCCCGGCGAGGTACGCGCGCTCGAGGCCGGAGCGCTCAAGCGGCCCCACATCGGCTGGAACGAGGTCAGCTTCGCCAAGCCCGGCTCGCCGCTGATCGACGAGCTGCCATCGCGGTGCGCCTTCTACCACGTGCACTCGTTCGCCCCCCATCCGACCGATCAGCAGGACGTCCTCGGCACCGCCGAGTACGGGGAGCCGTTCGTCACCGCCGTCCAGCGGGGCTGCTTCTTCGGCGTCCAGTTCCACCCCGAGAAGTCCTCCGCCGCCGGCCTGCGCCTGCTGGCGAACTTCGCCCGCATCTGCATCGGCGCCGCAACCGCCGCAACCGCCGCTCCCGCCGCGCGGTGAGACGCACCCGCGGGCCCGGGGGCGAGGACGGGGCGCTCGCGCCGTGAGGCTGTATCCAGCCATCGACATCCTCGCCGGCAACGCCGTACGGCTCGTCAGGGGCGACTTCGACGCCAAGAAGGTCTACGACCAGGACCCGCTGGCCGCCGCCCGCGGCTGGGTGGACGCGGGCGCCGAGTACCTCCACGTGGTCGACCTCGACGGCGCCAAGCAGGGTAAGCCGCTCAACCTCGAACACCTCCGGCGGATCGCCGCCGAGGCTGGCGTGCCCGTGCAATACGGCGGTGGACTGCGCTCCGTCGACGCGGTCGCGCAGGCGCTCGACGCCGGCGCCGCGCGCGTGATCCTCGGTACCGTCGCGTTCCTGGATCCATTCGTTCTGCGTGAGTGCCTTCGGCAGCACGGCCCCGAACGGATCCTCGTGGGGGTGGACGTGCGTGGTGGCCACGTGATGACTCACGGCTGGCTCATGGACACTGACGTGGAGGCCCATGTCGCCTTTGCCGCGCTGCGCGAGCGCGGCGTCCGCCACTTCGTGTTCACCAACATCGACCACGACGGGATGCTCGACGGGGCCAACCGCGAGGAGGTCACCTGGGTCGCCCGGGAGGCGGGCGCGGCGCGGGAGGGCAGCGTGATCGTCTCCGGGGGGATCGGCACGCGCGAGGACCTCGAGGCGCTCGCCGCCCTGCGCCGCGAGCTCGAGCTGGAGGCGCTCGAGGGCGTGATCGTCGGCACCGCCCTGTACGAGCGGCGGTTCACCGTCGCCGAGGCCAGCGCGGCGCTGGCGGCGGGATAGGGGCGCGCTAAGTGCTGCTCGCCGTAATTGCGGTCGTTGTTAGGCGGCGAGTGCGAGTGGCGGGTCGCGGGTGGGTTGTTGGTCGAGGCGGTCGAGTAGCTCGGCGAGGTTTCGGTGGGTGAAGTTCCACTGGAATGGCTGGGCTGCTTGGTTGTAGTGGCGCTCGAAGTCGTTGAGCGCGTGGGCGAGTTCAGCGGTGCTCTGGAAGTCGTTGGGTTCGAGCAGCTTGCGCTGGATGATCGAGTGGTAGATCTCGACTTGGTTGAGCCAGCTGGCGTGCACGGGTAGGTGCACCAGAGTCAGCGTCGGCCAGCGGCCCTGCAGGCGTTTGATTGACGCTTCGCCGCGGTGGTCAGAGCCGTTATCGACGATCCAGAACACCCGGGGTGCGCTGGCGTATGGCTCTTTGGTCATGACTTGGCGCACGAGCCGGTCAAATGGCACGATCCCGCCCTTGCGCTCGCTGCGTCCGATCACGCCGCCGCGGCGCACGTCCCAGGCGTCCAGGTAGCAGAGGGCGCCCATCCGCTCGTACTCGTGCTCGATGAGCTGCCCACGACCCGCAGCCGGCGGGGCGCTCTGGTGGATGCGCTTGCGTGCCTGGATCGAGGGCTTCGCGTCGGCGCTGATCACCATCTCGCCGGGCTCAAGCAGTTTGCCTTCCCAGCGGCCCTCGTAGAGCTCGAGTACCCGCCCGGCCTTCTCCAGGAAGTCGGGGTCGCGTGGGAAGATCCACGAACGGTGCTGCCAAGGTTTGATCGCGTCCTCGGCCAGCCACCGTCCGATCGTCGACGCGGACACATCGCTGAGGGCACGCTCAACGACGAAGCGATGGATCTCCGATCTACTGAAACGCGAGAGCGGAACGCCGAGCTGGCGCGGCAGCTCGCACGCGATCGCCTTGACCTGCGCGACCTCTTCCGGGGGGAAAACGACGCGGGCGCCCCGCGCGTGGCCTGTCCTTCAAACCGTCCAGACGCTGCTCGGCGAAGCGTTTTCGCCAGCGACCGACGACATCAGGATGCATATCCAGACGCCTACCGATCTCGACATTCGGCTCGCCATCAGCGGCGTAGAGCACAAGCTTGGCGCGCTGGACCTCCAGGTGCGGGCGCGTGTAGCACGCAGCGACATGCTCAAGCTCACCACGCTCCCGTGCGCTCAACACGATCCTCGCAGTCGGCCGCGCCATCACCACCAAGATTCGCGACCGCCCCAATAACTCCTGCCGCCCAATCCCACCGAACTAACGGCGGGCAGCACTAAGACCGCGCCGGCGAACCTGCCGGCACCGGCGCCGGCCTGCGTGCCGTCACGATCACCCGCGCACCCCGGGACGGGGACACGGTGAACCGGCGCCAGCGGATGGGCCGCTCGGGCCGCGGGCTCGGGGCCTGCAGCTCGACCCGTTCGAGCACGGTGCGCAGGATCGTCTTCATCTCCATGACCGCGAAGCTCGCCCCCACGCAGCGGCGCACGCCGCCGCCGAAGGGAATCAGCGCGTACGCCGGCGCGGCGCGCTCGAGGAAGCGCTCGGGGCGGAACTCCTCGGGGGCATCGTAGCTCTCCGAGAGCTGCACCCCGAGGATGGACGCGGCCACCACCGTGCCCGCCGGCAGCGTGTAGCCGGCGAGCCGCACGGGGCTTGCGAGCTTGCGCACCGCCTGGTCGATCACCGGACGCACCCGCAGGGTCTCGTTCACGACCGCCTCCAGGTATGCCTCGTCGTCCCCGGCCGCGATCTCCTCCTGCAGCCGCCGCAGGCAGCGGGGGTGACGCAGCAGGCGCTCGAAGGACCACGCGAGCGCCGTCGCGGTCGTCTCGTGTCCCGCCACGAGCAGCGTCGCGAGCTGGTCGCGCAGCTCCTCGTCGCTCAACGGCCGCTCCTGCACCCCCTCCGGGGCCAATCCCGACGGCGACGCCGGGGACGCCGGTGACGCATCCTCGCCGGCATCGTCCCCGGAGCGGGAGGGGGCCCCGGCGCCCGCCGCCATCAGCAGCGCCAGTACGTCGTCGCGGCCATCCGGGTCTGCGCGATGCGCGGCGATCTCCTCGTAGAGCAGTCTGTCGACCTCCCGGCGCGCCGCCAGCCACGGCAACCGGGACGCGATCGGGCTGGCGGCCACCCGCGGGTAGGCCCCCTCCGCCCAGAAGGCGAACAGGTTCGCTCCGGCGACACGCGCGAGCAGCGGGCGCAGGCGCTCGAGCCTGCGCCCGTCGCGCACGCCGATCACCGCCCGCAGGATCACCTCGAGCGCGATCGCCTGCATGCGCGGGTGGATCGGGAACACCTCTCCCACCGGCCAGTGCTCGACCTCCGCGGCGGTCGCCTCCGCGATCAGCTCCTCGTACTTGCGCACTGCCTCTCCGTGGAACGGCGGCAGCACCATGCGGCGCATGCGCAGATGTGGAGCGCCGTCGAGCACGAGCACCGAGCTGCGACCCGCGGGCGCACTGAGGAACCTGGCGTTCGCCTCGCCCGCGCGCCACTGCTCGGGATCGCCCGTGAACACCGTCTTGATCAGCTCGGCGTCCCACACGGACACCACGTCGCCCAGCCCCGCGATCTTCAGCGACACCATCGAGTGGAAGCGGCGCCTGCAGTGCGCGGCGAAGCGCTCCGTGGAGAAGACCGCCAGCAGCGTCTGTGCCGGCATCGGCAAGCGTGGACCGGGAGGCAGCGAGCTCGCGGGGGCCATGCTCATGAAACTAGCGCGGCTACGCTGGGCGGGTGCACTTCAAGCGCGTCATCCCCTGCCTGGACGTGAACGCCGGGCGCGTGGTCAAGGGCGTCGAATTCGTGGACATCCGCGACGCGGGCGATCCCGTCGAGCTCGCCGCCCACTACGACCGGGAGGGCGCCGACGAGGTCGTGTTCCTCGACATCACCGCCACCCACGAGAAGCGAGACACGATCGCCAAGCTCGCCCGGGCCAGCGCTGACGAGGTGTTCGTGCCGTTCACCATCGGCGGCGGCATCCGCTCCGTGGAGGACGCCCAGGCGGTGCTGGACGCGGGCGCGGACAAGGTGTCGGTCAACTCCGCCGCGCTCCAGCGCCCCGAGCTGCTGGACGAGCTCGCCGAGGTGTTCGGGGCGCAGTGCGTAGTGCTGGCCATCGACGCCAAGCGCGCGAACGGCGGCTGGGAGGCATACCTGGCGGGCGGGCGCACGCCCACCGGGCGAGACGTGGTGGCGTGGGCGCGCGAGGCGGTCGAGCGCGGGGCGGGGGAGATCCTGCTGACGAGCATGGACCGCGACGGCACCAGCGACGGATATGACCTGGAGCTCACGCGCGCGGTGAGCGAGGCGGTGGGCGTCCCCGTGATCGCCTCCGGGGGCGCGGGCGAGCTCGAGCATCTCGTCGAGGCTCTGCAGGCGGGCGCGGATGCGGTGCTGTGCGCGTCGATCTTCCACTACGGCCACCACACGGTGGCCGCGGCCAAGGAGCACCTGGCCGCGGCCGGGATCCCCGTGCGCGTGCCGTGAGGAGCGCCGAGGACGTGCTCGAGGCGCTGGCCGGGCGGCCCGGGGGGCCGCAGCTGCTGGCGCTGTGCGAGCAGCGCGATGACGTGGCGCTGGTGGGCGGGGCCGTCCGCGATCTGCTGCTGGGGCGCGCTCCCCGCGAGCTCGACGTGGTGGTCGGCGCGGACGGCGCGTCGCTCGCGTACGAGCTCGCGGACGTGCTCGGCGCGAGCGTCACCGTGCACGCGCGCTTCGGCACGGCCCTCGTCGAGTGGGAGGCCGGGCGGGTGGACATCGCCGAGCGGCGGGCCGAGTCCTACCCGGCGCCGGGGGCGCTGCCGCTGGTGCGCCCGGGCACGATCGAGGAGGACCTGGCGCGCAGGGACTTCACGGTGAACGCCACCGCGGTCGCGCTCGCCGGCGGGCGCCGCGGCGAGCTGTACAGCGCGGAGCACGCCCGCGAGGACCTCGCGGCGGGGCGCCTGCGCGTGCTCCACGAGGAGAGCTTCCTCGATGACCCCACGCGCCTGTGGCGCCTGGGCCGCTACCGCGCGCGCCTGGGCTTCCAACCCGAGGGGCGCACCGCCGAGCTGGCCGCAGCGGCGGTGGCCGGCGGGGCGCCCGCGAGCGTCTCGCCGGCGCGCCTGGGCGCCGAGCTGCGCCTCGCGCTCGGCGAAGCTGACGCGCCCGCGGCGCTCCAGGCGATCGACGAGCTCGGCCTGCTCGCCGCGCTGCATCCCCGACTGCGCTTCGACGCCGCCCTGGCACGGGCGGCGCTCGAGCTGCTGGGAGTGGCCGACGCCGGGGCCAGGCGCCCGCCGCGGGTGGATCTGTTGCTGCTCGCCACGCTGCTCACGTCGGTGCTGGCGGGCGACGGTGAGGCTGACGGGGAGGTGGAGAGCGAGGTGTACGCGCTGCTCAACGACCTGGAGTTCCCCGCGGCCGACCGCGATCTGGCGATCTACGAAGGGATGTCGGTGGAGGCTGGCGCCGGGCGGCTCGCCGGCGCCGGGAGCGCCTCGCAGATCCACCAGGCCGCCTCGCACATGTCCCCCGAGGGGGTTGCCCTGGCAGGAGCCTGGGGGCAGGTGCACCAGGCCGGATCGGGCGACGAGCACGGCCGGGCGGGGGCGAGCGCCAGGGAGTGGCTCGCGCGGCTGTGGAGCGTGACGCTGCTGATTAGCGGTGAGGATCTGCTCGCCGCGGGTGTGCCCGAGGGCCCGGAGATCGGCCGGCGCCTGGATGCCGCGCTGCTGCTCAAGCTCGACGGTGAGCTCGGCGGCGACGGGCCGGACGCGGAGCTGAGCGCGGCGCTCGGGGCGTCCCCCTCCCCCTCCGGGGACGATGCGGTGTGAGCGCCCGCGAGGAGCATGCGGTGGAGCGGGTGGGCGATGGGCTCGTGTTCGAGCTGCCCGGAGGCGGGCGCGCGCTGTTCACCACCCGCGCCGACGGCAACCTGTCGTCGGGCACGGGCGACGGCCACGAGCGGGGACTGGGCCGGCGCGCGGAGATGTCAGCGCGACTGGGCGTGCACTGGCTGTGCTCGAGCGAGCAGGTACACGGGACGGCCGTGCACGTGATCGACCGACTGGCGGGCACGGAGGGGACATCTGTGCCGATCGAAGCGGACGGCCACGCGACCGCGCTGGACGGCGTCGGCGCGATGATCCTCACCGCCGACTGCCTCCCGGTGGCCCTCGGGTGCAACGGCGCGGTGGCGATGCTCCATGCCGGCTGGCGCGGTCTGGCCGCGGGCGTGCTCGAGGAGGGCGTGCGCGTGATCCGCGAGCTCGCCCGCGAGGAGGAGCTGCTCGCGGTCGTCGGTCCGGGCGCGGGGGCGTGCTGCTACGAGGTGGGACCGGAGGTGCACGCAGCGTTCGCGCACGAGCGCCCAGGCACGCGCGAGCACGGCTCGGCCCAGGGACGGGGGCCGATCCCCCTGCGGGGACGATGCGACCTGCGCGCGATTGCCCACGAACGGCTGCTGGCGGCGGGGGTCACGCGCGTGAAGGACGTGGAGGCGTGCACGATCTGCGATGAGCGCTTCTTCTCCCACAGGCGCGAAGGGGCCCGCGCCGGACGCCAGGCGGGCATCGCGTGGTTGAGCTGATCAGCGGCCTGCGGGCGGAGGTGGTGCGGGGCAACCTGGAACGCCTGCGCGAGGAGATCCGGGCGGCCGCCGAGCGGGCTCCCGCGCGGGCGTCCCGCGGGGCCGGTCGCCCATCCGACGGCGCGGGCGATGCGTCCCCGCGGCGGGAGGTGGAGATCCTCGCGGCCGTCAAGTACGTGCCGGCGGCCGAGCTGCCCGTGCTCGCCCGGGCGGGGGTGCGCCTGGTGGGCGAGAACCGCGCGCAGGACCTGCAGGAGAAGGTGGCCGCCCACGGCGAGCTGTTCGAGTGGGACTTCATCGGCCAGCTGCAGAGCAGGCGGGTGCGCGCGATCGTGCCCCACGTGCGCCTGATCCATTCGCTCGCCTCCGAGTCCGCGCTGCAGGCGCTCGAGCGCCACCGCGAGCTCGCCCGCCCGGGACTGCGGGTGCTGCTCGAGGTGAACGTCGCCGGCGAGGCGGGCAAGGCGGGGATCGCGCCCGAGCAGATCCCCACGTTCATCGCCCGCTGCCCCCTGCCGGTGGCCGGGCTGATGACCATGCCGCCGCTGTCGGATCAGCCCGAGGACAGCCGCCGGTGGTTCGCCGCGCTGCGCGAGCTCGCCGACGAGCACGACCTCGAGCACCTGTCGATGGGCACCTCCCAGGACTACCTCGTCGCCGTCGAGGAGGGCGCCACCATCGTGCGGATCGGCACGAGGCTGTATATTTAGGGCCTATCCCGGAAGGGTTATGTAGACCTGCGTCGAATCTTCTGATTGGCCGGCCTCGTGCCACTCGATCAGGAGGTCTGTGATGGGACTGGTGAGTCGTGATGATGGCTGGAGGATGCCGGACTGGTTGTGGGAGCGGATCGAGCCGTTGCTGCCGCCGCCACCGTTTCACCCATTGGGCACTCACCGATCGAGGGTGCCCGATCGTGACGCTATGGACG
>Ga0302326_10013531_pt1 | contig 17290 bp, 14 predicted proteins | sample Palsa_T0_3_FD_202264 | JGI IMG/M metagenome (GOLD analysis project Ga0302326, IMG submission 202264) | Peat permafrost microbial communities from Stordalen Mire near Abisko, Sweden - Palsa_T0_3 | ecosystem: Environmental > Terrestrial > Soil > Palsa > Peat permafrost | place: Sweden: Abisko... | reverse complement strand
ATCACAGCATTGAAAGGCGGGCCGTCGTTGAACACCTCGCAAGTAATGGGGAACCAGCTTCGCTCCGGCAGGATGTCATCGTAACCCAGGAATGGGTCAAACCTAAGGTCGCCGCGTGCCGGCAACGCAGCCATCAACAACAAGGCGGCCACTCCCAGAGAAAAAGCGCGGCGGCCAAGATTGAAAGCAGCCTGACATATCACCTTCTTAGACGGCATAGATCGCGTAACCGGGACATTGTTATAGCGCAATTCCGGCGGAAGCAAAGGGAATTATATCGGAAAGGCCTATGCCGCCGTTCGCGACCGTCAATGGCCTGATTTAACGATGCCTTGCGTCATGCCACCGCGTCCAGCAATGGACTCGAATCGCTTTGCGAACCGGCTGTATCCTCGCTTGGACTCGCCGGCGTGGTTTTGGCCGCGCCACTTTGCCCGGAATTGCTTTTCGCGGCCTTGGCCTGGGCCTGCTGGATTTCAATCTGGATCATCTGCTCCTCCAATTCCAAAGCCTGGACGACCTTTTGCTTGGTGGCAGCGGCGTCCGAGCTTTTGTCTTCCTTTTGAATTTCCTGCTGGACGGTTTGCAATTGCTTTTCGAGTTGGGCTACCGTGCTGCTGCTTGAACCCGATACACTGGCGGTTGAGCTGCTGGAAACGGATGAAACATTCATAGCTTGGCTTTTATTGAGTCTTCATTTGCTTTGGCGCTGGGCGCCAGGTCTGCAATGCCCTGCGCATCCAGATCAAGTGATCCAATCCACTCCCGCCTATACAACGGACAATGCTGTCAAAACTTTAGAGCATGTTTCAGCCGAAACCCAGGCGCTCTCCTCAAATCTAGGGTTGCAGCGTAATGCACCCGGCGTTGGTTTTCCCCAAAAAGAATCCGGCGGCGCTGCTCAAATTCTGAAGCACGGCCGCTGTGCCCGTCGTGGTGGATTTGCCGGAGCCGTTGCCGAAAGTGACAGACAACAAGCCAGTCTTGGGATTTATGGAGCCGGTCAATGAATTCGTCGAGCCGCTTTGTTTCATCAGCGCGTTTTGGGCGCTCAGGGCCACATTGAAATCCAGATTCGTCAGCAGGCTTCCGCCGGAAATGGCGAGTTGTCCCGAAGGAAGATCAATGGCCGCGGTATTCGGCAATGGATTGGTCCAGGGCGAGCCTTGCACGACGACCAGATTGGTGAAGCCATTCGTATAAAAGGCCGTGGAACGAGTCGCCAGCTTGATCCAAGCCAGGTTTCCGCTGATTGAGCCGGTTTCCAAGCCGAGCCAACCCAGTAGCAGGCCCGCGCCGCCGTAGAGATTCCCATAGACCGGCAGATCCCCCTTGCCGGACAAAGGCACCGCTTGGCTGAACGACGTCCCATCCGCCAAGGTGACGCTGAGAGTGAAAGCATTCGCATGATTGGTCATCAGCATGTAGCCGAAGCCAGGCGGAGTTCCCGCAGACTCCACCCATGCAGTATATTCCGCCGAAGTTGACCCAGTCAACGCGAGTTCGTTCGTCAGACTTGCCGTCCAGGCGCCATTGGAGCCTGAAACCGTGCCGGTTATATTTGGCGGCGCATCGTTCCAATTGAGCGTCATTTCCAATGTCAGCGGGCCGCCCTCTCCGGCGGTGCGTTGGACAACATTGTTGGCCTGCCCGGAGGCACTAAAGCCTCCACTTATGGCATAACTGCCGCCGCCGATCAACAACTTCCCCGAATAGGTCCCCGATGTCGTGACATCCAGGGCGCTGAGCATCCCCGACGTTTGTGGGGTAACATTGGCTGGCATGAAAAGGCCGTTGTAAGTTCCTTGAGCGGCAAAGGGATACGTTACTGTGACTTTCGCAACCGAAGTGGCTTTGATCGCGACGGTCTGAGTGGATGGAGTCATCCATCCGCTGATCGTGTTGAAGCTAAGCGTGTGGTTGCCCACCGATAGATCGCCCACGGACACCCCGCTGTTCTGCCATGTTCCGCCATCCACCCGCCATTGGGCTCCGGCGGTGATCGCGGCCGCCGGGCCGAGCGTCACCTGCAACGCCTCGCTGTAGGCTGGAAGGCCGGCAAAAGGGTCGCTCCAGCCGCTGGTGCCAGGCAAATAATAGATCGTCGCATTGTTGTCGCCGGAAAACGCTGTCGCGTCTGCGGTGGGAGCGTGACCCTCAAAGGAGACAGTAGTCAGGTTGCTGCAATACTGGAAGGCCCATTCCCCGAGGTTGGTGATGCTGGACGGAATCGTGATACTAGCCAGGCTCGTGCAGGAAAGGAACGAATACTCCCCGATGCTGTGAACGCCGTTCGAGATCGCGATATTGGCCAAGCTGGCGCAGTAGGCGAACGCATCATCCCCGATGCCAATGACGCTATCCGGAATGGCGATTCCGGCCAGGTTCGAGCAGGAATAGAACGCGGACACGCCGATATTGGTAACGCTGTCCGGAATGGTGATGCTGGACAGCTTCGAGCAAGCATAGAACGCAGACACGCCGATGCCGCGGACGCCATTGGAGATGGTGACGCTGCCCAGGCTGGTGCAGTAGGCAAATGTTTCATCCGAGATGCTGCGAACGCTGCCAGGGATGGTGACGCTGGGCAGGCTGGTGCAGTAATAGAACGCGGATACCCCGATGTTGGTGACGCTGCTTGGAATGGCTATGCTGGCCAGAACAGGGCAATACGCGAACGCATCCCCGCCGATGCTATAGACGCCGTTTGAGATGGTGACGCTGGCCAGTCTGGTGCAGTAGGCAAACGTATCACCCCCAATGGTGCGGACGCTGCCAGGAATGGTAACGTTGGTCAGGCTGGCGCAATAATAGAAGGCGGACACCCCGATGTTGGTGATGCCATTCGAGATCGTGACATTGGAAAGGCCGGTGCAGTAGGCAAACGCGTCATTCCCGATGCTGCGAATTTTACTGGGAATCGTGAGGCTGGACAGATGGCTGCATTCAAAGAAGGCGTACTGACCGATATTGGTGACGCTGTCCGGGATCGTTACGCTGGCCAGATTGCTGCAGTATCCGAATGCATTGGCTCCGATGTTGGTGACGCCATTGGCGAGGGTGACGCCGGCCAGGTTGTCGCAGTATGCGAATACAGACCCCCCCATGATGCGGACGCTGCCCGGAATCGTGATGTTGGTCAGGCCATTGCAATATCCGAACGCAGAATCCTGAATGCTGTGGACGCTGTCTGGAATGGTGATGTTGGTCAGGCCGTTGCAATATCCGAACGCATTGGTCCCGATGTTGGTGACGCTGCCCGGAATGGTGACGCTGGTCAGATTGGTGCAGTATTCGAACGCCTCGCTCGAGATGGAGGTGACGCTTTCTGGAATCGTGACGCTGGTCAGACCGCTGGCAAAGAACACATTGTTCCCAAATTTGCTGACGCTGTCTGGAATCGTGACATTGGTAAGGTCAACGCAATAGGCGAACGCAGAGTCAAGGATGCTGGTGACGCCGGAAGGAATCGTAACGCTGGTCACGGTGGTGAGATTGAGAAACGCATTGGTGCCGATGCTGGTGACCGGCAGACCGGTGATCGTGCTGGGGATGATCACAGAATTAGGGCCGCTGTATCCTATGATGGTGATTTTGCCCGAATTTGTCATGACGTTGAATACAGCCTCGCCGACACTCTCCAACATCGCCGGACGACCGGCAAAAGTATTACTCCAGCCGCTGGTAAAGCTGGGACTATAATAAATGGTCGCATTGTTGTCATTGGTAAATACCGTCGCATCAGCGGTGGGAGCGTTTCCCGTGAAATAGACACTGGTCAATTCAGTGCAGTTTGCAAATGCGTAATCCCCAAGGCTGCTCATGCTGTCCGGAACCGTGACGCTGGTCAAATTCGCGACGCTGTTAAACGCATATTCGCCGATACTGGTGACCGCCAGACCATTGATCCTTGGGGGAATTGTCAAAACCCCCCCAGACCCTGTGTAACCGTTGATGGTGATCGTGCCGTTGTTCGTTGAATAGCTGAATTGGGCTTGCACCACCGGCGCCGCCATCAGCAGCCAAACCGCCAAAGGCGATGGCAGTAGATGTATGATTACTTTCGGATTCATGTTCTTCCTTTATTCTCGACGACTAAGAACCCACTATAGCCGCCCGCCTAAAAAGCGCAATACTGGTCGGGAAGAATCATCTTCCGAATCACTGCATCGTTCGGGCTAATGCGGAGTGCTGCTTGAGGAGCCTGTGCTGCCGCCGGTTGTGGAAGATTGGGCACTGGTGGTCTGGCTGTTGGCGTTGCCAGTGTAGCGATTAGCCAACGGGGTCGCTGTCTGGGTGGTATTTTGGTTACGGCTGTTGGCGCTGGAGAACAGCCCGGCCATCGTCTCCTGGACCGTGGAGGGATCGGCCGCGCCAAAATCCAGGGCGGTCAAGATTTGCACGCCTTGAGTGCCTTGATCCAGGTCTTTGACCACTTGCTGGACTTGATCCAATATGTCCCTGGAAGCGGTGACGATGACCGATTGGGTGCGACGATCGGCCACCACCGACACAGTGGATTGCCGTTTCATGCGAGTGCTTTGACTTTCGCTGCTCGACGATGCTTGCTGGAATAGACCAACCTGCACCCCCATCGATCGGTCATTCTGGCCCGAACCGGCGCTGCTGGATGGAAACAGCTCGGAGAGTTCGTCCGCGATCTCGCCCGGATCGGCATGTTTTAAGCGGAAGACCTTCATAACGCTGATCTCCTGACTCGGATGGTCCAAGGCTCGAATCATGTTGCTGATTGTGCTCATGGAATCCGGCGGCGCGCTGGCCACGATGGCATTGAGTTGATCATCCGAAACGAAGACGGCGCGAGTCTGCGCGGTTTTCTTGCTCTCATTGCCATCCCCGCCGCCGGGAAAACCGGGCGGACCCATGCCGCCGAAGGGGCCGCCCTGGCCGCCCGAACTATTTCGCGTGCCGGCTTGGGCGACATTCGAATCAGTGGTTTGGAAAATGTCCTTCAATTCGGATGCGACCGACTTCGCGTCCGCGTATTTGAGCACAAAGACCTCCACCTCGGAAATGGCGGAACTGTCGAGGGCCGCAATGATTTCGGAGATGCGATGAACGTCCTTTTGCGACGCGGTCATGATGATGGCGTTGCCGGCTTCATTGGCGGTCACGGAATCGCCCGCTGGTATGAGTAATTCAAGGTCTTTGACAAGCTGCGCCGCCTGCAAGGTATGAACGGGCAGGATTTCGGTGACGATTTGGTCATTAACCGGAATCTGCTTCGGACCGGAGTTGTCAATCCTGACGGGAGTCAGAGCGCTGGTCTTGGCGCTGGTGGCATCCATAATGGTCAGAGTGCGGCCGGAAAGCATGACGGCGCAGTTGTTCTTGGCCAGTTGCGCGCTGAGCAAATCAACGATCTCGTTGGTGGTGACCGTTTGTTCGGCCACGACGTTGACCTTGCCCTTCAAATCAACATCCGAAACGACGATCAATCCCGCCTTGGCGCTGAGGTAAGTGAGCACGGCGTTCAAAGGCACATCGTGGAAATTAAGAACAAGCCCCTGGGCGGAAGCGGCATCATCGGTGGCTGAGGCAATGCCTCCAACGGCGAAAACGCCCAATAGTATAGTGACAAGACTTGCGATGTTTTTCATAATGCCTTTTCTATTCTTGCGGAACCCAGTGAGCGCCGGCCACGTGGCCCGGCCTGTTGATGCTTTGGTCCCGCATCCACAGCAATAGACCGCCCCACCGTTAAGGCATGATTGGCAAAACAGATGAAAATTGTTAAGCCAGTGTTAATTTTGAAGATATCAGCGTGGCATCGGCCAAGACATCACCGTGACGAATGACACGCATCTTGGTCAAATGGGGATATGAAAAACTCAATAGTGGCAGCATTATGCGGCGCGGCAATCCTCATCGCGGGATGCTCGACGCCTCAAAAATCAGATGTGGCCGCCCTCCAAGGAAAATGGATGGGTCGGGTAATTCAGGACAATCCAGAGCATTCGTGTTCGTTCGTCATCTCAGGTAGAAACTATGATTTCCGTGACGAAACGGACACCAACGTGTGGTATAAGGGCACCTTTTCCCTTCAGGAAGACACGACTCCACGGCAGTTTGTTGGCGCAATCAGCGAATGCCCCTTTCCCCAGTATGTTGGCAAAACAAGCATGGCGATTTACCGATTGGAAAATGGCACATTGACAATTACAGGGAATGAGCCGGGCAATCCTTCAGCGCCACTGGCTTTTGACACTCCTGACGCTGCTCGCATAGAACTCAAACGAGAGTAGTCGATCCCTGCGAAAGCGTCTATTGACTCAGTTCTTGGTGGACGCGGAAACATCCGGCTCGTGTGCATACGAACGGATCTTGCTGACCAGGGTCGAAACTGTCGCGGTGGGCTGGGCCTTGTTGTCGAACAAGATGTCCCGTAGGCTGAGGTTCTGCCCGTAATAGACTTGATTACCCTCAGTATCGGCTGAAATGCTCCCGCCTTTGACGACTGCGCCGCCGAAAAGTCCCGTTCGATCCTTGTACACGAGAATCTCTGGTTCGGAGGGAGTTTTTGTTCCCACTCCGGCGCTGGTATCGCCAGCCGTGCCGCTCGCTGCAGCACCCAATTCAATCTTGGGATCAATCAATCTCCAGGTGGAGTTGCTCGTCATGAGAAGAATGATATAGAAATTCTCCTGTCCGCCAATTTGCGCCCCAAAGCTGGCCTCATTCGCCTTCAAAAACGCCGCCGGACTCCAGTTCCTCGTCACCGCATTCTTCACCATGGCCACGCCATTACCAGCCTGATAACCGAAGACCAAGCCGCCCTTGGTGGTGTCGAGCAGAATAATGCCTTTCGCCTGGCGTAGATTATCGGCCGGAATGCCGCCATCATCGCGGTGTTGAAAAGCTTCGAACTTATCCGTCAACATGCTGATTCGTTTGTCCAATTGCGCCGAATCGACAGCCAGCGCCGCGCTGGTCAGAAACGAAAGCGTTAAAGCAAGAATGGATGTTTTCATTATCGTTTTCATAATCAGTGGACAAAATAACTGATGCCCTGATTCTTCGGTATGGGGTAAAACCCTCCTCAACCCAGGGCCAATTCATGAAGGCTGACTTTGCTCGTAAAACGCCAGAAAAACCGGCTAAAGCCGGGACTACAAACGTTCGGAGTCCCGGCTTTAGCCTGTTCTGAGGCCCCTGCGCCTTCATGAATTGGCCCTGTCCTCACCCGGACGAAAGCAAAATCCGCGTGACATCGGCCAAGGGCTTCTGTCTAATGGGTGATGGAGTCGTCCATGAATGAGGCCTGCGCCGAAGCCCAATCCACGGAGCCAGCGGAAAACCACCTGCTGCCCGCCGCGTTGAGCGCCCTTTATGCCGATCATTCCCGCGCCATCTATTATCTGGCCCTCCGCTTCCTTGGCGATCCGCAAAAAGCCGAAGATGCCACCCACGATGTCTTCCTCAAAGCCCTGCGCCACCTCGATCAGTTCCGCGGCGAAGCCTCGGCCCGCACCTGGCTTTATCGCATCGCCATCAATCATTGCAAAAACGTGCGCACGGCCTGGCACGACCGCCACGTCCTGCCCAGCAGCGACAACGAGTTTCTTGACCGTATCCCCGGCGGCGAGTCGCCCTTGCGCATCCTGGAAACCAAGGAATTGGGCGGCCGCATCCAAAAGGCGCTCGACGGCTTGCCCGCCGAATACCGGCTGCTGTTGCTGCTGGTCAGCGATCAGGAATTGAGTTATGAAGAAGCCGGCGCGTTGACCGGCCAGACGGCGGACGCGGTGCGGGGCAAATTGTTCCGCGCCCGCAAGGCTTTTGCCGCCCTTTTCAGAAAAACGGAGTAACGTCAAGATGAAGCAACAAAACAAGTTTTCGACCGGCCGCCACCAGGAGCAAGCCGCCGAGTCGCAAGCCGCCAACCCTGCCTCGCTGGAGTTCCAGGGCGTCGAGGATTTGCTCCGGCACGACGCCGCCCAAACGGCCGTCCCGCCGGAAATTGCCCGGCGCCTCAGCCAATCCATCGCGCAATCCTCCACGCCACGCCGACCGTGGTGGCGCAGGTGGATCGGCTGACCGCCGCGCGTCCGACCCCTCACCGCGATGAACGCGCGCACATCAGTTTTTGAACAAGCCCGGCTCGGCGGGAGCCTCGCCCTACCGGGATTCCGGGTAGCGCGAGGCTCCCGCCGAGCCATCAGGGAGGTTCAACCGCGATGAACTTTCACGACGAACTGGAACTGCTCATCCGCGCGCGCTATCCTATTCTTTACATCCTTTCCAGCGAGGAGACGCGCGTGCAAGACGCCGTCAACGACGTCGCCGCCAAACGCCGCAAGCGCGTCTTTGAATGGAGTTGCACGTCCGGCTTGGTGCCCTCCGGCGCATCCATCCAGTCCCAGAAAAGCCGCCATCCCGCCACCAAAGATCCCCTGGCCGCGCTGGACATGGTCATCGAACAAATCGAACCGGCCCTCTTCGTTTTCAAGGATTTCCATCCTTTCCTGACAAAGAATCATTACGCCGTCATTCGCAAGCTCAAGGACATCGCTTTGCATCTCAAGGACAGCTTCAAAACAATCCTGCTGGTGTCTCCCCTGCTGGAAATCCCCGCCGAATTGGAAAAGGAAATCACTGTGCTTTCTTTTCCGCTGCCGGTGCGGGAGGACTTGAGCGCATTGCTGGACAGGATCATCACGGAAGTTCAGGACTCCAAACAGGTGGCCATCGAACTTGGCGAATCCGACCGGCAGCGTCTTTTGCAGGCGGCGCTGGGATTGACCTTGGGGGAGGCGGAAAACGTATTTGCCAAAATCATCGTCAAGGAACAGCGACTCTCCGGCGAGGACGTGCAGGAAGTCCTGGCCGAGAAACAGCAAATCATCCGCAAAAGCGGCCTGCTGGAATATTGCGCCACGACGGAAACTTTCTCCCACATCGGTGGCCTGGCCGTGTTGAAGGACTGGCTCAACAAGCGCGCCGCCGCCTTCACCGATGAAGCCCGCGCCTTCGGCCTGCCGGCGCCCAAGGGCATCCTCATGTTGGGAGTGCAAGGCTGCGGCAAAAGCCTGTGCGCCAAAGCCGTCTCCACCCAGTGGCAGCTTCCCCTTTTGCGGTTCGATATGGGCCGGATGTTCGGCAGCCTCATTGGCTCCTCGGAAGAAAACGTGCGCCGCGCCATTGCGGTGGCCGAATCGGTCGCGCCCGCCATTTTGTGGGTGGACGAGATCGATAAAGCCTTCGCCGGCTCGCAAGGATCGGCCATGGCCGATGGCGGGACCACAGCACGGGTCTTCGGAACTTTCCTGACGTGGCTTTCGGAGAAGGCTGCGCCGGTTTTCGTGGTGGCGACGGCCAACGACATTTCGCAACTGCCACCGGAATTGTTGCGCAAAGGGCGGCTGGACGAAATCTTTTTTGTTGACCTTCCCGAGGCGGCGGAACGGGAGGAGATTTTCCGCATTCACCTCGCTAAACGCGGCCGGGATGCCGCAGCCTTCGACACCGCCGCTTGCGCCGCCGCCAGCCCGGATTTGAGCGGGGCGGAGATTGAGGAATCGATCAACAGCGCGCTCTACGACGCCTTTCATGCCGGATGCGAAGTGACCACCGAGCACATCCTTGCGGCCCTGACGCAAACGGTGCCGCTGGCCAAAACGATGGACGAACAAATCAGCCGCCTGCGCCATTGGGCCGAAGGCCGCGCGCGCAACGCAAGCGTTGTCAGAAAGGATGAAGGATAAAGGATGAAGGATGAAGTTTTGCGTTTACGGATATAGGACTTTCCCTTAGGCTGCAAACAGGGTTTGACCGATTGCGCCGGGGAAATTTCAGCACGACGGTGCGATATGAAATTGAGACTGCTGCTTTGCGGGGCTACCCTGATGATGGTGGCCGGTTGCGCGTCACCACAGAACCCATTCGCCGGTTCTGCAGATCAAACGTACAATTATGACATGGTGCCTTCACCTCTTCCTGATCTTACTCCAAGCGAATTGGACAGGATTTATCCAGGCGGCATAGTTCCGTATGCCCCCATGAGCCAGACCGCGGCGAGCCTGGATATCACCGGCCGCTAGACCATTCGCAGACAAACGGAACGCCACACTGGCGCGCGGGGTTGGCCCCGAACGCCGGGCGGGGAGGGCGTTTACTTCGATGGCAACTGAAAAAGCTCACTCATCCATTCCCAAAAATCTTCCTTTCGGGCCGACACTGAAATCGAAGGGCTTGCCTTCTTTTCGCCCTTGCACCTCGTAAGGCAGGACCCCCATTTTCTTTTCCACCAGCGACTTGTCAATCCCGAGTATCGTGCCGTTCCCTATCTTTTGCCGAATGGTTTTTCGAGCCGCCAGCGGTGTCTCTTCCAAGGCAACCTGCTCCCTTAGCAGGACCCCGTTGGTCGCCACGGTGAACGATTTTTCGCCGCCCCCGCTGGTGATGGTCACATCGTAGGTAATCTCGTCGTCGAACACTTCCTCAATACTCTTGATCTGGCCCCCAGCTGCTTTCTTCTGCACCGCTTTTTGCACCTGCTCCGGTGTTTCTGTCAGCGCGACTTCTTTGCTCAGAAGCGTTCCGTCCTCGTCCACGGTGAATCCCCTCGCCCGGCCATTCTTGGCCACCTGCACGTCGTACGAGATGTTGTTCGGATCTTCCACGACTTTCTCAAGGCTTTCCAATACAGATCCGCTGGCTTGCAATTGGATGGTCTTCTGAACTGCCGGCGACGTTTCCGTCAGTTCCACTTCCACATTCAGCAAAGTGCCGTCCTCGGCCAAGGTGAAACCGCACTCCTTTTCGTTTTTGTCGGTCCAATCGACATCGAAGGTGATTTCCCCACCCTCGAACGATTTGGCAATGCTCTCCAATTTGCCGGCGCCAATCCGGGCGTTTATGGCCTTCTGCACGGCCGCGGGCGTCGCGGAAAGGGCGACCGTGTTGGTGTCATCGCCAGCCAATGCCAACGAGGCTGTCGAAATGAAAATGGCGAGGAAAAAGATTCCGAAGCGCATAAAAGTTGTCCAGGCGAAAAACCACCATAGCCTATCAGGATATAATGATGACCCTGCGGTGATAGTGGTGATGATGATGGTGGCGGCGCCAGCGCCGGTGATGGCGGCGATGCTTCCGGTGCATCTTGAAGGCCGGCGCGGATGGCGCATTGATGCCCGGCTCGGCTTGGGCCAAAGGCAAAAAGTGGCCAAAAAGGAACGCCATCAGCACTAAAACCATCATTTTTTTCATAACATTTTCAATGACGGAATATGTTTCGGATGTTGCATGGAAACAAGTGCAAAAATAACGCAATGGGTTCTCATGGCTGACGACCGATCCTAAGCAGTTGTTTGTCCATCAGGTTCTTTCCCACTCCCTGATATTGCCGGGAATGATTCGGAACAGCGGATGCGCCTTCGGAGTTTTAACCTTCAGATAAAGCCGATAAACCTCCGGCGCGCGCGCCTGGAGCTTCGTCCTCAAGTGCGCCCACTCGTAGAGCAATTGTCCTTTGGTTTCCTCCATTTGACTGTCGAGTTTGGGGCCGGCAATTTTCGAAGTGTCGAAATGATAGCCCCGGCGCTGCGCCTCCTCCGCAATGCCGGTCAGGAAGGCAGCCATCGCCTGAGTTGGGCGGCGGTGGGAACGAAATCGTGCGAGCTGGGGATGGTGTGTGTACCCCTTGGTAGCGCCTGCCAAAACCTTCTGGGCGAGCAGCGCCTCACGCCAAGCCGCAACCAATCCTTTGGCGTCCAAGTAGCATGGATGCAACGTCCATAATCTCACAATGAATTATTCATTCCTGGCGGGCAATCTCCACTCAGTCCACGCACAGATCAAATTTAAAATCTTGCTTATGATTATCCGTGTTTTCGCCTTGCGTGCTGGGGAGAGTGTACGTAGATTAGCCGTCCGCGAAGGCTGGGGTCGTAGCTCAGTTGGTAGAGCGCCTGAATGGCATTCAGGAGGTCAGGGGTTCGAACCCCCTCGGCTCCACCAGCCTTCGCCCGCAACGCAGTGAAGGGCGAAGGCTGCCGCGCCGAAGCCGAATGGCGAAGGCGGGCCGGGAGTTCGCCATTCGAGCCAGCGGGCTACGTCTCGGCAAGCCAGCATGAGTTTTTTCTACGTTTACATTTTGCGGACCATTCAGTTGCCAGAGCGATTTTATGTCGGTTTGACGGAGGATCTGAAACTACGGTTGGCCAAGCATAACGCAGGTGAAGTCCCTCATAGTGCGAAATTCCGACCTTGGCGAATCAAGACCGCGATTGCTTTTACGGATCGTGATCGGGCAGCGCAGTTTGAAAAGTATCTCAAATCGCCTTCCGGAAGAGCCTTTTCCAAAAAACGATTGTGACTTCGCTCCCGCAACGCAGTGAAGGGCGAAGGCTGCCGCGCCGAAGCCGAATGGCGAAGGCGGGCCGGAAGTTCGCCATTCGAACGAGCCGCACATCCTAAACATGCTTAGGCCGCAGCAAGATTGCTTTTTTGGTCGTGCCTTCCACTTCCACGCTGGTCGCTTCAATGCCGGGATCATCCTTCAGCGAATTATAAATGACTCGCCTGTCAAACGCGCTCATCGGTTCCATTTCCACGATGTCGCCCCAACGACGCACTTTTTCCGCCGCGGCTTGCGCCTTCTGCACCAACGTTTCGCGCGCTTTGGCGCGGTAGCCGCCCACATCGATCAGCACCTTGGGCGTATTCTGATCCTGCTGGAAAAGTATGCGGTTGGTGATGTATTGCAAATCCGACAGGGTCTGGCCTTGCCGGCCAATCAAACGGCCGGAGTCGTCAGTCTTGACATCCAGGAACACGCCGTCATCCAAGACATGTTCTTCAACGGTGGCTTCAAAACCCATCGATTTAAGGATTTCTTCAAGTATGGCTTTGGCTGGCGCTGGCATAGTGTCCAAATTGTTTCTTTCGTTCCGGCCTACTATAAGCTAGTTGTCAATCAGAGGCTACTTTTTTTTCTTCACCGGGACCTGAACCGGCAGCGCGGGTTTGGCCGCATCGTTGGTCGTTCTTGTCAATTTCATTTGCAAAATGCTTAACAAATTGGACACCGTCCAGTAGAGGACCAACCCGGCCGACATCTTGTAAAAAATCGCGATCATCATCACCGGCATCCAACGCGTGAGCTTTTGCTGCGCGGGGTCCATGCCTGGCGCGGCGGGCATCATGTGCGATTGCCAAAGCTGCGTCGCCCCCATGATCAGAGGCATCGGGTTAATGGGAAAGCCATAGGGGGTGGCGATGGTGTCCGGCTGGGAAAGATCGAAGGCCCACAGAAAATGCGCTCCGCGCAGTTCAATGGCCCCGCGCATCATCCAGTAAAAGCCGTACATGACCGGCAATTGAATGAGCATCGGCACGCAACCCCCCATCGGGTTGACTTTGTGCAGCTTATAAAACTCCATCGTCTTTTCGTTTCGCTTGACAGGATCGTCCTTGAATTTATCCGTGATGGCTTTGAGTTGGGGCTGGAGGGCCTGCATGCGCTTTTGCGACTTGGTGCTGGCGTTGGTCAGGGGCCAGAAAACCAGCTTGATAATGATGGTGATGAGAATAATGGTCATCCCGTAGCTCAAGCCTAAAACATTGTGCATGCCGTTCATCGACAGCAGCAGCAATTTGGAAAAAAAGCCAAGCAACTTTCCCCACAAATTTCCACTGAAGTCCATGATCAAATCCAGGTCGTTGTTCATGTCCATGCCGATGCGCGCCAGCAATTTGTACTCCTTCGGCCCGGCATAAAATAGAAACGCCGTCTCCACGTTTTGGTGCGGAGGCAGAACCGCTGAGGGATAAATCAGCGCGGTCTGGTAACCGTTGGTCAAATAGGCGCTGGTGGAATTGGTCGGCCCGCTCATGTCTGGCGGCGGCACGCGTATCTTGTCGATGACAACCTCCGGCGCCGGGCTGGCCGGGATGGCCGCCAGCGCGAAGAATTGATTATGAACCGCCGCCCAAACCACATTGCTGGCCCCTTCCTCGTAGCGCCACCGCGGCGTGCCCGGAATACAGCCCAAAGTCCGATTGGCAAACCAGCCGTCCAGAATTTTCTCCGATTTGACGCCGTTGTACCAGAATCCCCCCATGGTCGTCGGATCATCCAGCGGGCCGACGGCGGTGGCCGTGCCGATAATGACATCGCGGTCGGGCACTTTCATCGGCAGACCGGACGTGTTCTCCAACCGCACGCGCGCCTTGAAAAGATAATTGGTGCCGACCACAAATTCCTTCACCACGCGCAAGCCGTTGGTCAGAGTCTTCTCGGCGCGAATGGTGTCGCCATCGCGGGTCAGTGTGAAGTCGCCATCGCCATCCAATTCAGGACCCATGATCGCCAGCACGGGCAGCGGGGCGTTATGGTTCAAGCTAGCCAGCGCGTTGGTTTCTGGTGCGGGCAGACCCGGCCGCCGGATGACTGCCGGGTAATGGACCACATCCACGTCCTTCAATCCACCGCCGCGCGAGGTGAAGTGCCAGATCAAGTCCGCATTGGAAACCGTCAGAATCTGTTCCGGCTTCGAAGACTCCGTCCGCGCCGGCACGACCTCGGGCGCACTGTGCAAACCGGCGGGTGAGGAAGGAGTCGCTTCAGGATGGGTGGTCGTGGAGGGTGAAGATTTCGACTCATGGTTGTTGGTCGGCAACACGCTGACCGGCACCGGTTTGGGTGGGAAAAAATGATCAATCACCGGGGTCATAAGAAAATACAACCCAACGGCGACGACCAGAATAATGATCGATTTACGATCCATGACAATTTCCCGATTTCCATTTCAACGGCCCCGCCGGCGGCGGGTCATCCCCGCACTGGCCCCACGGATGACAGCGGCCCAACCGGCGCAACGCCAGCCAGCCACCCATGACCGCGCCGTGCAGGCGCACCGCCTCCAAAGCGTATTGCGAGCAATTGGGCGTAAACCGGCACCGCGCCGTCGGCCCCAAAACAGCCGCCAGGACCGGCGAGAGCAAGGTCTGATAAAGGCGGATGAGAAAAACCACCGTGAATTGGACAATATTCATTCGCAAGCCACATCAAGCCGCGCCAGGCGCAGCACTCGGATCAGGTCCATTTCCACCTCCGCCAACTTTTTGCCCGCGATGGAGGGACGAGCCACCAGCACCAGATCCACCGGCCGAACCAGCTCGCGCTGGTGCAGACGGAAGCATTCGCGCATCAAGCGGCGTGCGCGGCTGCGGGCGACGGCGCCGCCAATCCTCTTGCTGGTCACGACGCCGAGGCGGCTGGTTTGGCCGGGCGGACGCGGCAGCACGTTGGCGATGAGGCAGCCGCAGACCAGACGCCGTCCCTCCGCCTTGGCGCGGGCGAACTCGCCGCGCAATTTCAGGCGGCTGGAGCGGGGAAAGAGCAGGCGCAACGAAGGCTTTCCGGCCATGCGAGTCAAACCGGGGTCAAGCGATGGCGTCCGACACGGCGGCGATTGCGCAGCGTGGCTTTGCCGCTTTTGGAGGCGTTTCGATTCAAGAAACCATGCTGGCGTTTGCGCCGGATTTTTGACGGTTGATACTGACGTTTCATTTCATTTATTAGATTAAAGAGCCGTTGCCACGTTTTTCTTGGGGAGCGACACCCCCTCCTGCCGCGAACCCGCGCTTCAGAGTGTGTGAAGATAGCGGTTGAACCGGCAGTGTCAACCGCGCATGTTGAGTAAATCACCCAATCTCTGGCGAAGCTTGGGGTAGGGCGATGTGCGGGCGAGGCTCCTGCCGAGCCATCGGCCTCCAGCGCACAAAACCCGATTTGCGCCCGTGCATTCGCCGCCTAAAGCGCGGGCTGAAAAAGGCATTCCTGGATCTTTCCGTCCGGCGTGCGGTAGAGCAGGGCGGATATGGCTCCTTTTTCGCAGGTCAGCCGGATGTCGGCCACCTCCATGCCACCGCGTTCGGAGCGGTGAGTGACTTCCGCGCGCTCCGGCGCGCCAAGTTTCTTGAGCCGGATGGATGCCTCGCGGACTTTCTCCTCACTCAGGAACCGGCTGAATTCATCGCCGAGTTGCCCGCGATCGATGCGCCCCGATTGAAGGCTGCGGAAAAACTCGCGGGCCGCCTGGCCGGCGTCAGTCCCCGCAATCGTTGGCACCCACGGTGGTCCAGGCAGGATGAGATTGACCAAAATCCCCTTAAGCTCGTCCACCGCATCCCATTCCTCGCAATTGGAAAGGATGACCACGGCGGAATGGGTGGCCGGGACGACGACGTTCCAAGCCTGAAAACCGCTGATCTGGCCTTCGTGCGTGAGGATGATGGTGTTGGAAACAATCTTGACGCCGATGCCGCAGCCATATTCGCGTGTCCGTCCTTCGGCCAATGTGCGCGGCTGGGTCAAGAGGGCATACGACTCCGCGTTGAGAACGCGGCCGTCAATCAACGCCATGTCCCACTTTACGAGATCAAGCGCGGTGCAATTGAGGCCGGCGGCGCCGGGCAGCCAGCCTGCGGCCTCGGGGCGCGCGGGTCGTTGCGCTCCGAGCGCGAAACGGGTGTAGCCTTCAGCCATGCCTTTTCCCGGAGCAGCCGGCCCAAAAAACGAGTGATCCATCCCCACCGGACGCAAAATGCGCTGCGTCATGAAATCCCCCAGCGTCTGCCCGCTCACCTTTTCCACCACGCGTCCGAGAATGACGAAGCCGGTGTTGCTGTAAGACCACTTCGTGCCCGGCTCGAAATCCAGCTTGCCGCCGGCGTAGCGCTGGATCAAATCATCAGGGGCAATGGGCATTTCCATCCGGCTGTCCACGAAATCGAGCGGATAATAATCGGCATAGCCCGAGACGTGGTTCATCAAGTCAAGCAAAGTGATGTCTTGGGCGCGCGTCAAGCCGGGGTAGTACCGCGCGACCTTGTCGTGGACGGAAAGCTTGCCGTCCTGCGCCAAAAGGAAGATGCAGGCGGCGGTGAATTGTTTGGTGACAGAACCGACGGCAAAAACGGTGTTGGTCGTGACCGGCGCGCCGGGCGTTAGCGAACTTTTCCCGTACGTGCCGGCCAATTCAACGGTTCCGTTCCGCGCCACCGCGACAGACAGTCCCACGATTTCACGGGCTTGCGCGAAAGGGGCCATGTAGGCATCGACCGCCGCAGCATCGAACGTGGCGGGCGGCGTTGGAGGCTTGGCGGCGGCCGCCAGGAGCGTCGCGCAGAAAATGGCCAGGATCGGTTTCATATCAGTCTAGCGGGTTCAATGGGTTTGTTTGCCGGCCAGAATGTTGCGCTGCTCCTGCAGCGAATCCACCGTGGCGGTGTCGCTTGCGGGGACCGCTTGCAGAAGTTGGTC